>ERZ773056.537-NODE-537-length-19904-cov-13.007960_pt1 | contig 19904 bp, 15 predicted proteins | sample MGYA00580857_ERZ773056 | MGnify/ENA primary metagenome ERZ773056 (study PRJEB29015, sample SAMEA2737996) | human oral metagenome | biome: human oral; feature: human-associated habitat; material: dental | place: China | collected 2114 ... | reverse complement strand
GTCTCCTTGGCGGCTTGCCCCGGTTTCGCGGGGACGCGCACGGTGTGCTGGCCGAAGGCGATTTCGTGCCCGGCCGGCGCCCACAGAGTCTCCTCGGCAAGGCGCACGCCGACGTCGTAGGTGAGTTCGACGCCGGGCGTCTGGCTTTCGGCGCTCGGCCACGGGATGGGAAACTCTTCGGCGTTCCCCGCCGGAACGTCGAACCGGTGCGTTTGGGACCAGACGCTAACGCCGTCTGCGAGGAGGCTGGCGACGAACTCGCAGCTTGCGGTTGAAGCAAAGAGATTGTCGTTGACGACGCGCACGCCCGCGGGACTGGGGAAGAGGCGGATGTTCGAGTAAACCTGTTTGACCTCCGCCGCCTTCGGGGAGATTGAACGGTCGCCGAACAGCAGGCCGTCGCCGGAAAATTCGTAGTCGCACGGGCGGTCCGCGAAACCTCCCCCGTACTCCAAACAGCCCCGAAGCTCGCCCCGCATTTCGTCGGCGTGCTCCTTCCACAGGGCCTGGTCGATGAGGTCCCAGATGAACCCGCCCTGGTAATGCGGATACCGTTCCAGATCCGTGTACTCGAACAGGCCTCCGACGGAGTTCCCCATGGCGTGCATGTACTCGCACGAAATATAGGGCTTGTTTGGGGAGTGCGAGACATAATCCTCGATCGCGTCCGGATGGGCGTACATGCGGGATTCTATGTCGGTTACGTCGTCGTACTCGCGATTCCAGGTGACTCCCTCGTAGTGGACCGGGCGGACGGGGTCGAGCTCGTGGGCGCGGCGGTACATGCTTCGGAACACCTCGCCTCCGTAGGATTCGTTGCCCAGGGACCAGATGAGGACCGAGGGATGGTTGTAGTCGCGGTGGAAGGGCAGCGGCTCGTGCGTCTGATAGAGGTAGACGCGCTGGCGACGCAGCTCGGGCAGGATGCCGTCGTTGAAGATGCTGTAGAAATCCTGCTGCTGACGGTTCACCTCGGCGGTGATCTCGTTGAGCGTCTCCTCGGCCTTCTCAGAATTGTCGGCGCGGTAATTCTTTTTCATGATAGCGCCGCGCTGATCGGCCACGCGTATCTCGTAAAACTCCTCCAGATTGGAGGCGTAGATGGAGAGGAAGCGGATCCGCTCATAGATGGGTAGGGTGGCGTCTGCGGCCTCCAGGAGGACGCGATAATTGAATGACAACCAACTGATGTCTCGCTTGAAATAACCGTATTTCTTTTCCATGTGCGGGCAAACATAAGTCGCTGATTTCATTGCCCCTCTCCCACCCCATCTATTTTTGCGCGCGCATCATTCGCCCCCCATACAACTTCACACGCCCTCTGACTACCCCATAACCACCTCTTGACTACCCCCATAACGACCTCGCAACCCCATGCTTTCCACCGTCCAAGCCTACATCACGCAACACCAACTGCTCCGGCCCGGGGCGCCCGTCATCGTCGGACTGAGTGGCGGCGCAGACTCTGTCGCCCTGCTGCACATCCTCACCCGACTCGGCTACCCTTGCGTGGCTGCCCATTGCAACTTCCACTTGCGCAACGACGAGTCCGACGCCGACGCCGACTTTGCCCAACAGACCGCCGAAGCGCTCGGCCTCCCCTTCCGTCGCATCGATTTCGACACAGCCGACTATGCCCACCAAAACGGCGTCTCCACGGAGATGGCTGCCCGTACCTTGCGCTACGAATGGTTCGAGACGCTCCGCCGCGAGCTGGGGGCTGAGGCCATCGCCGTGGCTCATCACCGCGACGACAACGTCGAGACCGTCCTCCTCAACCTCATCCGCGGCACGGGCCTCAGCGGACTATGCGGTATGCGGCCCCGCAATGGGCACATCGTCCGGCCGCTGCTCTCGGTCGACCGCCACCAGATCGTCCGCTGGCTTGCCGATCGCCACCTACCCTTCCGCACCGACAGCTCGAACGCCTCCGACGTCTATCGGCGCAACTTTGTCCGCCTCCGCCTGCTGCCGCTCATGGAGCAACTCAACCCGTCGGTCCGAGACGCCATCCTACGCATGGCCGGCCATCTCACGGACGTCGAAGCCATCTATCGCAACGCCATCGATAGCCACCGCGCGCACCTTATCGACGCCGACGACCGCATATCGATCGACGCCCTCCTCCGCACGCCCGCCCCGCAGGCCGTGCTCTTCGAACTGCTCACGCCTTATGGCTTCACACCCTCACAGTGCGCCGACATCGCCCGCGCCCTCAGCGGCGAATCCGGTCGCTCGTTCGTCGCCCCCGGCGGCCGATGGCACCTCCTCAAAGATCGCCTCCACCTGATCCTATACCCCGCCGACGAAGTGTCCGCAGACGCCTTCACCCTCACGCTGGGCAGCGAACTCACCGCGCCCATCCGCCTCAGCCTCGAGGAGCGCATCGTCGACGAGGCGTTCACCATCAGCCGCAGCCCCCACGTGGCCACCTTCGACGCCGATCGCATCGCCCTGCCGCTCACCCTCCGGCGTTGGCGCGCTGGAGACAGCTTCGTGCCCTTCGGCATGACGAGTCGCAAGAAGCTGAGCGACTATTTCTCCGACCACAAATTCAGCCTCCTCCACAAAGCCGCCGCGTGGATCCTCTGCGACGCCTCGGGGCGGATCCTTTGGATCGTGGGCCATCGCACCGACAATCGTTTTCGCATCACCTCAAAGACGCGCCGCGCACTGATCGTCACGCAAGGCTGAACGCGCCTCATGCTCCCACCTCCGTCGTCGTTTGAAGTCGTTTTCATCTAAAAAAGTGGGGGGGACAATGCTCGAAGCCCCGTCATGCGACATGAAATGGTTTTTCTAATCGGAAATACCCCGTCATGCGACACGAAATGACTTTTCCAGTCGAAAATGCGGTTTCATGTCGCATAAAATGGCTTTTCCAATCGAAAATGCCGTTTCATGCGACATGAAACCGCATTTCTATCGGGGCACAAAAAACACATCCTCCCGACAGCGCGCCCCTTCAGAAAGGTGCCCCGACGAGAGGATGCTTAGCGTTGCGGCTATTAGGCGACGCCTACTTTGTGCCGAAAATGCGGTCGCCCGCGTCGCCCAGCCCAGGCAGGATGTAAGCCTGCGGATTCAGTTCGCGGTCGAGCGAGGCGGTGTAGATGTCCACGTCCGGGTGGTTCTTCTGTACGTAAGCCACCCCTTCAGGCGCCGCCACGAGGCACATGAGGCGGATGTTGGTGCAACCCTTCTCTTTGAGCATACGGATCGCGTCCGAGGCACTACCACCGGTGGCCAACATCGGGTCGGTGACGATCACCATACGGCGGTCGATGTCCTCCGGCAGCTTGCAGTAATAAAAGACGGGGCGGTGCGTGTCGTGATCGCGATAGAGGCCGATGTGCCCCACCTTAGCCACGGGCAGCAGGCTCAGCAGTCCGTCCACCATGCCGAGGCCGGCGCGGAGGATGGGCACGATAGCCAACTTCTTGCCCGAGATTTCATACGCCACGGTGCGCTCCATCGGTGTCTCGATCTCGACCTCCGTCAGCGGCAGGTCGCGCGTCACCTCGTAGCCCATCAGCATAGCAATCTCGCGGAGCAACTCGCGGAAGTCCTTCGCACCCGTGTTTACATCCCGGATCCGCGTCAACTTGTGGCAGATCATCGGGTGATTAATGATATGCAGTTCACTCATATATCTATAGGTGTTTTGTTTTCAAACGGCGCAAACGTACTTAAAAGGGATCTTTGGAAAAGGTCAGCCCCGGCCCTGCATCTAAGCCACGCCCCCAATCCGCCTTCACCTCTCCAGCCAAAGCCTGGAAAACGCCTTTCCTTAGAAAAAGGCTGATTGATTGTATATTTGCCCCCGAAATTACGACGGGGGAACACTTTGGTTCCCTTTCTTTTTGCACAATAATGATCGAACGAAATACAGTGATGCGTCTGGCTGAAGCCGCCCTGGCCGACTCGGCTTGCTACCTTGTGGATGTCGTCATCGGCGCCGACAACGCCATCGTAGTGGAGATTGACCACGACGAGGCTGTCAGCATCGACGATTGCGTGGCCCTGAGCCAATATATCGAGCAGCACCTCGACCGTGACGCCGAGGATTACGAGCTGGAGGTCACCTCCGCCGGCCTCGATCGCCCCTTCAAGATCGTCCGCCAATATCGCAAGCATATCGGCAGCGAAATCGAGCTCAAGCCCCGCGAAGGCACCCTCCGCACGGGCGTGCTCAAGGATGCTGACGAGACGGGCGTGACGCTCACCGTAGCCAAAAAGGTAAAGCCCGAAGGTGCCCGTCGCAAGACCACCGTGTACGAAGACGAAACGTACCGATATGATGAGATAGCATACGCGAAAAGTAAAATCCGATTCAAATAGAGAGAAGACAAGAGAATATGGCCAAGAAACAGGAAACAGTCAGCATGATAGACAGCCTTCAGGAGTTCAAAGACCTGAAGAATATCGACAAGGAGACGATGATCAACGTGCTCGAAGAGTCGTTCCGCAACGTGATCGCTAAAATGTTCGGCACGGACGAGAATTACGACGTGATCATCAACCCCGAAAAGGGCGACTTCGAGATCTGGCGCAACCGCACCGTTGTGGAAAACGGACACGTCAGCGACCCCAATCTGGAGGTCTCGCTGCGTGATGCGCAACAGATCGACGCCGACTGTACCATCGGTGAAGAAGTGACCGACGAGGTGCACTTCGCCGACTTTGGCCGGCGCGCCATCCTCAACCTCCGACAGGCGCTGGCCTCGAAGATCCTGGAGCTCCAAAAGGACAACCTCACAGCCAAATATCGCGAGCTGATCGGCACCATCGTCGTGGCCGACGTCTATCAGGTATGGAAGAAAGAGGTGCTGCTACTCGACGACGAGGGCAACGAGCTCCTGCTGCCCAAATCGGAGCAAATCCCCGGCGACTTTTATCGCAAGGGCGAGGCCGTACGCGCCGTCGTGCAGCGGGTAGAGACGGATAACAACACGAAGATCTACCTCTCTCGTACCGACAAGGCCTTCCTGCAGCGCCTCTTCGAAATCGAAGTGCCCGAGATCAACGACGGCCTGATCACCATCCGCTCTATCGCACGCATCCCCGGTGAACGCGCCAAGATCGCCGTCGAATCGTACGACGAACGCATCGATCCCGTCGGTGCCTGCGTCGGCATGAAGGGCTCACGTATCCGCGGCATCGTCCGCGAGCTGCGCAACGAGAATATCGACGTCGTAAACTACACCACCAACACCGCACTCTATATTCAGCGCGCACTCAGCCCGGCCAAAGTCTCCTCCATCCGCGTCGACGAAGAGGAGCATAAGGCGGAAGTCTTTCTGCGCCCTGAAGAGGTTTCGCTGGCCATCGGTAAGAACGGACTCAACATCAAGCTGGCCAGCATGCTTACGGACTACACCATCGACGTCTTCCGCGACATCGATACGGCCGACGAGGAGGATATCTATCTCGACGAGTTTGCTGACGAGGTGGAGCCTTGGGTAATCGAAGCTCTCAAGGAGATAGGTTGCAACACCGCCAAAGCTGTGCTTGCCCTCGCCCCCGAAGAGATCATGGAGCGTGCCGACCTGGAAGAGCAGACGGTGGACGACCTGCTGCGTGTCCTCTCAGCCGAGTTTGAAGACGAAGCTCAACCGGCACCCGACGATTATGCTCCGGAAGAGGAACAACCCGTCGACGAACAGCCCGTTGACACAACCGACGCATCCGAACCCGTCGACGAACAGCCCGCTGAATCCACTGACGAACCGGACGAGACGCCGACAGAAGATGAACCGGAAGAAGACGACGCCGACGAAGAAGCGGACGACGACACCCCTGAAGTGTTTCAAGAAGACGACACCGACGAAAAAGAGGAGGATTAAATCAGAGATAACTACACGAGGAAGAGAGATATGCCTGTTAAATTGAACAAAGTATTGAAGGACTTGAATGTCGGCTTGCAGACGGTTGTCGACTACCTGCGCGGGAAGCGTTTCGAGGTCGAAAGCAACCCCAACGTCCGCATTCCCGATGAGCAGTACACCCTGCTCGTCAAGGAATTCGGCAAAAACCTGCCGGAGTCCGAACGAAGTCGCCTGCTCGAAAAAGCTGCACCGACAGAAACGCACGTGAAACCAGAACCAAAGCCGGAACCCGTAGCTCAGGAACCCACCAAGACGGAACCGGATGTGATCAAGACCGAGATACCGGACGACATCCTCCCCAAATTCGTCACCAAAGGCAAGATCGATCTACCCGAAACGAGCGGACACGGATCGTCGCACTCTCGGCGGCGTAAACACAGCGGACATTCCGCGACCACACACCACACGGAGACGAAGCCTGCTGCCGCTGCTCCAGCGCCCTCTGAGGGAGAGGCTAAGCCGGAGACTCCAGCCGTAAGCGCTCCAACCGTTGAGGCACCTGCCCCCAGCGTAGAGCAACCGAAGGAAGGGACAGCCCCCGTAGAGATCAAGACGGAGGCCTCTGCACCCACAGCGCAAACGCAGGAAGCGCCTGCACCCATCGCTGAAGCGCCCGCAGAACCAGCTCCGACCGTTGCCGAAACGCCCAAACCGGAGGCATCGGCCGACAGCACGGCGCGGACGGGATCGACGGAGAAAAAGGAGGACGAGGTGTTCCGTCTGGAGACACCTCGCTTGGAGTCGAACATCAAAGTGACAGGCAAGATCGACCTCGCCACCATCAACCAATCCATGCGCCCCAAGCGCAGGGGCTCCGAGCGTAACCGTGACCGTCGGCGGCAGCAACCGCAGGCTTCCGCTACCCCAGCTAAGCCCGCTACATCTGCGACGCCCCATGCCCCCGCCACCCCATCGGCCGCCGCATCCGCCGACGCCAAGAAGAAGCGTAAGCGCATCAAGAAAGACCGCATCGACATCAACGCCGCCGTCAATACGGGTGCACGGTCGAACGACAACAAGCGATCGAACGATAACAAGCGCCCCAAACGCCCCGTGCATACGGAGGTGAACGAGGGCGATGTGCAGCGTCAGGTGAAGGAGACACTGGCCCGTCTGACCAGCAAGGGAGCCAAGAACAAAGGCGCCAAGTATCGCCGCGAGAAACGTGACGCTGTGGCCTTCCGCGAGCAGGAACTGCTGCGCGCCGAAGAACGCGAAAGCCGGATCCTGAAGCTCACGGAGTTCGTCACCGCCAACGACTTGGCCAACATGATGGACGTCTCCGTCTCCGAGGTCATCTCCACCTGCATGAGCATCGGTATGATGGTCTCCATCAATCAGCGACTCGACGCGGAGACGATCAACATCGTAGCCGAGGAGTTCGGTTTCAAGACGGAATACGTCAGCGCCGAGGTGTCGGAAGCCATTAAGGAAGAGGAGGACAACCCCGAGGATTGGGTGCCGCGCCCACCGATCGTGACCGTCATGGGCCACGTGGACCACGGTAAGACGTCGCTGCTGGACAACATCCGCAACGCCAACGTGATTGCCGGTGAGGCCGGTGGCATCACGCAGCACATCGGTGCCTACAGCGTGACCCTGCCCGACGGTCGACACATCACCTTCCTCGACACCCCGGGCCACGAGGCCTTCACCGCCATGCGTGCACGTGGCGCCAAGGTGACGGACATCGCCATCATCATCGTCGCAGCCGACGACAACGTCATGCCGCAGACCGTCGAGGCCATCAACCACGCCTCCGCGGCCGGTGTCCCCATCGTCTTTGCCATCAATAAGATCGATAAGCCCGGCGCCAATCCGGACAAGATCAAGGAGAAGCTCTCGCAGATGAATTACCTCGTCGAGGAGTGGGGCGGCAAGTATCAGAGCCAAGACATCTCGGCCAAGAAGGGCATCGGCGTGCAAGACTTGCTCGAAAAGGTGCTGCTCGAAGCCGACCTTCTGGAGCTGAAGGCCAACCCGAAACGTCGCGCCACGGCCTCCGTCATCGAGTCGTCGCTCGACAAGGGGCGCGGTTATGTGGCCACCGTACTGGTGAGCAACGGGACGCTGCGCCAAGGCGACATCGTGCTGGCGGGTACACACTACGGACGCGTCAAGGCCATGTTCAACGAGCGCAACCAACGCGTGGAGAGCGCTGGGCCATCGGAGCCGGTGCTGATTCTCGGCCTGGACGGTGCGCCACAGGCGGGCGACACGCTCAACGTCTTGGAGACCGAGCAGGAGGCGCGCGAAATCGCTGCACGCCGCGAGCAGTTGCAGCGTGAGCTGGGGCTCCGCACCCAGAAGCGCTTCGGACTCGAGGAACTTGGGCGCCGCCGTGCACTGGGCGACTTCCACGAGCTGAACCTCATCGTCAAGGGCGACGTGGACGGCTCCGTCGAGGCGCTCTCCGATACGCTCATCAAGCTCTCCACCGAAGAGATTCAGGTCAACGTCATCCACAAAGCCGTCGGGCAGATCTCCGAATCCGACGTCGAGCTGGCCGCCTCATCCAGCGCCATCATCATCGGCTTCCAGGTGCGCCCAGCACAGGCCGCCCGTAAGTTGGCCGACAAGGAGGGCGTCGAGATCCGCCTCTACTCCATCATCTACGACGCCATCGAGGAGGTGCGTTCGGCCATGGAGGGCATGCTCTCGCCCGAGATTCGGGAGGAGATCTGCGGTAACCTCGAGGTGCTGCAAGTCTTCAAGATCTCGAAGGTGGGCACCGTGGCCGGCTGCCTCGTGAAGGAAGGCAAGATCAAGCGCGCCAACAAGGTGCGCGTCATCCGTGACGGTATCGTGATCCACACCGGCGAGTTGGCCTCACTCAAGCGCTTCAAAGACGAGGTGAAGGAGGTCGTGGCCGGACAGGAGTGTGGCCTCTTCATCAACAACTACAACGATGTGCAAGAGGGCGACATGATCGAGCCGTTCGACGAGATAGAGGTCAAGAAGACGCTGTAACCCGCACCCTCCCGGACGCGCATGACCTGGCTGGATATTATGGTCTTAGGCCTTGTCGGAGGGGGCCTCGTCAAGGGCTGGCACGACGGATTCGTCCGTCAAGTGGCCGTTCTTGGCGCCGTCGTGGCCGTCATCTATTGCTGTTCGCGCGTGGCCCACTGGCTGCGCGCGCTCGTTCTGAGCGCAGGGTGGGTGTCAGAGGGCAGCGTGACGTTCGTCAGCTACATCGGCGCCTTCGTCCTCATCTTCGCCACCGTCCGCCTGGCCGGTCGATGGATGGACCACTGGGTAGACGAGAGCGCGCTCAACATCCCCAACCGCCTAGCCGGTGCGCTCTGTGCCGCTAGCGTCGCCCTGTTCGTCAGCAGCTTCACGCTGAACTTCGTCGAGGGGATCGACCGCCACGGCTTCCTCCTCACTGAGGAGACCAAGAGCCGTTCGCGCACTTATCCCTTCATCCGCGAGACGGTACCGACCCTCTTTTCGCCCAAGTTCTTCGTCTGGCGAGAGCGGGATCTACAGGAGTCACATCGCCCCACCCCGACAAGCCGCGGGGGGCACTCATCTCCAGCCCGAGGTTTGTGCGCAGGGCACCCCAGAATCTGATTCCGGGCCATTGCAGACCATGCAATTCCTCCAGAATCTGATTCTGAGCCATTGCAGACCATGCAATTCTTCCAGAATCTGATTCTGAGCCATTGCAGACCGTGCAAATCCTCCAGAATCTGATTCTGGGCAATTGCAACGCCTGCAATGGCATAAAAACCCGGTTTTGGACGATTGCAACGCCTGCAATAGCATAAAAACCCGGTTTTGAGCGATTGCAACGCCTGCAATGGCATAAAAACCCGGTTTGTGGCTTTACACGACGTGCGGGAGGTAAAACTTGGCACGTTTTTAGCACGCGTGAGGCGGGTCAATCCTCTCCCTGCCCCACCCAAACGAGACATCAACGGCCGCCACAAGGCGCAGCCGACTACATATCACCCTCACACAAACAGACAAATGGAGAAAACAAAGAAGAATACCGACCCGCTACTGGACGAGATCACCGGCAGCGAATACAAGTACGGCTTCACTACGGACATCGACACGGAGCTGCTGCACCGCGGACTCGATGAGGACGTGATCCGTCTGATCTCACGCAAGAAGGAGGAGCCCGAATGGCTCTTAGACTTCCGCCTCCGCGCCTTCCGCCACTGGCAGACGCTGGAGATGCCCCAATGGGCGCACCTCAACATCCCGCCCATCGACTACCAAGACATCATCTACTACGCCGCCCCGAAACAGAAGGCCGGGCCGAAGAGCCTCGACGAGGTGGACCCGGAGCTACTCAAGACGTTCGACAAGCTGGGCATCCCGCTCCACGAGCAGAAGATCCTCAGTGGCATGGCCGTCGATGCGGTCATGGACAGCGTCTCGGTGAAGACCACCTTCAAGGAGGTGCTGGCCGAGAAGGGCATCATCTTCTCCTCCTTCAGCGAGGCGGTGAAGCATCACCCGGATCTGGTTAAGAAATACCTCGGCACGGTGGTCGGTTATCGCGACAACTTCTTCGCCGCACTCAACTCCGCCGTCTTCTCCGACGGATCGTTCGTCTACATCCCCAAAGGCGTGCGTTGCCCGATGGAGCTGAGCACCTACTTCCGCATCAACGCCGCCAACACGGGTCAGTTTGAGCGCACCCTCATCGTGGCCGACGACGACGCCTACGTGAGCTACCTTGAAGGTTGCACCGCGCCCATGCGCGACGAGAATCAGCTGCACGCCGCCATCGTGGAGATCATCGCCATGGATCGCGCGGAGGTGAAATACTCCACCGTGCAGAACTGGTATCCGGGCGACAAGGACGGCAACGGCGGTATCTACAACTTCGTCACCAAGCGCGGCATGTGTAAGGGTGAGAGTAGCAAGATCTCCTGGACGCAGGTGGAGACCGGATCGGCCATCACATGGAAATACCCCTCGTGCATCCTGGCCGGCGACAATTCCGTGGGCGAATTCTACTCCGTGGCCGTGACCAACAACTATCAGCAGGCCGACACGGGTACGAAGATGATCCACCTCGGCCGCAACACCCGCAGCACGATCGTCTCGAAGGGTATCTCCGCCGGACACAGCCAGAACAGCTACCGCGGCCTGGTGAAAGTCACCCCGCGCGCCGAAGGCGCCCGCAACCACAGCCAGTGCGACAGCCTGCTGCTCAGCTCTACCTGCGGCGCACACACGTTCCCCTACGTCGACATACAAAACGAGACGGCCGTCGTGGAGCACGAAGCCACAACGAGCAAGGTAAACGAAGACCAACTGTTCTACTGCAACCAGCGCGGCATCGACACCGAGAAGGCCGTCAGCCTGATCGTCGGCGGATACGCCCGCGAGGTGATGAACAAGCTGCCGATGGAGTTCGCCGTTGAGGCCACGAAGCTGTTGCAGATCTCGCTGGAGGGAAGCGTGGGATGAAACGGCGTCGGCTCCTCCTGTTGCTGTCCATCGTGGCGGTGGGCTGGATGACAGCCTTCGGCCAAGACGATTGTCGGCGCCGGTGGGCCATCAACGCCGGCGGATCGCCCTTCGCACAACCCGTGCAGACGGGCAGTTACCCCCGCGCTATCGTTGTGACGCATGGCACGGAGTGGTTTGTGACCGGCGAGCTCGTACTGCCCGACAAGTGGGCCGTCGAAGCGGGTTACTTCCACACGGAGATCGTTTACGACAACGACGCTGCCCGCACCATGCAGGGCCTGCGGCTGGGGATGAAGCGCTACTTCCTGCCCGACCGCTTCCCCGTGCAGCCCTTCCTCGTGGCCTCGGCCTGGGGCAACTTCGACGAACGTATCCGTCGCACCACAGCGCCCTATTTGAACAGCCACGCGACGTATCACTTCCGCAACCCGCGTCTGTCCCTTTCGCCCGGCATCGGGCTGGACTTCTACCTCTTTTCGTCCATCGCCCTCACGCTGCGCTACGACTTTGTCATCGGCCTCGGCGCCCGCACGGCGATCGAGCAGCCCGGTGGCGGCATCGACATGGGCTCCAGCTACGCCGACCGCGGCATGTATCACGACCTCAGCGTCGGCCTCAAGATCAACTTCCCCTTCTGCTTCCGCGAGGGCGACGCCTGGACGCTTTTCTATATGATACTCGACAACATCCTCTACTAAGTTGGGCGGCTTCCCCTGCCGAGTACCCGGCCAGCTTGGCCGGCCTCCCGGAGGCCTTGATCTTCTTTTGCTTCTTTTCTTCCATCAAGGGAAGAAAAGAAGGAGCAAAGAAGAAGCAGAGAAGAAGCCCCCAACTACTTCACCCTACATACATATAAACTACCCCCTTATCACCCCCTACTATGTTATTAGAGATAAACAACCTACATGCCGGCATCGACGGCAAAGAGATATTGCGAGGCATTGACCTCCGCGTGAACGCCGGCGAGATACACGCCATCATGGGCCCCAACGGCTCGGGCAAGAGCACACTCAGCAGTGTGCTAGTCGGCAACCCTGCCTTTGAGGTGACTCAAGGCTCCGTCACATTCCAAGGCAAAGACCTCCTGGAGCTGGCCCCCGAAGAGCGCAGCTGCGAAGGCATCTTCCTCAGCTTCCAGTACCCCGTGGAGATCCCCGGCGTGAGCATGGTGAACTTCATGCGTGCGGCCGTCAATGCACGCCGCGAGTACCGTGGCGAGGAGCCCGTTTCGGCCACAGACTTCCTCAAGCTGATGCGTGAGAAACGCGAGATCGTGGAGCTGGACAACCGCCTGATGAACCGCAGTGTGAACGAAGGCTTCTCCGGCGGCGAGAAGAAGCGCAACGAGATCTTCCAAATGGCTATGCTCGAACCCACGCTCGCCATCCTCGACGAGACGGACAGCGGCCTCGACATCGACGCCCTCCGCATCGTGGCCAAAGGTGTCAACCTGCTCCGCCGACCGGACAACGCCACCATCGTCATCACGCACTACCAGCGCCTCCTGGACTACATCAAGCCCGACGTGGTGCATGTGCTTTATCACGGACGCATCGTCAAGACGGGCGGCCCAGAGCTGGCGCTCGAGCTGGAGAAGAAGGGATATGATTGGATCAAGGAACAAAACGATTGACCCGCTGCTGACATGAACTCCGAACAACAATACATCGACCTCTACCAGAGTCACCGCGACACGGTGCACCGTCATGCACCGGCGTGCATGAATGCACCGCGTGACCGGGCTTTGGAGGATCTGCGCCGCGGGGGATTCCCGTCGACAACAAGCGAGTACTACAAATACACCGACATGCAGGAGGCCTTTGCGCCGGACTATGGCCTGAACCTCGACCGCCGACCGGTGGCTATTGAGACGGCCGACCTCTTCCGCTGCAATGTGCCCAACCTCAGCGCCACGCCGTGCTTCGTGATCAACGACTCGTTCTACTCTGACGGCCGACTCGAGGCGTCACTCCCCGCGGGCGTCTACGTGGGCAGCATCGCCGGCTTTGCCGAGCGTCACCCCGAGCAGGCCGCACGTTACTACGGGCAGGCGGCTCACACCAACCACGATGCGATCGCAGCGCTGAACACACTCTTCGCGCAAGACGGCCTCGTGGTCTACGTGCCCGCCGGCGTCGCCCTCGAGCAACCCGTGCAGCTGATCAACCTCTTCCGCAGCACGGAGCGCCTGATGGCCAACCGCCGCATCCTCTTCGTCGTAGAAGACGGCGCCTCGGCCAAGCTGCTTGTCTGCGATCACAGCATGGGCGACACCGATTTCCTCTCCACGGAGGTAGTCGAGATCATCGCTGGCCGCGACGCGGTAGTCGACTATTACGACCTCGAGGAGAGTTCCATCCGCACGCGTCGCTTCTCTTCGCTCTTCGTTGAGCAGGAGGCCGGAAGCAACGTCTTAGTCAACGGTATCACGCTCAACAACGGTCAGACGCGCAACAACTACCGCGCCCGCATCAATGGCGAAGGCGCCGAGCTGACCCTCTGCGGTATGGCCATCGAAGACCGCGAGCAGCGCGTGGACACGTACTCGCACATCTCGCACCGCGTGCCCCACTGCACCAGTAATGAGCTCTTCAAGTACGTCCTCGACGACCGCGCCGTGGGCGCCTTTGCCGGCCGTATCCTCGTCTGCGAGGGCGCCGACAAGACAGAGGCTTACCAGACGAATCGCAACATCTGCATGACGCGTGAGGCTCGCATGTACAGCAAGCCGCAGCTGGAGATCTACGCCGACGACGTGAAGTGCTCGCACGGCATGACCACCGGGCAGCTCGACGAGCAGGCGCTCTTCTACATGCAGAGCCGCGGCATCCCCCTGTCCGAAGCGCGCATGATGCTGAGCGTGGCCTTCACCTCCGACGTCATCGACCGCGTCCGCCTCGAACCGCTCAAGGAGCGCCTGCGCACGCTTGTGGAGCGACGTTTCCGTGGTGAGCCCGCCCGCTGCGCCGGATGCGAACACGCCAATGGCGGGAGTGTGAAAGGGTAATTTCGTTTTTAGACTTCTCACCTATGATCCTCATCGCCGATAGTGGTTCCACCAAGACGCAGTGGAACGTCATCCGCCGCGGACAGCTCGTCTGCGAAGTCTTCACTAAAGGCCTGAACCCCTACTTCCAAACGCCCGAAGAGATGGGACGGGAACTGCGCAGCGCGCTGCTCCCCCACATTCCAGCCGGGCCCTACGCCGCTGTCCGATTCTTCGGCGCGGGGTGTACCCCGGAGAAGATCAGCGGCATGGAAGAGATGCTCCGGGCCAACCTGCCCGTGGACGGTGGCGTTGTAGAGGTAGGCAGCGACATGCTTGGCGCCGCGCGTAGCACCTGCGGCCGCGAGGCGGGCATCGCCTGCATCCTTGGCACCGGCTCCAACTCCTGCTTCTACGACGGCACGGCGATCACGGCCAACGTCTCGCCCTTAGGCTTCATTCTCGGCGATGAGGGTAGCGGCGCCGTGCTCGGCCGACTGCTCGTGGGCCTGCTACTGAAGAACCAGCTGGGCGAGGAGCTGAAGGAGCGCTTCCTCAGCGAATACGGTCTGACAACGGCCGACATCATCGAACGCGTCTACCGCCAGCCCTTCCCGAACCGCTTCTTGGCCAGCTTCTCGCCCTTCATCACCCGCCACCTCGACGATCCACGCATGCGGCAGCTCGTCCGTGGCGCCTTCAATGATTTCTTCGCTCGCAACGTGATGCAATACGACGGCTATACGGATCACCCCGTGCACTTCGTCGGCTCCGTGGCCTACCATTATCAGCCACTCCTCCGCGACACCGCTGAGGGCCTTGGCCTACGCGTTGGCACCATCGCCCAAAGCCCGATGGAAGGACTCCGGGCGTTTTATTCATCGAACTACCTATGACTGCATTTACGAAAATCACGGAGCAAGATTCGCTCTACGACAACTTAGAGAACAAGAGCGTCCGCGAACTGCTGGACGACATCAACCGCGAGGACCGCAAGGTGGCCGTAGCCGTCGGCGAGGCTATTCCGCAAGTAGAAAAACTGGTCGAACAGATCGTCCCGCGCATGCAGCGTGGCGGGCGCATCTTCTACCTCGGCGCCGGCACCAGCGGACGCCTCGGTGTGCTCGACGCGTCGGAGATACCGCCCACGTTCGGCATGCCGCCCACACTCGTCATCGGACTCATCGCCGGTGGCGACACGGCTCTGCGTAACCCGGTGGAAAACGCCGAGGATGACACCCAGCGCGGTTGGCAGGAGTTGCAGGAGCGTCACATCACGGCCGACGACACCGTGGTAGGCATCGCGGCCTCGGGCACGACGCCCTACGTGGTTGGTGCCCTCCGCGCAGCGCGTCAGGCAGGCATCCTCACGGCGGGCATAACGAGTAATCCCGGATCGCCCGTAGCTACGGAGGCTGAGATACCGATCGAAGTCGTCCTCGGCCCCGAGTTCGTCACCGGCAGCTCCCGCATGAAGTCCGGCACGGCGCAGAAGATGCTCCTGAACATGATCACCACCTCGGTCATGATCCGCCTCGGCCGGGTGAAGGGCAACAAGATGGTGAACATGCAGCTGAGCAACCAGAAGCTCGTCGACCGTGGCGCGCGCATGCTGGTGGGCGAGCTCGGCCTCCCCTACGATCGCGCCCGTACCCTGCTCCTCCTCCACGGCTCAGTCAAGAAAGCTCTCGACGCCTTCGGTCGAGAGGGAGGGGACAAAGAGCAGACGAGGTGAATCATCGCACGAACACACCGCTCCTCGTTGCCCTCCGTGAGCAGAAGGCCACCCGACTGAAGGGGGGCATCTATCACCGCACACAGGTGGATCTGACTTACAACTCGAACCGTATCGAGGGTAGCCGCCTGACGCACGAGCAGACGCGCTGCATCTTTGAGACGAACACGATCGGACTAACGAATGACGCGGTAAACGTGGACGACATTCTCGAAACCGTCAACCACTTCCGCTGCGTCGATCGGATCATTGACGAGGCTGACCAGCCGCTGACGGAGGCCCTCATCAAGGAGCTCCATGCCATGCTGAAGCAATCCACGACGGATAGCCGACGAGAATGGTTCGCTGTGGGCGACTACAAGCGACTGCCCAACGAGGTGGGTGGTATGGAGACTTGCCCTCCTGAGGAGGTGGCGGATCGCATGCAGTCGCTTCTGGCCGCATACCGTGCCGATCCTCACCCGACGCTCGAGTCACTTATCGACTTCCACCACCGCTTTGAGTCCATCCACCCCTTCCAAGACGGCAACGGGCGTATCGGCCGACTGATCCTCTTCAAGGAGTGCCTCGGACAGGCCATCGTCCCCTTCATCATCACCGACCGCCTGAAGCCGTTTTACTATCGCGGCCTGCGGGAATGGGGACGGATGAACGGTTACCTACTCGATACCTGCCTCACGGCACAAGACGAGTATCGCGCACTGATGCAGTATTTCCGGATTGGGGAATAGCATAAGTATCCCCCACCCGACGTTGGAACTACGAAAGCCTCCGAACCGCCTCCCATTGTCAGCCGTCAGAGGCATGCTCCCGCGGGGATTCAGGGCATTGACAGCCGTCAGAGGCATGCAAAACGCGTTTTACACGCCATTGACAGCAGTCAGAGGCATGCAAAACGCGTTTTACATGCCATTGACAACAGTCAGAGGTACCTAAAACGCGTTTTACGCCCCATTGACAACAGTCAGAGGCACTCAAAATGCGTTTTGCATGCCATTGACAACAGTCAACGGGTCATCTGTTAAGGAATTTCACACTTCGGCACCCGACAGAGGCCGCCAAACGCCCATCCCCTCCCTTTTTGCACTACTTTTGCCCTCGTCTCTTCCGAAGAGATGCACCCCCCAGGATGAAGCGATTGTATATTTTCCTACTCAAAACATTCCTACCGTTGTTCTTCATGACCTTCGGTATTTGTCTTTTCATCGTACTCATGCAGTTCCTGTGGAAGTACGTGGACGATATGGTCGGCAAGGGCATCGGTATCGGCGTCCTTGCCGAGATGTTTTTTTACGCCGCCCTCTCCTTCGTGCCCATGGCCCTGCCGCTGGCCATCCTGCTGGCCTCGCTGATGACGTTTGGCAACCTCGGCGAGCAGCTCGAGCTCCTGGCCATGAAATCAGCCGGTATCTCCCTGCCCCGCATCATGCAGCCCTTCATCGTCCTGCTCGCCTTCGTGGCCGTCGGGGCGTTCTTTTTTCAGAACAACATCATTCCCCTCTCGCAGGTCAAGATGTACACCCTGCTCAGCTCCGTGCGCGACAAGTCGCCCGAGCTCGAGATCCCCGAGAGCACCTTCTACAGCCAGATCTCAGGCTTCAACGTGTACGTCAAGAAGAAAGACCACGACGGCCTGCTGCACCACCTGATGATCTACGACTACTCCGACGGATTCAACAACGCACAAGTCATCGTGGCCGACTCCGGACGGCTGAAAGTCTCCACCGATAAGCAGTTCCTCGTCCTCTACCTCTTCGACGGACGCATGTTCAAGAACCTCCGCGATCAGGGCGAAGCCACCGAGGGCGGCGCAGTGCCGTACCAGAAAGAATCGTTCAAGTCACGCGAGATCCTCATCCGCTTCGACTCCGAATTCCACCGCGCCGACGAGTCCGCCATGCAAGACCGCTACGTGGGTAAGAACCTCGCCAGCCTCCGTACCTCCATCGACTCCATGACCGTGCGCCTCGACAGCGTCAAGGAGTCCAACGCCCGCGAGGTCTACGCCCACTCCTACCGCCGCGACCTCAACCCCACCGTCGACACCTCCGCAGCCCACGTACCTGCGCCGCAGCCCACGCCCGAAACCTTCGACAGTCTGCTGGCCGAGCTATCGCCCGAACGCCGCACCGCCTACATACAGAGCGCCCGCAACACCATCGAAATGATCAAGGCCGACAACGAGTTTCAGGCCGAAATCTTGGCCAGCGACTCCAAAGAGATGCGCCGCCACCACACGGAGATGCACAAGAAGTTCACCCTCTCCTTCGCCTGCCTCATCTTCTTCTTCATCGGCGCCCCCTTAGGCGCCATCATCCGCAAGGGCGGCCTGGGTATGCCCGTCGTCATCTCCGTCTTCCTCTTCATCTTCTATTACGTCATCGACAACATCGGGTTCAAGATGGCCAGCAACGGCATGTGGCAACCCTGGCAGGGCATGTGGCTCAGCTCCGCCGTACTGCTGCCCCTCGGCATCTTCTTGACCTATAAAGCATCGAACGACTCGGCCATCCTCAACGCCGACACCTACACCGAGGCCCTCAAACGAATCATCGGCAAACGCCCCACGCGAAAGGTGGAGAAGAAGGAAGTCATCATGTACGCCCTCGACTACGCCGCATGGAGCCGCCGCATCACCGCATTAGACACCGACATCAAGGCCTACCTCCAAGGCTCCCGACGCTGGCTGCCCTACTTCCGCTTCTGGCGTCAGGGCGGCCGCGATCCAGAGGCGGAGCGCATCGCCCGACAGCTGGAGGACGTCGTCGAGGAGGGCCGCAACTCCGACCGTCACTTGGTGCTCAACAAGCTGATGGACTACCCCATACTCAGCGGATACGACCTTGTCGATTTCCGTATGAGCCCACGTGCAGGGCGCATCATGGCGTGGATCTTCCCCGTCTCCCTGCCCATCTATCTACTCTCTATGATCCGACGCAAGCTGCTACTTAACGACCTGCGCACCACCCTCCGCGTCTCGGGTGAAATGCAGACGCTCATCCCTAACGATAACTCGTAAATACACCCTCATATAAAATGAACCGATTGAACACAATCAAAGAAGCGATCGAAGACTTCCGCGAAGGCAAGTTCCTTATTGTTGTCGACGACGAAGACCGCGAGAACGAAGGCGACTTCATCATAGCCGCCGAAAAGATCACCCCTGAGAAAGTCAACTTCATGCTCAAGAACGGTCGCGGCGTGCTCTGCGCCCCCATCACGGAGGAGCGTTGCGAGGAGCTGGGACTGGGCATGCAAGTGGCCCATAACACCTCCACGTTAGAAACGCCCTTCACCGTCACCGTCGACCGGCTCGGCATGGGCTGCACTACGGGCGTCTCCATCTACGACCGCGCACAGACCATCCGCGCACTGGCCGATCCGACTACGAAACCTACCGACCTCGGTCGGCCGGGGCACATCAACCCGTTGCGGGCCCGTTCGCGCGGTGTGCTGCGTCGCGCTGGACACACCGAAGCCACCGTCGACATGGCCCGCCTGGCCGGACTCTATCCCGCCGGTGCACTGATCGAAATCCTCAACGAGGACGGCTCCATGGCCCGCATGCCACAGCTGATGGAGGTGGCCGAACGTTTCAACATCAAGATCATCACCATCCGCGACCTGATCGCCTACCGCCTCCGCACCGAGTCGCTCGTGGAGGAAGGCGTCGAGGCGAAGCTGCCCACCGAATACGGTCCCTTCCGCATCATCCCCTTCCGCCAGAAGAGCAACGGGCTGGAGCATGCGGCGCTGATCAAAGGCAACATCGGCGAACGCCCCGACGAACCCGTGCTGGTGCGTGTACACTCCTCCTGCATGACGGGCGACATCTTCGGCTCCCTGCGCTGCGACTGCG
>ERZ773056.535-NODE-535-length-19989-cov-8.056085_pt1 | contig 19989 bp, 20 predicted proteins | sample MGYA00580857_ERZ773056 | MGnify/ENA primary metagenome ERZ773056 (study PRJEB29015, sample SAMEA2737996) | human oral metagenome | biome: human oral; feature: human-associated habitat; material: dental | place: China | collected 2114 ... | reverse complement strand
GAGGGGTCGACGGCGTGCAGGGTCCCGATCCCGGCCAGCCCTGGATTCCCGGGTGCGGCGTGCAGCTGAACGGAGGGATCGGCGACGAGGGCGCGGCCCAGGGCGTGTTCGCGCCCGCCGGAGCCGAGAAGCAGAACAGTGGTCACACCCCGAGCTTAGAGGCTTCGCAACCGGGTTCCCGGCGCCCACCGTCCCGGCCTGTCGGGCGTTCGGCCGACAGTGGATCTCCTTCGCCGTACCGGAGTCTCGATTAACCTGTATCCATCGGCGACTAGAGGCACGAGGAGCCAGATGAGCATCCACCCGGGATCAGCTGCACATCTCGCCATGCACGCCGAGGTCCCCCCTGACGAGGAGGTTACGCTTCCCGCCCGGTCGGGGGTGCAGGCGTGGCTGCAGGAACTGGCCGAGAACGAACTCGCCATGGACCGCATCAATCCGCGTGAGTTGACCCAGCGGATCATGCAGGACGCCTTCGGGCGGTACTCATTGCCGCCCCGGGTCTCGGGGATGCTGGCCGCCAGCCATCTGCTGCGCGACGCGGACCCGCAGGACCGGCAGGGCATCCGGCAGCTCGCCACCGCCTGGTTCACATCCATGCCCCCGAGTGCCGTCGACGAGTCCACATGGTTCGTCCGGCAGGCCGTTCGGCGCCCCCAGACCCCGCATCTGACGTTGGTGGGACATGCCGGGGACGTCACCGAGCTCTCCAGGTGCAACGCCCGCGACGGCCGCACCCTGCTCGTCTCCGAGAGCGACGACGCCACCACGCGGCGCTGGGACCCCGGAACCGGCGAGGAGACCGACGAACCCGTCGACTCACCGCTGTCGGGCATCCCTGCCAGACGCGAGGCCACGTTCACCAACGCCTACGGCCGGACGCTGCTGGCGGTTCCCGACGGGAACAACGTCAAGATCACGGACCGCGCCACCGGCGAGGAGGTTGGGGTTCCGCTGCGCGGCCACAGTTTCCAAGTGACGGCCGTGTCCTCCTTCTACGGTCCCGCCGGCCGTCCGCTGCTGGCCTCCGCCTCCCGCGACCACACCATCCGGATCTGGGACCCGGCCTCCAAGTCCCGTCCGGCGGCCAGATTCGTCGAGCAGCTGGACGAGATGCAGGTGGTCACCTGGTTCATGGCCGCCGATGGATCGCCCCGGGTCGGCACCATCCGGAACACCTACGACGACGTCCTCCAGATCTGGGAAACCGACACGGGCCAGTGGGTCGGGGAGTTGAACGCCCACCCCGGGCAACTGTGGACCGAGGCCCGCAGCGTCCGGTTCACCGCCCGGCAGGGCGGCCAGATGCTCGCCATCGCGGAGCAGGAGTCCCTGCGGATCTGGGATCTCGATTCGGGGCAGCTCGTCGGTGAACCCCTCACCGGGCACGCTGCGCGCATCAACGACATCCTGGGCTGGACCACCCCGTTCGGGGAGATCCGGCTTGCCACCGCCAGCAGCGACGGCAGCATCCGGCTCTGGGATCCGGTCAAGGGCACCCAGGTCGGCCGGTCGCTCACGGGCCACGTCGGACCGGTCAGGGCCCTGTGCACCTTCAACACCCGTCACGGCGACGCCTGGTTGGCCTCCGTCGGCGACGAGGGCGCCATCCGCATCTGGGACCCCGACGTGGGACGGCCGATCGGCAGGCCCCTGAAGGGGCCGTCCTGCCCGATGACCTGCGTGGTCGCTTTCTCCGCGGCAAACGGTGAACCCCGGTTGGTCACCACCGGGGACGACTGCATCGTCCGCGTCTGGGACCCGGGCAACGGACGGCAACTGGGTCGGCTCAGCGACGGCGAGGAGAATCTCTGCGATGTCGTGCTGGTGGGAACGAACCGGGAGGGCCGCACACGTCTGGTCACCTCGGGGCTCGACCGTTCCATCAGGTTCTGGGACATCGCGACCGGCAGGATGACCTACGCCATGCACGCCTTGGACTACGCAGAGACCATCATCTCGTTTCGTTACGGAGACCTGGCCGTGAGCCTCGACGACGGCTGGGCTTTGCTGCGGCTGCCGCCGGGGGTCTAGGGGATCATCATCCCGCCCGGCCCGATCGCCCGGCCCGATCGCCCGGCCTGACGAAGGTCTCGCACCGGGTCTCCTGGCTCGAGCCCTGCACCACCTGTCGAAGGTGACCTGATTTCCTGTCGGTGACTCCGGGTACTGTTCAAGCCATGATCGACCTGCATGCCCGTTCCCGGGGACATCGAACAACACGCGACGCCGCGAGCCCGGGAGGCTGAATCCGATGCGTCGGTTCCCGAGGAAGATCGTCGCCGCCACCACCCTGGGGGTGCTCACCCTGGCCCGGCTCAGGCACGCGCGAAGGCGTGGTCTGGTCAGGGCCATCACGACGTTCACCACGCCGGACGGGAAACCATGGGTGGCCACGCTCGGGCGCGGTCGTTTCGTCTCCGTCTGGGATGCCGGTTCGGGACGCCGGTTGCGCAGGTTGCCGGTCAGCGACGGCCCCGTTCACGTGGCCGCCTTCGCATCGAGCACCGGCACTCCCCGGCTGGCGGTGCTAGCGGGCAACCGGAGCATCCAGTTCTGGGATCCGGAGACGGGAGACCGGGTCGGTGATGCCCTTGTTGAGATACAGCAGCGGCGCAATCAGCTGCCGGGTCAGCGTGGCCGCCAGCTGCTTGGCGTCGGATACCAACAAGTCGTGCCGCACTTCATTGTGGATTTGTCCCAGCGCGTTGGTGCTGGTTTTGCCGTCCGCCTGCGTGGTCAGCGTGCCGCCCAAGATGATTTTGGATTGGGTGCGCTCGCACCAATCCACCATGCTCATAAAGGTGTCGCCGCTGCCGCTGGCCGCGTCCAACAGTTCCAGCATCATGGTTTCCGGGATGATGCCGGCCGCATTGTGGCCGATGCCCACCAGCGCGTTGAGCAGGGTGGTTTTTTCTTTGTCCGACGCGCCGGCCGGATATTTTCCCAGCCGCACCGGCAGGCCGTAAATTTCCAAAAACTCGGCCAAGTCGCGCACCGAGTAGTTTTTAAACAGATACGGCCACGCCAGCGAGCGCATCAGCCCGCCGCGCGCCAAGAAGCCGCTGCGCGCTTGGTGTGTGTGCACAATCCAGCCCAGCCAGCACGCTGTCGTAGTGCAGGATGGTGCCGATGTAAATCACATCGTATTTCATGCCCACGCCGCCCAAAGGCAGGATGGTTTTGTCCAGCCAGTCGTTGAGTTTTTTGCGCTACTCCGGGCTGCGTACCTGCTCGTCGTTCTCGATATCGTCCAAGATGGTTAAATCCGGGCGGTAAGGGCCGTGTCGCAGGCCGCGCAGTTTTTTGCCCGAGCCCGCCACCTGCACTTTGATGTCGTTGGCGGTCACAATCGTACCCGCCTGCCACACCCGCCCTGCGCCCGCCGCCTCGGGAAAGTCGGTCAGCAGGCGCGGGTTATAAGCCAGCTCGGCCTTAATCGCCTCGAGCATCGGGTAGGCTTGGTCGATACTGTCCATCACGATTACGCAGTAATGCTTCTGCGCGGTTACGATGCAATACAGGGTAAACAGCTGGGTTACCAGCGTGGATTTACCCTCTCCACGCGGCGCACCTGTCGCCTCCGGCACGCCCTTCGGCTCGCGCAGGATTTCAGGTAGCCTCGTAAACAGAAACTCGTGCAGTTGAGATTTGTCCGCCGTGTGCACATAATGTGGGAAGTAGGTATAAACAAAGTATTCAAAACCACTTAGCGGGTCGAATACTTTGGCTCGGCGTTCCGCAATGACCGCCGGGGTCGATTCAAAGCCTACTACTTCCGCCTCGATGGTGCGCCGCAGTTGGTCGGCGATAGCAGAGAGGGATTTTAGAAACTCTTTATTTTTCATAAATGGAAGACAGTATGAGTAATAGTTTAGGGTGGATAGATCGTAATTTGCAAAATGCAATTCTTACTTTTCTCGCAAAATCTCCTTCTTCAGAATCTAAAATCGAAGAGTTTATTTGGGCGCAGCTTTGGAATTCAGAAAAGCATGAACTCCAACCTGATTTTGATTATTTAACAAACAAGTTCCCAGATATTAAAAACCAAGAGTTTTCTGATTGGTATCAAATTGTCGTATGTAATTTTTATTATCTGCATGGGCATAATTTGATAGAGCGCAATCAAGTTGCATCTAACTATTATCGTATTACATCTTATGGAGTTGATTTCATTGAGCAGGATGGCGGGCTTTCTGCCATACTTGGTATAAAAACGGTTAAGCTGCATTCGGACACAGTTAGCGAGCTAAGGAATTTGCTAGCCGACAAATTGGATAAATCCGAATTACCCGAAGCAGAAAAAGCTAAATTGCAGGAAAAACTGGCCGAATACGGCGATGCCGGCATCAAACATCTCATCACCAAGCTGCTGGATGCGGGTGTGCAAAACCTACCGAAACTTATCTCTACCCTCGGTATTCCCGGCCTATTCAACTAACCAAACCTCTTCTCCACCTCCGCCCCAAACGGTTCCAGCATCTCTGCCAGTGCGGCCAGCTGTTTGGGGTGTTTTTCCGACATAAACTGCACCAGCAATTCCACCACTTCCAACGCCGTGGCCAGCTTGCTGGTTTCCGGCAGGATTCTGGCGTTGGCCGCCACGGTCTTGTTATAGGCATCGGCCAAACTGGCCAACAGCTTGACCTTTTCCGCCGGGCCTAGGTCGCCGTCCTGTTGCAGCAGCTCCATGGTCGAGCTGTATTGCTGGAGGAAGCCGGCCATTGTTGCCCGCCCCAGCTCTTCGATGCTGCCGCCGGCCAGCGTGTAGGCGGCGCGCATTTTGTCCCAATCGTCGCCGCGCTCGCGCGCCTGTTCGCGCCAGCGCCGCGCGGTGGCCTGCGTGGTGCCGCACATCATCGCCGCCGTTTCCAGCGTTTGATTACCGGATACATAGAGTTGGCGCAGGCGGTCGCGGGTTTCTTTCGGGTGGGCCATAGTCAATCAATCCAAATTAAAAGCCGAATTTAGCGCGGATAAAGGCAATGCCGGTCGCCACCACGCCGCCGGACACCGCGCCGGATACCGCACCGGCCAAACTGCCGTTGGTACGGGCAATGCGTTGGCAGTCGGCCTGTATATCCGCCATCCGCCGCACCGCCACAGGCCGTTTGGCCTTGGCCACGCTCGGCAGCACCGCCGGCTGTGATTGAGCCAGCAATTGAGCCGCCTGCCGCTCCCGTACCGCGGTTTGGATGGGTTCAGGCAGCCCGGCTACTTGGTATTCCATCCCGCCACCGCGCCCTTGGCGTTTACGGTACGGCCACCCTAGTTCTTGAGCCATCTTGCGTAATGTAGGCAGCCTTCTGGTCAGGTTCGGCAATTCAAGTGCCAGTATCCCCTTCAGATCGATGTACTCGTTACTCATGATTCAGCCTCTATGCAGCTTCCAACCGACTGATTTTTTCCTTAAGGGAGTTTGCTCGCTGTTGCCTGTGAGCTTTTTTATTGGCTTTTTCACGATAAAAAGGGAAAACATCCTCTAGCTTTTTATCCATAGCAGCAGAGATAGCTGTCGCAATTCGTTTACTATCTTTCCCCGTCCGAATAACAACCGCAACAGATTGAGGCAACCGCCGCATGAAAATTCCTAGTTACCGCTTGCTCAGGCTGGAACAGTTTGATGATGCTTGCAACTATCTTCGTTCCACGGTTGGGCGCTTAATGAAACAAAAAAACGCCCGCAAAAAATTGCCGGGCGACGAATGGAGAAACCGGAAGTACCGCTATATACATGCCAGCTTCAAAGAAATTCCCGAGTTGGAGGCTTGGTTCAAGAAGCACATAAAGGCCAAATTTAAGGTGAATAGCAAAGCAGATTTAAGCGACGATGAGTTAGAGCAGGCATACACTTCCTTGTCTAATAAAAAACGCGAATTAGCCAAGCGAAAATGATTTAACCGTACAAGTTTGAGAGTGGTATTTGGCGTACAAGTTATATTTTTGAGTAGGTAGTCAAAATATCTTTTATATTACTGATTTTATTTGGCTTGTTTAAACTTGTACACCGTACTAGTTTAAACAAGCCCCCTGTATAAGTTCATACCTTAAACTTGTTCTGTTAAGACGCGACCTATCCTTACTTTATTGTTGCAATCTTAGATTCATACTAAACACCAGCCCACAAAATAGATAGCTTTTTATGCGTAGGCTGGCTGACAGGGTTTGACAGGGTTTGACAGGGTTTAAACGTAGAGGCCACCGGTTGCAAGGAGCAGCTCAGCGGTCAGGTTTAAAACCTTTTAAATCCTTTTTTAAAAGTGCTCAATCCACGCCCATTTCAATGCAAAAGATAACGCATTTTTTATCAAACCAAAGCAAAAGCTGGTGCAAGTTTTTTCCCACACCAGCTTTGCTCAAACCCACGCCCCATAAAGATTTTCGCCGTTTTTTTCTTCTACCCACTCAGTGCAAAAATAAACACCTCCCCACATGTTTCCATCTATTTGTCGTTTCGGGATAAAGCGGCTGCTTGGCTGATTATCAATCAGGCCGTCTGAAAAAGAAAGGGGGCTGGAACCTTACCTACCTTGTGTTTCAGACGGCCTCTTTGCATCCAATTCCTAGATTGCGTAATCAATCAGTTCGCTTTGACCGAAAACATACACTTGCCGGGGGGAGAGTTTGAGTTCACAGCCGATATGAAGGTTCAGACGGCCTGTTTCCGATGTGGCGAAATCGACATGAACCTGACGGCCTTCGGGTAGGGTAAGTGTCAGGTGGGTGAGCGCGCCGGAAACGTGGATGTTGGCGATTGTGCCCGCCAGCATGGGGTTTTGGGCGTTGGTTTCCCATTCGTGCGGGCGGATGTAGCCGACCGCGTGCTGTTCCTGCCAGCGGTATTGCCTGTCCAAAGGCCAGGCAAATTCACCATAACGCCATTCGCCTTTTTCGATGCGGCCTTCAAAGGCGTCGGTGTTGCCTAAGAATTCGGTTACGAAGGCGTTGTTCGGCTGGCGGTAGAGTGTGGCTGCGTTGCCGACCTGTTCGATTTTGCCGTGGTTCATGACGACGATTTGGTCGGAGACTTCCAAGGCTTCTTCTTGGTCGTGCGTGACCAAAATGCTGGTGATGCCCAATTCGTGGTGGATGTCGCGCAGCCAGGTACGCAGTTCTTTGCGGACTTTGGCATCGAGTGCGCCGAAGGGTTCGTCCAACAGCAGCAGTTTGGGTTCGACCGCAAGGGCGCGGGCAAGGGCGATGCGCTGGCGTTGGCCGCCTGAAAGCTGGTGCGGGTAGGATTTGGCGAGGTGGGGAAGCTGTACCAGTTTCAGCAGTTCTTCAACCTTGCTGCGGATTTGTTTTTCAGACGGCCTTTGACTGCGCTGCAGTACGGTCAGCCCGAAAGCCACGTTGTCGAAAATATTCATGTGGCGGAACAGCGCGTAATGCTGGAAAACAAAGCCGACTTTGCGTTCGCGGACGTGTTTGGCGGTAACGTCCTGCCCGTCAAACAGGATTTTGCCGCCGTCGGCGTTTTCCAATCCGGCGATAATCCGCAGCAGCGTGGTTTTGCCGCAGCCCGAAGGGCCGAGCAGCGAAGTGAGCTTGCCGGTCGGCGCGGTCAGGTTGATGTTTTTCAGGGCGTGGAACGCGCCGAAGTGCTTGTTCAGATTTTCGATGGTGATACTCATGCTGCTTCCCTTTCGGCGGCGCGGTGTTTTTTCTGTTGGATTTTGGTAAGGATGTCCTGTATCGCCAGCGTGGCGATGGCCAGCAGGGCCAGAATGCTGGACAGGGCGAACGCGCCGACAAAGTTGTATTCGTTGTAGAAGATTTCGACCAGCAGCGGGATAGTGTTGGTTTCGCCGCGTATGTGTCCCGATACCACGCTGACCGCGCCGAACTCGCCCATCGCGCGGGCGTTGGTGAGAATCACGCCGTAGAGCAGCGCCCATTTGATGTTGGGCAGGGTAACGCGCCAAAACATCTGCCAGCCGCTTGCGCCGAGAATCAGCGCGGCCTGTTCTTCGCTGTCGCCCTGCGCCTGCATCAGCGGGATGATTTCGCGCGCGACAAAGGGGAAGGTAACGAACAGCGTCGCCAAAATAATGCCGGGGATGGCGAAGATAATCTGTATGCCGTGCGCTTCCAGCCAGCCGCCCAATGCCGTGTGCGCGCCGAATAATAAGACGAACATCAAACCGGCCACCACGGGCGATACGGAAAACGGCAAATCGAGCAGCGTGGTCAGCAACTGCTTGCCGCGGAAGTCGAAACGGGTCAGTAGCCACGCCATCGCCACGCCCAAAACCGCATTGACGGGGACGACAATCGTGGCGGTCATCAGGGTTAATTTGATTGCCGACAAGGCTTCGGTGTCGGAAAGCGAAGCCAGATACAGCCGCCAGCCGCCCTTCAAGGCTTCGGCAAACACGGCCGCCAGCGGGATGACCAGCATCACGGCAAGAAACAGCAGCGCGATGCCGATAAGCAGCCATTGCAGCGGGCGCGGTTCGGTAATATTCGGATTGGTTTTCATGCTTTCGCTCCGGCGCGTTTGCCCAAAGCCCATTGGGCGATATTGAGCGCAAACAGGATGGAGAAGGAAATCAACAGCATAAACAGAGCGACGGCAGACGCACCTTGCACGTCATATTGTTCCAGCTTGCCGGTGATAATCAGCGGCAGGATTTCGGACACCATCGGCACATTGCCCGCGATGAAGATGACCGAACCGAATTCGCCCGTCGCGCGCGCGAACATCATGCCCGCACCTGTGAGCAGGGCGGGGGCGATTTCGGGCAGCAGTACGCGGCGGAAAGTGGTGAAACGGCCCGCGCCCAACGTGGCGGCGGCTTCTTCGTATTCGCCCGACAATTCTTCCAGCACGGGCTGGACGGCGCGGACGATAAAGGGCAGGCTGACAAACACCAGGGCAATCCAAATGCCCGTCGGCGTGAAGGCGATTTTGAATGGGAAAAACCGCCCCAGCCAGCCGTTGGGTGCGTACAGCGTGGCCAGCGCGATGCCGGTTACCGCCGTGGGCAGCGCGAAAGGCAAATCCACCAGCGCGTTCACCAAACCCCTGCCGGGAAATTCATAACGAACCAGCACCCATGCCGTCAGCGTGCCGAAAACGATGTTGGTCAGCATGGCGAAAAACGACATTTTCAGCGTCAGCCACACGGCGGACAGTACGCGCGGCTCGGCGATGGTCTGCCAAAACGAAGAAAAGCCCATGCCGGCGGCGGTAACGGCCATCATGGCAAACGGCAGCACCACCAGCAGCGACAGGCACAGGACGGTAATCCCCAGGCTGATGTTGAAGCCGGGCAGTACGCTGGGAGTCTTTAACAGGCGCATGGTCGGTTGGTTATGGTTAAAAAACAGGCCGACAATGTAATTCAGGCCGTCTGAAAATAAAAAGACTGTGTGGTTGTATGTTAAGACAGAATGGTTATAACTTGGCGGACGGCCGTGCGGCGAGGGGTGCGCGGCAATCTGCCCGGCCACTTCCGTTTATACCTGTCCCAAGGCAGGCAAATAACCATAAAATATAAACTTTCCGCCATAAACAGCGTATGATTACGCTTTTTCAGACGGCCTCCCCATCAAACAAAAAAGGCCGTCTGAAAACAAATGACGACCCAAACCGCCCAACCCCAAAAAACGGAGTTCAGATTGTTCCGCAGCATCCACATCCTGACAGGCGAAACCCTATATGAACGCCCGCCGCAGAGTCAGGCCGAATTTCAGACGGCCTTAAGCGCGCTCCGACAGCGGCAGCGGCATTTTGCCGCACAGCCCGTTACTGCGCGCACCGCGCTGCTGTCCGCCTGCGCCCAACGCCTGGATGCCGAGCGTGGCAGGCTCGCGCGCATGGTCAGCGAAGAAGTCGGCCGCTGTCTGACCGAATGCCGCGCCGAACTCGACAAATCGGTCGAACTCATCCGCTACTACACCCGCCTCGCCCCCGAACTGCTGGCGCACAAAACCATCGCCACACAGGCCAGCCTGAGCCAGGTGCGTTTCGAACCTTTGGGCGTGGTGCTGGCCGTCATGCCGTGGAACTACCCCGTTTGGCAGGTGCTGCGTTTTGCCGTCCCCGCCCTGTGCACCGGCAACGCCTGTGCCGTCAAACCCGCGCCAAGCGTCGCCCGTGTCAGCAACGCACTGTTTGAATTGGTCGGCGGCGACATCCCGCTGATACCCGCATGGTTGGAACACGCCGACATCCCGCAGGCAATCGCCGATACGGACGCGCTGGCCTTTACCGGTTCGGCCGACACCGGCCGCATACTGGCTGCCGAAGCGGGAGGCCGTCTGAAAAAAACCGTACTCGAACTGGGCGGCAGCAACGCCTTCATCGTCCTACCCGATGCCGACTTGCGGCAGGCGGCCAAAGACGCGTGCTATTCCCGTTTCCGCGATGCGGGGCAGTCGTGCAACGCCGCCAAGCGCATCATCGTTACCGAAGCCGTGGCCGAACCCTTCATCCGCCTGTTTCTTGACGAATGCGCCAAACTTCAAACCGGCGACCCGCTCGACGCGCAAACCACGCTCGCTTCGCTGCACCGCGCCGATTTGCGCGAGCGCGTCCATGCCCAAGTACTTGATGCCGTGGGAAACGGCGCGCAAATCCTGTGCGGCGGCGAAATCCCCGCCGGACAAGGTTGGTTCTATCCCGCCACCGTGCTGGACAAAGTCAATCCCGCCTGCCGCGCCTACCGCGAAGAAGTTTTCGGCCCCGTTGCCGCCATCCTGCGCGCCCGCGATGCCGAACATGCGGTAGGGCTGGCCAACGACAACCCCTACGGCCTGGGCGCGAGCATTTACAGCGCGGACGAAACGGCCGCCTGGCGTTACGCCGAAAAACTGCACACCGGCGCGGTATACATCAACCGCCACACCAGCAGCGATCTGCGCCTGCCCTTCGGCGGCGTGAAAGCTTCGGGCTACGGGCGCGAACTATCCGAATTCGGTTTATATGAATTCGTCAACATCAAAACCTATTGGCAGAAATAATGAATAAAACCCTGTTTGCGGCCATGCTTGCCGCTTATGCTTCCGCCGCCTGGGCGGCTCCGCAGAAAATCTATTTCGACCAGCAGGGCAGGCCGACCGACAAACCGGCCTCCTATGCTTATGTGCGCGAATACACCCCGTCGGGCAATCATGCGGCGGTGCAGGATTTTTATTATCCGTCGCGCAAAAAATATTCCGACCCCTACCGCGCGCCGTTGAAGCAAATCCGCCAATTCGTGCCGCAATTGGAAAACGGCACGCTTACCCTGTGGCATTTCAACGGCAAACAGAAAATGTCTGCCCCGTTTCAAAACGGCAAGCCGCACGGCGAATGGACCAACTGGTACAACAACGGCAACAAATCCGCCGTAATGCCGTATAAAAACGGCCAAACGGAAGGAACGGGTATCCGCTATTACCAAAACGGGCACAAAGAAAGCGAAATCGAATTCCGCAATGACAAAGCCGAAGGCAAATGGCGGCAATGGTATCCCGACGGCAGCCCGAAAAGCGAAGTGCTGATGAAGAACGACCAGCCTGTGGAAATGGTCAGCTGGGACAATCAGGGGCGCATCACCGCCGAACTGAATTTCGCCAACAAAAAACGCAGCGGCTTTACTTTGGAATGGTATGACAACGGCGCGAAAAAATCGGAAACCGTCTATCAGGACGACGAATTGATCAGCCGCACTTTCTGGGACGAAAACGGCTTGATTGCCGACCGTTACTAGACATCAAATTCGCAACAAGCCGAAAGGCCGTCTGAAAAACCGTTTGTGCGGGCTTTCAGACGGCCTTTTCGTATGGCGGGTCAAATGAATTTTCGGGGTAAGGCGGCGAGTTGCGGCTTTGCCCTATCACATATGCCGCATTGCCTTGCCGTACCGTTGGCTGATGAATGTTCAAAGGCCGTCTGAAAGCCCGCACAAACGGTTTTTCAGACGGCCTTCGGATTGAGGTTTAACGGCCGTTGCGGCGCAGCGGCGGATCGGTCCAGATGCTGCGGTAGCAGGTGTAAGAGGTAAGGTTGGTCAGGCTGGCGAGTACAAAGTACATCGGGAGGTATATCAGGATAGCCACGGGAAGCCAGGTAAGGGTAGTATCGGTCCTGATGCCCATGGTATATGCACCGGAAGCTAAGAAAGCGATGGCGAAAGAGGAACCGAGCACAAGTAGTCCGATACCTGCCCATGCCAGCCCGTTGACCAAAAACGCCCACAAGTTTTTCAGGCAGCCTTTGAAGCTCATCTTCATTGCCTCAAACGGCGGCACATCGTGCAGGACGACCAGAGCGGGAGAGAAGACAATAGTCATCTGGACGGGAATGATAAACAGCAGCATGATCAAAAACAGCAATATAACCATTAAGAAGTCTTCTGCAGAAACATTGCCGCCCACAGCGGCTTGGAAGTCGCTGCCGAAATTGAAGCCGACAAAAGCGGCGAGCAGGATGCCGGCGATGAGCACAATGAATAGGATTGCCACGACATAGAGCAGGGCCAGGATGACCAGTTCTTTGAATTTGTATTTGAAACCGGAAAAAAGGTAGCCGATTTCCAGTTCGCCGCCTTCTTCCAGCGCGTCGCAGGAAAGCATAAAGCCGCCGGTGAAGAATATCGGTAACAGGTTGATGACCATGCTGACGCCGGGGACAAACGATCCGACGAACATAATCAGAAGCATGATGAACACCATCAGCACCCATGTGCCCGGGCGTTTTTTGAAAATCCGCCAGGCATCGCCTATCCACGCCGCACCTTCGCCGGCAGGAACTTTGCGCGGCTCGGCAAACAGGCGCGGCGGCTGGTTGCCTTGCGGCTGCTGCGGCACGGGTGCGGGGGGCGGTTCGGGTTGGAAGGAAGAGGGTTCGAATTGGTCCATAAATGCTCCGGATGGGAATGAAAAATGACAGACGGCGGATTTTAACCTATTTTTGCGTTGCCGTTTGCCGTTTTCAGACGGCCTTTTTGTGTAACAGCAGCCCGCTTTCGATGTGGCCGGTAAACGGGAATTGGTCGAATAGGGCGGCGCGTTCCACGGTGTGCGTTTGCAGCAGCGCGTCCAGATTGGCGCGTAAGGTTTCCGGGTTGCAGGAGATGTAGATGATGCGGTCGAAACGCGCCAGCAGTTTTAAGGTGTCGTCGTCCACGCCCGCGCGCGGCGGATCGACGAAGACGGTGGAAAAGCCGTATTCGGCCAAGTCGATTTGCTGTTCCTGCAGGCGGCGGAATTCGCGGCTGCCGTTAAACGCTTCGGTGAATTCTTCTGCCGACAGTCTGGCGATGCGGATGTTGTCCGCACCGTTTGCTTCGATGTTCCATTGTGCCGCCTGTACCGAGGTTTTGGAAACTTCGGTGGCCAAAACCCGGCGGAAGCGGCGGGAGAGCGGCAGGGTGAAGTTGCCGTTGCCGCAATAGAGTTCGAGCAGGTCGCCGTTTGGCGTTTGGGCGCAATCGCATGCCCATTCCAGCATTTTTTCGCATATTGCGGCATTCGGTTGGGTGAAGCCGCCTTCCGTTTGGCGGTAGCGGAAGGTTTCGCCGTTTACCGTCAGCGTTTCGGTAACGAAATCCTGCGCCAGCACCAGTTTCTGCCCCTTGCTGCGGCCGATGATGAATATGCCGAGTTTTTCCTGCAGGGCGAGGGCGGCGTGTTTCCAATCGTCGTCGAGTTTGCGGTGGTAAATCAGGCTGACCAGCATTTCGCCGCTCAAGGTGCTGAGGAATTCGCATTGGTAGAGGCGGTTTTTCAACAACGGGTCGGCGGACAGTTCGGCCAGTAAAAGCGGCATCAGGCGGTTGATGGAGGCAGATGCGGCGGGGAAATCGGCGAGGCGGATCAGCGAGGCTGTGCCCGCTTTTTGCCCGCGCTCGAACATGGCGTAGCTGATGCCGTCGCCTTCGTGCCAAATGCGGAATTCGGCACGCATCCGGTAATGTTGTTCGGGTGAAGGGAAAACCTGCCATTCGGGCATGGGGATGCCGGAAAACAGGCGGCGGAGCAGGGCGGTTTTGTCGTTAAGCTGTTGCAGATAGGCCGGGCTATGCATCGGGGTTCCAAAAATAGAAAAAAGAAGCGGATTATAGCCGAAGGCCGTCTGAAAAAGGCGGCTGCGTTTTTTCAGACGGCCTTCGGAGCGCGGAAATGGCAATACGGCGGCTTTTTCGGTATGCTTCGGTTTCCGGCCGCCCGAATTCGAGGAAGCGCGATATGAATCACAAAACCTTTACCATGACGGTGATTTTGACCACCTTTGCCGCCGCTATGTGGTTCGGTTATCTTTTTGTGTCCGACCGTATCGGCGGCGGTGAGTTCTTCCTCTATATGGCGGCGACGATACCCGCGCTGCTGCTGTTCCGCATCCTGTATTCCCTCATCCTCCGCAACCGCCGCCCATGATTCCTTCCGACTTTATCGACGACCTGCTGGCAAAAACCGACATTGTAGACATCATAGACGAACGCGTGCCATTGAAGAAAAGCGGTGCGAACTACATGGCCTGCTGTCCGTTTCACAAAGAAAAAACGCCGTCGTTCTCCGTCAGCCCGAGCAAACAGTTCTACCACTGCTTCAGCTGCGGCGCGCACGGCAGTGCGATAGGCTTTCTGATGGAACAGCAGGGCATGAGTTTCCCCGATGCCGTCCAATACCTTGCCGACCGCGCAGGCATGACGGTTCCGCATGAAAAAGGGAGCATGGAAGCACCGGAAATCCGTGCCGAACGCAAGAAAAAACAGCAAACTCTGGAAGAAACCCTGCAAGCCTGCGCCGATTTTTACCGCCACCAGCTCCAAATCAACCCGCCCGCCCGCCAATACCTCGACGGACGCGGCCTGAATGCCGAAATCATCGGCCATTACGGATTGGGCTACGCCCCCGACGGCTGGCAGCCGCTGGCGCAAGTCTTCCAGCCGTATCCCAACAACGCCCTGACGGAATGCGGGCAGGTCATCCATAACGAAGAGCAAAACCGATACTACGACCGTTTCCGCCACCGCATCATGTTTCCCATCCGCGACCAGCAAGGGCGCGTCATCGGCTTCGGTGGCCGCGTTTTGGACGACAGCAAGCCCAAATACCTCAATTCGCCCGACACCCCGCTGTTCGACAAAGGCCGCAACCTCTACGGCCTCTACGAAGCCCGCAACGCCGTGCGCGATGCAGGACGGATACTTGTCGTAGAAGGCTATATGGACGTGGTGGCCTTGGCGCAGTTCGGCATTCCCTACGCCGTCGCCTCACTCGGCACTTCCACCACGGGCGAACACATCAAAATCCTGATGCGGCAGTCCGACGAAATCTATTTTTGCTTCGACGGCGATGCCGCAGGCCGGAAAGCCGCCTGGCGCGCGCTTGAAAACGCCCTGCCGCAGCTCAAAGACGGCAAATCCCTCCACTTCCTCTTCCTGCCGCCCGAACACGACCCCGACAGCTACATCCGCGCCCACGGAAAAACGCAATTTGAAGACGCACTCATCCACCAGAGCAAACCCCTGTCCGAATATTTCTGGCAGGCACTTTCAGACGGCCTAAACCTGGCCACGCAGGAAGGCAAATCGCGCCTCTTGAAAACCGCCGCACCGCTTCTGGCACAAATTACCGCGCCCGCCCTCGGCTTCCTGCTCAAACAACGGCTGGCCGAACTCGTCGGCATCGACCCCGCAGACCTCGCCGTCCTGCTCGGGCAGGAAGCCGCGCCGCGCCGCGTACAAGCCAAAAGTTACAAACTGCCGCGCGAAACCCGCCGCCAGCCGGCCATGTTGACCCTCGCGCAACGCCAAATCCGCAGCCTGCTGTCCAATCCCGCCTGGGCGGCTCACGTCCGCCTGCCCGAATACGTCGTCCTCGAGGGCGATACCGCCTGCCTGGCCAACATTGCCGACTTCATCCTCTCCGGCAGCACCCTGCCCGACCATGCGCGCATTTGGGAACACTTCCGCGGCACCGACACCGGAAATGTCTTGCAACAGATTTATCAAGCCGGCGGTTTGGATGACGGCGAAGACGGCGGCGAAGAAAACGAAACCGCCTTTTCAGACGGCATGGGAAAACTAATCAAAGAATTCCGCCATGTGCAACTGGAAGCACTCAAGCGGAAAACCGTCGAAGGCGGCCTCAGCGACGCAGAAAAAAAACTCCTCCTGAGCCTGTTGGCGGAAAAATAAACAAAGGCCGTCTGAAAACCCCGTTGCGGGATTTTCAGACGGCCTCTTATTTCACACTGAGTTCAAATCAAGCAAACACCAGCTTGCCGCCTTCTTCTTTCACATGAATCGTGCTTTCTGGCGCGTATTTGCCTTCGAGCAACGCCATGGCCAGCGGGTTTTCGATTTCCGACTGGATGGCGCGTTTGAGCGGGCGGGCGCCGTACACGGGGTCGAAGCCGGCTTCGGCAATCAAATCCAAGGCGGCATCGTCCACTTTCAGGTGCAGGTGCTGCGCTTCCAAACGTTTTTCCAAGCCTTTGAGCTGGATTTTCGCGATGTTGCGGATATTCTCCTGATTCAGTCCGTGGAACACGACCACTTCGTCGATACGGTTGATCATTTCGGGGCGGAAGTAGGCTTTCACTTCTTCCATCACCGCTTCTTTCACGGCTTCGTAATCCTGCGTACCCATTTGTTGAATGTGCTGGCTGCCGATGTTGGAAGTCATGACGATGACGGTGTTCTTAAAGTCCACGGTGCGGCCTTGCCCGTCGGTCAAACGGCCGTCATCCAACACTTGCAGCAGGATGTTGAACACGTCGGGATGGGCTTTTTCCACTTCGTCCAGCAGAATCACGCTGTACGGTTTGCGGCGCACTTGTTCGGTCAGGTAGCCGCCCTCTTCGTAGCCGACATAGCCCGGAGGCGCGCCGATGAGGCGGGCAACGGCATGTTTTTCCATGTATTCAGACATGTCGATACGGATGAGGTGGTCTTCGCTGTCGAACAGGAAGCCTGCCAGGGCTTTGCACAACTCGGTTTTACCCACGCCGGTCGGGCCTAGGAACAGGAAGCTGCCGTAAGGTTTGTTTGGATCGGCAAGGCCGGAGCGGCTGCGGCGGATGGCGTCGGACACGGCGCGCACGGCTTCGTCTTGACCGACCACGCGGCGGTGCAATACTTCTTCCATTTTCAGCAGCTTGTCGCGTTCGCCTTCCATCATTTTGGACACGGGGATGCCGGTCATACGCGATACGATCTCTGCCACTTCATCCGCGCCAACTTCAGTGCGGAAAAGTTTGTTTTGTTTTTTGCCGTCGGGGTTGCTTTCCGCCGCCTGCAACTGCGCGCCTAATTTCGGCAGTTCGCCGTATTCGAGTTCGGACGCGCGGGCGAAGTCGCCTTGGCGTTTAGCCTGCTCGATTTTGACTTTGATGTCGTCCATCTGTTTCTTGATGTCGGCGGTACTGGAAGACGCGGCTTTTTCGGCTTTCCAGATTTCGTCCAAATCGGCGTATTCTTTTTGCAGGCCGTCGATTTCTTCGTCTATCAGTTCCAAACGTTTTTTGCTGGCGTCGTCGCTTTCTTTGGCAACGTGCATTTTTTCCATTTTGAGCTGGATGATGCGGCGGTCAAGCTTGTCCATCTGCTCGGGTTTGCTGTCCAGCTCCATTTTGATGCGGCTGGCGGCTTCGTCAATCAAATCAATCGCTTTGTCGGGCAGGAAGCGGTCGGTGATGTAGCGGTCGCTCAACTCTGCGGCGGCAACGATGGCGGGGTAAAGTTTGCCGTCAAAGGTGATGACGGTTTGTTTGAGCTTGAGGCTGAAGGCGGCGACGGCGGTGGAGAGGTTGCGCGGGGCATCGCTGTTTTCGGCGGCGTAAGGCCATTGGGAACCGGTCAGGATGATGGGTTTGTCCAAGCCTTGCAGGGCGAGCGCGAGGAGGTTGGCGGTGTACGCCATGCTGTCCGTGCCGTGCAATATCAGGATGCCGTCGCAGGAGGGCAGTTTAGCGGCGATGATGTCCAGCCAGTCGCGCCAGTGTTGCAGGGTGACGGAGGAGGAATCAATCAACGGATTGCAGACGTGCCACTCGAAGTCGAGGTCGTCTGAAAAGGGGGATAGATAAAGATGTTTCCAAACTCAGCTATGCTGCTCCAACGCCGCGTGGCGTTCGTCATCGGAGACGGCTTCCAAAACCAATTTCCGCTGTTCCTGAGCTTTTTGCGGCTGTCCGGTTTCATCGAGTACGCGCGCCAGCATTAGGCGGGCGGCGATGCTCGGTTGCAGGGCGATGCTGGCTTCGAGGTAACTTTGCGCCTTGCCCCACAGGCTGCGGCCGTAGGCAAGCTGTCCGAGGTACATCAAGAGCGGTGCGTCGTCGGGTTTGTCTTTCAGCCAAGAATCGGCAAGGTCGATGGCTTTTTGCAAATATGGATTAGATAGTATATGTTTGTACCGAGAGTTGTGTACTAGGATATAAGTCCTAATACTTGATCACCCCAAAGTGACTGGCGAATTTAATAAGGTGTTGCACCATAGATGAAGAGTTTTAATACATGATTTGAAGTTAGTTAGTAACAACTGAGGCTCCAGCCCGGTTTCCTAGGCCTATGAGGGTCTCTTAAATGCACACTAATACTATGGATCTCTATCCACACCAGACAAAAAACGCCTTGACGGAGATGGCTGACCACCTTCTCCTCTATGGAGGCTTACTTAGTGACTTGGGGCTATTTCACGGACAAATGGGGGTGGTACTTGCGCTATTTCACTACGGGAGAGGCAATGATGAACAAGTAGTGATAGATATAGCCCAAGAGCTACTCCAGGATCTCCTAGATAGTATAGATGACTCACTCTTGTCTTGTCTGGATAGTGGCTACGCAGGTTTAGCTTGGGGACTTTCTTATCTGCAATGGGCTTCTTTTATCAATGTAGACCTATCCGATTTGCTGGAAGAAGTTGATAACAAAATCAAGGAAACAGATATTACGCGCATATCGGACTTGAGCCTTGAGAAAGGTCTTATAGGCCTCCTCCACTATGTCCTCTTTCGGTCGCTTGTTCAGCCCTCCTTTGCTTCTAAGGACCCCGTCTATATGGCCTCATGGAAAGAACGTATGAGTAGGGATAGGGATAACATAATGAGGGTAAACCTAGGTGGATCTGAGTGGCTCGGTGAGCACCTAGATATATCTGCGCCATTTGATTACAGCCCACGTCTCGTCTTACAACAATGGCTCCCAACAGAGTGCCTGGGCAGTTCATTCGATCCCAAAGGCCTACCCATTGGTCTGCGGCAAGGGATAGCTGGACAACTACTAAAAGCCTACCTCCCATGAGAACAATCATCTTAATTACCGAGAGCTCCAATGCATGTGCTTATGGGGTGGGGGCCTACAGTGCGCAGCTAAAGCTCTGTCTTCAGTCCTCTCCAGAGTTTGACCTTAGGGTAGTACACATTGTCTCTGGAGAAGATAAGGAGGCTACGGTTCGCTTTGAAGAGAATGGAACCACTATTGTCATACCCAAAGGGGCGTACTATACGGCCGATAAGGATGATACCTTTCTGAAGGGGGTTGCACGTTTACTTAGGCGGTATATCCATGATGGAGCTATCTTCCACTTTAACTTTCACCATCACCTTCCTCTGGCTAGATTGATAAAACAATACTTTCCCCATAGCCCTAGGATATATACCATCCATTATCAGAATTGGACCTTCCGGACGAAAGGGCTACTCTCCGTACTAGAGGAGACTCTTCAGAGGATAGAGGTTCCAGATAGAAGTCTAGATGAGCAGTTGCTATGTGATAGCTTCTTTGAGGAGAGAGATATGTTCGCCTCCGTCGACCAGATAGTATGCCTCTCTCGGTACACGGCAGACGTTGTTCGTCAGGTCTTTCAAGTTGAGAGCTCCAAGCTAACGGTGATACACAACGGTATAGAAACTGTTCCGAACGCTCCAAATGGGCAGAGAGGTATGGCTGATCCTATGCTGCTCTATGTGGGACGTGTCCACGAGGACAAAGGTATAATAGAGCTGGTGCAGGCATTTAAGCAAGTGCTTCATCTCTATCCTCTGAAGAG
>ERZ773056.531-NODE-531-length-20080-cov-10.336629_pt1 | contig 20080 bp, 17 predicted proteins | sample MGYA00580857_ERZ773056 | MGnify/ENA primary metagenome ERZ773056 (study PRJEB29015, sample SAMEA2737996) | human oral metagenome | biome: human oral; feature: human-associated habitat; material: dental | place: China | collected 2114 ... | reverse complement strand
TCGGATTTTTTTCAATCAGGGCGACCAGTTGGTCGATGTAGCCTTGCACGAAGCCGCGTGCTGATTCGATGAGGTTGCCGTTGTCGTCAAACAGGGTGGGGGAGTTGCCGAGGAAGGCTTCGGGCTGTCCGGTCAGCGGCATATTGAAGTAGGACAGGGCCAGGCGCAGGTTTTTCTGCGAGCTGTAGCCGCCCATTTTGCCGACGGAATGGCTGATGATGCCGGCGGGCGTGTTTTTCCAAGCGACGTCGGCGTTGGGTTTGGAGCCGATGTCTACCGCGTTTTTCAGGCAGGCGGGCACGGTGCGGTTGTTTTCGGAGGTAACGAACAAAACGCCGTCTGAAGCTTTGATGGTTTCGCGGAAGGCGGTGTAGCTTTCGGGCGTGGGGAAATCGGTTTCGGCGGGGTCGTCGTAGTCAAAGTTGTAGAGCGGCAGGTGGCCGATTTCGACGATTCGGGCTTCGTATCCTTCCGGGAACATCGGGATGACGTTTTGGGCTACTTTGCGGGCGAACGAGCCTTTGCGCAGGCTGCCGACCAAGATGCTGACTTTTTTGCTCATTAGTGTTTCCTTTCGTGATTGCGGTACGGAGGTTTGAATATTAAATCATAATGAGAATAATTGTAAAATTTGTTTATGGTCAGGTCAAGGTATCGCGGACGGCGGTTACGTTCAATGCTAAAATAGCCATTTTAGGCCGTCTGAAAGAATCATAATGCAAACCCTTTCTTCCGAATTGCAGGCACGCGCCGCCAAAATCAGGCTGCTGATTATGGATGTGGACGGCGTGCTGACCGACGGGCGGATTTTCATCCGCGACAACGGCGAGGAAATCAAATCTTTCCACACGCTGGACGGGCATGGTTTGAAGATGCTGCAAAACAGCGGCGTTCAAACCGCGATTATCACCGGCCGCGATGCACCGTCTGTCGGCCTACGCGTCAAACAGCTCGGTATCAACCATTATTTCAAGGGGATACACGATAAACGCGCGGCTTATGCCGAATTGCGCGGGCTGGCGGGCGTGGCAGAAGACGAGTGTGCCTTTATCGGCGACGACGTGGTCGATTTGCCGGTCATGGTGCGCTGCGGCCTGCCGGTGGCCGTGCCCGAAGCGCATTGGTTTGTCAAACAATATGCCGCCCACATTACAAGTAACCATGCGGGCTGCGGTGCGGTGCGCGAGCTGTGCGATTTGATTATGCAGGCGCAGGGCACTTTGGCTCCCGCTTTGGAAGAATATGTAAAATGATGCAGAAGTGGCGATACGGTTTGCTGTTCCCGCTGGTGTTGGCCGCAGTGTTGGGCGGGCTTTCCGCCTGGCTCGACCGCATCAGCGAGGTAACGGTGGAAGAAGTGGCGCTGAATCCGAAAGAGCCGCAATATTCGATGTCGGGCATCGCCGGACGGCGTTTCGACAGCGAAGGTCTGCTGCGGGAGCAATTGGATGCCGAGGCGGCCTGGCAGTTGCCGAAAAGCACGGAAGTGGTTTTCAGACGGCCTGAAATGAAGATGTACAACCATGGCGCGAAAACCTACCAAATAAACGGCAACGAGGCGCGTTACGATACCGAAACGCGGCAGGTATTGTTCAAACAGCAGGTCGTGCTGCACAAAGAGGCGGGTGACGGCCGGCCGGCCGGCAAGCTGACCGCCGAAAGGATAACCGTCGATACCGTCAAAAAAACCGCCGCTTCCGACCGCCCCGTACAATTCAGCTACGGCCTGTCGCACGGCTCGGCGGGCGGTTTCAGTTATAACGAAGAACAAGGGCTGCTCCTGCTGCCCTCACGAGTGAAAGCAACCATCTATGACCCGAAAAATCCTTCTTAAAGGCCTGTGCTGCGGCCTGCTGGCCGTTTCCCTCCAGGCGCACGCGCTGGAAAGCGACCGCAAGCAGCCGATCGAAATCGAAGCCGACCAAGGCGAATTGGATCAGAAAAACCAATCCACCACCTTCAGCGGCAACGTCGTCATCAAACAAGGAACGCTCAACATCCGCGCCGCCAGCGTCAATGTCGTGCGCAGCGCAGACGGCCAGCAAACCATGAAAGCCAGCGGCAGCCCCGTCCGCTTCGGCCAAACGCTAGACGGCGGCAAAGGAACGGTAAACGGTGAGGCCAACCAAGTCGAATACTCCTCGGCCAGCAACGTCGTCAAACTGAGCGGCAACGCCAAAGTAACGCGCGGCGGCGACAAAGCCGAGGGCGCGGTCATCACCTACAACACCCGTACCGAAGTCTATACCGTCAGCGGCAGCAAGGCAGCGGGCGGCAAGCCGGGCAAACGGGTTAATATCGTGATTCAGCCGAGCAGTACGGGCGGGAAGAAATAGGCCGTCTGAAAAACAGCGCGGGCAGCACAATGAAAGCCGGGTATCGATGCCCGGCTTTAGTTTTTTCAGACGGCCTGAAAGGGAAAGGCCGTCTGAAAGGAAGATGTCGAAACGGCGGATTGCCTTTCGGCCGGTTTCGGGGAAACCGAAATTTTGTGCGGATATGTCGCACATTCACTGTGGGAAGGAGGTTTATACAGGCGGCGGCTTGTCTCCGGCAGAAGTGGCATGGAAAATGACGAGGCTGATTGACGAAAGGACGAGCAATGGGAAATGCGGATTACATTTGGGAGTAAATCAGTGTTTGGTTTGCTGTTTTATTGATGGTTCATTGGATTGTTGCGATAGGTTGGGCAGTATGGAAAGAGAGAACTTAGTTGCTTCTTGCAAAAAATTGATTGCTGGATGGGAAAAAACCGCTGACAAAAAAAGGGAAAAGCTAATTCTAAAAAAGAAAATATTGACTGAAAAATGGATGAAATTCACTAATGTAGGGAAAGTTTTTTGTTCAGGAATAGTGTCCCTTGTTATTTTCGTCATTTTGTTTGTCTTTTTTCAAATTTGTTTCCCGGAGCTGATGGAAAGATCCGCCGGGCTTTGGAATTTTATTATTTTGGTCGTTTCCGCTCCTGTCGCCTTCGCCATCTGGCATTTCCGCGACGAAAACAACAGGCAGCAAATCGAAAACCAACGGAAAGACATCAATCTGAAGGAATTTCAAAAGCTGTCCGAATGGGTGAGCGGCGCACATTTGCCGGAAATCAAAACGATTAATAAAACCACGCAAAAGGAAGGTTTAAAAGACAAGGGCGAAACTGATGGGGAATTTCAGCTTATCGAGCGTACGACGGAAAAAACGGAAGAGTACGGCAAAAAACCGCATACCGAGGGTTTCGATACTTTTGGCAAGCGTGAGGGCGCGGTCGCCTTGCAGATTTCCGCCGTCTACAACCTGCTGCCGTTTTTCAGGGGCGATTATGGCGAAAGTTTCCGCAGGCCGGCATTCAATCTGTTGAAATCCGCCTGGCAGGCAATGCAGCAGGACAGCTTGAAGAAATGGGAAACGGCAAACTTATCATCTAATAAGCAACTAGAAATTTTTAGGGAATTAAGACGGAAGGCAGAAAGCCCTATGGGTGTGGCTTTAACCCATGTACTGCTCAGCTTAAATCAAAAAAATACGCAACTGAATCTGCGCGATTTTCCTGAAATGCTGCCGAATCTTTGCCTGGCCGGGATGAATTTCCATTTGAGCGGGGTTGATGAAAAGGCCAGGAATTGGTCGGGTTTGAATTTGAGCGGGGTTGATTTTCGGGTAGCCTATCTAGAAGAAGTTCAGTTTGAAAAAAGTCAATTGGATGGTGTGAATCTGCAAAATGCTGATTTGTGGGGAGCTGAACTGCAAGATGCGAATTTAATTGGAGCGAATTTACAAGATGCAAAATTAGGTGGAGCTAATTTACAAGATGCAAAATTAGATAGAGCCAACCTGCAAAATGCAGATTTAGTTGGAGCCAAATTGCAGGGTGCAAAATTAGGTAGAGCCGATTTACAAGATGCAAAATTAATTATAGCCAACCTGCAAAATGCAGATTTATTGAGAGCCAATTTGCAGGGTGCAAAATTAGATGAAGCTGATTTACGAGGTGCAAAATTAGATGGATCCAACCTGCAAAATGCAGATTTAGTTGGAGCCAATTTGCAGGGTGTAAGATTAGATGTAGCCGATTTACAAGGTGCAAAATTAGATGGGGCCGATTTACGAGATGCAAAATTAATTATAGCCAACCTGCAAAATGCAGATTTATTGGGAGTCAATTTGCAGGGTGCAAGATTAGATGGAGCAAACCTGCAAAATTCGGATTTAAGGGGATGCAACCTTTCGTGGATGCAACTAGAAGAGGCGGATAATCTCTATCTTGTCGATTCTAAAATCACCACATATGATTTTGCAGACAAATTTTATCCCGAATGGAAAGCAGAAACCGATTCCGAATGGGAAACATTAACAGAGGGCGAAAGAAGGGCTGTTATGAAAAAATTCCATTATGAAACAGGGATATATATATATTAAGGGATAGGGAAGTCAAATCATACCTTAGCTGACTGCGCCTTGTGTTGCTTAAAGGCCGTCTGAAACGTTTTTTCAGACGGCCTCTTCCATTCGCAGACAGTTATGGCGGATAAGGTTTGCGGTTGATTTGTTTTTAGCGGCTGATGTTTCGGAGCTTGTCCGTTCGGCAAATTCTTTGTTGGTTGTCTGGTTTGCACCATCCGATTCGGCAACGGCAGCCGGGAAAATCCATGGTCGGCTGCCGGCGGTGCCGTTGTGGCGGCAGGAGGCGTTTTACTTGGTACAGGTAACGGAAAGTGGGAATTTGACGGAAAAATCAGATTGGCAGACATTGGACGTTGCGGGCGCAGGTGGATTTTCAATCAAGGCCTGGTTTGTATATATTTCACAATTTGTTACACTCCATTTTCCTATAAAACAACTGTGAAAGGAAAATATGTCTGAACTTTCTTCTGAAAGGCCCGTGCAAAAGCGGCAGTTTTTCGGTTATGTTTCCATTCTTTTTGTTATTTATGCATTTTGTTGGGCCGGGCTGCTGACTTATTTTTTCGTTCAATTGACTATTACCGGAATGCTGCCGATTCCCCTTTATCCGATATTTGCCATGATGCTGGCGGCCATTACAATATTGGGCAGTATCGTTTTAATAACGGTTTTCACGTTTTCTCTGATTCTTTCATGGGGCATTCTGACCGGTATGACAATGAATGCCTGCCGCTTGCGCCGAAATGTCCGTCATGTTTGTGCAGCCATGTTGTTCAGCGGGTTTTATACCGTATTGCTTTGCGTATTGTTCTTTTCGTATTTTGCCGGTTCTTCCGTAAATATCCTGGATGCCGCCTTGTGGTTCGGCGGGCTGAATGCAATTGCCGTCCTTCCTTTCGCCCTTGTCGTCTTCCCTACTGAAAACAACCGCCGGCTGGAACGGAAAGTTGCCGCCAAAATCCTGCAAACGGGTTGGAGGGTTACTTCCCATGTCGGTCATCAGGCAGTGGAACGGAAAGGTTTTTTTTCTTACCGTTGGCTGATTCCTATCGTATTTGTCTTTCCGGGCAGTTTGATTTTTATGGGGTTGGCCGTATTCATGCAGCCTGACTCCGCTTTTCCCGACGATAACGCGATGGTAGAACATATTTTTTCGTTCCTCCTGCTCGGATTGGCAGCCTCTGCCATAACGGGTTTGGCCGCTATGCTGATGCGTTTGCAGAAAAAGGGAAAGGATATCCTGCTTTGCCTGCTTTCGGCCTCCGTTTGTTACGCCATCTTTATCTATTTACCCCTGAATCCCCCTTCCGAACTCAATCGGGCATCAGCCCACCTGAATCATTTTTTGCTTTTGGCGGCATGGTGGCTGACTGTCCTGATTTCCGCATGGTTGTCGTTTAAAAAACCGCCTCCTCCGCCGTCCGACATGTCGGAATAAGTCTAAATCCGTTATCCGTGCCGCGTGGGCGTGTCTGTGATGTATACGGTTGTTTATGGGGCAAAAGGCCGTCTGAAAGGTGCAAAATCCGTTTTCAGACGGCCTCTTTTTTGCGCAGCACTTGTTTGAGGTCGCTGCCGTCGAGGATTGTTACGGAACGGGTTTGCCATGATGCGGGTTGTTGCAGTGCGGCGGGGTTTTCGGGCAGGTCGAACAGGCTGCGGGCGTTGCCGCCGAGGATTTTGCCCGCTTGGTAGAGGACGATTTCGTCCGCCAAGTCTGCCTGCAGGAATGCGCCGCACAGCGTTGCGCCTGCTTCGACCAGGAGTTCGCCGATGCCGCGTTCCGCCAGCAGGGTGAGGGCGGCGGGCAGGCTGATGCGGCCGTCGGCGGCTGGGACGGTCAGGATGTCGAGATGCGGGACGGCGATAAGGGCGGCGGGGTATTTTTCGGGCGGGACGGCGGTCAGGAGCAGGACGGGCGATGCGGGGTCGGCCAGCAGTTTGGCCGTCGGCGGCAGGCGCAGGCGGCTGTCGAGGACGATGCGGAGGGGTTGGCGCAGGGTGGGGAAGGCGCGGACGTTGAGTTGGGGGTCGTCGGCCAGTACGGTGCCGATGCCGGTGAGGACGGCGCAGCTTTCGGCGCGCAGGATTTGTACGTCGTGTCGGGCGGCTTCGCCGGTAATCCATTGGCTGAGGCCGTCTGAAAGGGCGGTTTTGCCGTCGAGGGAGGCGGCGCATTTGAGGCGGACGAAGGGGCGGCCGCGTTCGATGCGCGACAGGAAGCCGCGGTTGAGTTCGCGCGCTTCGGTTTCGAGCAGGCCGCTTTCGGTTCGGATGCCGGCGGCGGAGAGCATGACCAGGCCTTTGCCCGCCACTTGCGGGTTGGGGTCGGCGATGGCGGCGACGACGCGCGATACGCCCGCCTGTATCAGGGCTTCGGCGCAGGGCGGGGTGCGGCCGTAGTGGCTGCATGGTTCGAGGGTAACGTAGGCGGTGGCGCCGCGCGCGCTTTCGCCCGCCTGGCGCAGGGCGTGGACTTCGGCATGGGGGCCGCCTGCTTTGAGGTGGAAGCCTTGTCCGACGATTTGGCCGCCGTGTGCGATGATGCAGCCGACGCGCGGGTTGGGCGAGGTGGAGAAGCGGCCTTCGGCGGCGAGGGTCAGGGCACGGCGCATCATGTCGCGGTCGGTGTCGCTGAAAACGGGGGCGGAGGGTGCGGCGGGGGATGGTGGTCGGGACATGGCGGTCGGTGCGGGTGGTTTTGTTGGTGGAAAGGCCGTCTGAAAGGCGGTTGCTTTGTTGGAGCAGGTGCTTTCAGACGGCCTCGTGTTGCGTACGGGCGTTTTACATCGCTTTTTTCAGCAGTTTGACGTCTTTGAGCGTTTCGGCCAGTGTTGCGTTGTCGGCACTGCTGCTGAAGGCGCAGACGGCGTAGAGGTTGTCGGGGCTGTAGATGTTGATGCAGTTGTGGTTGTTGCCTTCGGCATCGGTGAAGGAATAGTCCATGCGATTTTCTGTGGCGGCACCGGCTTTCAGACTGGCAAAACCGGCCTGTTCCAATGCGGTTTTCAGGTTGGCGTAGTATTCTTTGGCGGGTTTGACGGGCTTGCCTGCATCGACGACGGTGAGGGTGATGTCGGTGTTTTCGTCGTATTGTTGAAGGATGGTGCCGGCTTCCGCGCCTTCGGGCAGGGCGTTGCCGCCGAGTTGGTCTTGGAAATTGCCGGTTACGGAGATGCTGACGGCGTTGTCGCTACTGGTCAGGGTTTGCGGTGCGGCGGCGGGCGGTGCAGACGGAGTGTCGGCCGGAGTGGCGGAAGCGGTGTCGGCGGCCGGGACTGCCGAGGCTTGCTGCGGTGTGGCGGCTTGCTGTTCGCAGGCGGCTACGGAAAGGGCGGCGGCAGCCAGCAGGGCGGCAAATTTGATGTTCATGACGGTTTTTCCAAGTGTGTTGTTTTGACAGGCGGTCAGTATAGCAAAATTCAGCCGTCCTTGCCTTTTCAGACGGCCTATACGGGATGCGTTTATCCGTGGGAAAGGCCGTCTGAAAACCTGAAAATACGGTTTCAGACGGCCTTTTTGTCCCGCCTTTATTTTTTGCTCAGGGTCAGGCCTGTCCAGCCGAACAGCAGGGTCAGTATCAGGCTGAGGTAGCAGAAGAAGGCGTAGGGCAGGTAGTTCAATACGGGAACGCCCAAGGCGTTGGCGATGAATACGCCGCAGACGCTCCAGGGAACGAGGGGGTTGATGACGGTGCCCGCGTCTTCCAGTGTGCGCGAGAGGTTGCGCGGATGCAGGCCGAGTTTGTCGTAAACGGGTTTGAAGGTTTCGCCCGACAGCAGTATGCTGAGGTATTGTTCGCCGATTAAAACGTTAACGCCCACGGAGGTGGCCGCCACGCTGGCGGTGGCGCGTCCGGCGGTGGTGAGGAAGCGGCGCATGCCTTCAAGCAGGCTGGGGATGATGCCCAGCGAGAACATCAGTCCGCCGAGGCTCAGGCCGAGGATGACGATGGTCTGGGTGAAAAACATGCTTTCCAAACCGCCGCGCGATACCAGTTTGCCGATTTTGTCGAATTCGCCCTCCAGTGAGAAGCCGCTGTAAAACCAGCCGCCGAGTTTGGCCAAATCGGGCGTGCTGTGCAGGTAGGTGATGGCGACGGAAACGGCGATGGTGGCAATCATGGCTACGACGGCATTGACGCGGCGGACGGCCAGCACCACCAGCAGGGCGAACGGTATCAGCGAATAGCCATGCACCAAGCCTGAGGCTTCGAGTTGTTGGCGGAAAACGGCGGTGCTGTTCAAGTCGTTGGCCGCGGCGGCGGGCAGCAGCCAGCCGGTAAACAGGGCGGTGAGTATCCAGGCCGGAACGGTGGTGTAGGCCATGTTTTTAATGTGTTCGAACAAATCGATGCCGACAATGGAGGCGGAAATGCCGGTGGTGTCGGACAAGGGCGACATTTTGTCGCCGAAAAACGCACCTGAAACGATTGCGCCCGCCGTCATCGCCAAATCGGCGTGGAAGGCTTCGCCCATGCCGATAAAGGCCACGCCGACGGTGGCGCAGGTGGTCAGGCTGCTGCCGATGCTGACGCCGATCAGCGAGCTGAGGACGAAGGCGGAAAGATAGAAATATTCGGGCGAAATGAAGCCGAAGCCGTAATACATCAGCGTGGGAATCGAGCCGGACATCATCAGCGCGCTCACCATCAGGCCGATGAAGAAAAACAGGTAAACCGCGCCCATGCTCTGACTGAGTGAGGCCGCCATGCCGCGCTGCATGTCTTCATATTTCAAACCGCGCAACAGGCCGTACACCAAAAGGGCGGTAATGGCGGCGATGATGGTCATATGGGGCAGCCAGCCCAAGGCGATGATGGTATAGCCCATGGCGGCCACGACTGCCGCCGCAACGGCGAAAGCTTCTTTGCGCGGCATCTCAAGCAGGGGTTTGAAGGCAAACACTGGTTTCTCCGTCTGAAAAAGCAATAACAAATGAATGATGTATTGTAGCCGATTTACATGCCGTTTACCCGACTTATCTCTCTTTTTACCCGTTTGAAGGCATTTGGCGGGCGGCGTTTCGGCCTGCGGGGCGGTTTCAGACGGCCTGAAACCGCCGATCCGACCTTTGCATTTTTGGATAAAACTTGACATTTCCTTGCAATCGCAACACTATGCCGCGCATGCCGCCGCAACGTCCGTGCTTTTTTGCCCTGAGGATGCGGCCCGTATCTTGAAAAATACATTGTAAAAAGGCTTTACGACCATGACCCAACCTTCCCACGATCCTTATGCCGGCTACCGCGAGCTGACGCTGCGGGGCATGATACTCGGCGCGCTGATTACCGTGGTGTTCACCGCGTCCAACGTTTACCTCGGCCTGAAAGTCGGCCTGACTTTCGCTTCGTCGATTCCGGCGGCGGTGATTTCGATGGCGGTTTTGAAGTTTTTCAAAGGCAGCAATATTTTGGAAAACAATATGGTGCAGACGCAGGCTTCGGCGGCGGGCACGCTTTCGAGCATTATTTTCGTCCTGCCCGGCCTGTTGATGGCCGGCTATTGGAGCGGCTTCCCGTTTTGGCAGACTGCGCTGCTGTGTATGGCGGGCGGTATTTTGGGCGTGATTTTCACCGTACCGCTGCGTTATGCGATGGTGGTGAAAAGCGATTTGCCTTATCCGGAAGGTGTGGCGGCGGCTGAGATTTTGAAGGTCGGCAGCCATGAAGAAGGACAGGATGAAAAAGGCGGCAGCGGCATCAAAGAACTGGCGACCGGCGGCGCGTTGGCAGGTGTGGTGAGTTTCTGTACCGGCGGCTTGCGCGTGGCGGCCGACAGCGCGAGTTATTGGTTTAAGAGCGGTGCGGCGATTTTCCAACTGCCGATGGGCTTTTCCCTGGCCCTGCTCGGCGCGGGCTATTTGGTCGGGCTGACGGGCGGTATCGCCATCTTGTTGGGCATCTCGATTGCCTGGGGCGTGGCCGTGCCGTATTTTTCGTCCGGCATTCCGCAGCCTGCCGATATGGAAATGGTGGCGTTTGCGATGAAGCTGTGGAAGGAAAAAGTACGCTTTATCGGCGCGGGTACCATCGGTATTGCCGCGGTTTGGACGCTTTTGATGCTGCTCAAGCCGATGATGGAAGGCATGAAAATGTCGTTCAAAAGCTTCGGCGGCGGTGCGCCCGCAGCAGAACGCGTGGAGCAGGATTTATCGCCCAAGGCCATGATTTTCTGGGTGTTGTCGATGATGCTGATTTTGGGCGTATCTTTCTACCACTTTATCGGCGATTCGCACATTTCCGGCGGTATGGCTTGGTTGCTGGTGATTGTGTGTACGCTGTTGGCTTCCGTCATCGGCTTTTTGGTTGCCGCCGCCTGCGGTTATATGGCAGGCTTGGTCGGTTCGTCTTCCAGCCCGATTTCGGGCGTGGGGATTGTGTCGATTGTGGCGATTTCGCTGGTGTTGCTGCTGGTGGGCGAGTCGAACGGTTTGATGGCGGACGAGGCCAACCGTAAGTTCCTGCTCGCGCTGACACTGTTTTGCGGGTCATCCGTTATTGCGGTGGCTTCGATTTCGAATGACAACCTGCAAGACTTGAAAACGGGTTATCTGGTGAAGGCGACGCCTTGGCGGCAGCAGGTGGCGTTGATTATCGGCTGTATCGTCGGCGCATTCGTGATTTCGCCGGTGTTGGAGTTGCTGTATGAAGCCTACGGCTTTACCGGCGCGATGCCGCGCGAAGGCATGGACGCGGCGCAGGCCCTGGCCGCCCCGCAGGCGACTTTGATGACGACGATTGCGACGGGTATCTTCTCGCACAATCTGCAATGGGATTATATTTTTACCGGCGTCGGTATCGGCGTTGTGCTGATTGTGGTTGATTTGGTGTTGAAAAAATCGTCCGGCGGCAAGCTCGCGCTGCCCGTATTGGCGGTGGGCATGGGTATTTATCTGCCGCCGTCGGTGAATATGCCGATTGTGGCGGGTGCGCTGTTGGCGGCGGTATTGAAGTATGCGGTCGGCAAAAAGGCGGAAAACCGTGAAGGCCGTCTGAAAAACGCCGAACGCATCGGCACGCTGTTTTCGGCAGGCCTGATTGTCGGCGAAAGCCTGATCGGCGTGGTGATGGCCTTCATCATCGCCGTTTCCGTGACCAACGGCGGTTCGGACGCGCCGCTCGCGCTTAATTTGGAAAACTGGGATACGGCGGCAAAATTGCTGGGCTTGGGCTTTTTCGCAGCCGGTGTCGCACTCTTTGCCCGGCTGGTGTTGAAGGCAGGGCGCGAAGCTTAGTGCTTTAAATGGGAGAGGCCGTCTGAAACAGAGCTTTCAGACGGCCTTTTGTCGTAAAACAGCTGCTTTGGGCAGATGCTAATCTTACGCTAATCCATTGGGCGTATCATGCCCCTTGCCCGCAACGGCTGATAACATCACGCCGACACAAGGCGCAACCGAAAAGGAAAAACGATGAAATTCAAACATACTCTGATTGCCGCCCTTTCCGCCTTTGCCCTGCTGGCCGCCGCGCCCGCCTTCGCCGACGATGACGATTGGTACGATGATGATGACTACCGTCCGCGTTACAGCCAAAGCTATAAGGCGAAAAGATCCAAGTATGCACATGGCCGCTACATCAGCTATGCACAGGCGAGACGCGCCGCACTCGCCCGTATCGGCGGGCGTGTAAAAGACATTGATTTCGACCGTGATGACGGTTATCCGCATTATGATGTGGAAATCATCAAACGCGGGCTCGAATATAAAGTGAAGGTCGATGCCCGTACCGGCCGCGTGGTTTCAGTCCGCCGCGACGACTGAACCGGATGGAAATAAGGCCGTCTGAAAACCTGAAATACGGTTTTCAGACGGCCTGTTTTTATATTTCCGTTTAACGCCTTTCCTGCTTCCGTATCAACCACACCGCCCATGCGGCGAAGGCTGCGGTGGGCAGCATGGCGGCGGCAAAGGCGGGTACGCCGTAGAGCTGGCTGGTGAAGCCGAACAGCCGTCCGGCAAAATGGAAGGCCAGTCCGAGGCAGATGCCGGCGAAAAGTTTCAAGCCCATGTTGCCGTGGCGGGTGGATTGCGGGGTGAAGGCGAGTGCGACCAAGGCCATAACGACGGTGGCGACGGGGTACATGAGCTTGCGCCACCATTCGATTTTGTAGTTGTCGGCCTGTTGCTTGTTGTCTTCAAGATGCTTGATGTAGGCGGTCAGCGCGGTGAGCGACATTTGGTTGGGATTGACCAGCAGTACGTCGAGCAGGCTGCCGCGTATGCCCGCCTGCCAGTATTCGCCGTCGTGTTTTTCGGTATGGACGCGGTCGCCGTCCAAGATGCTGCGGCGGACGTTGGACAGTTTCCAGCCGCCGTCGGCAGCGATGACGGCGGATTCTGCCTGCCAGCTTTCGGCCAGTTTGAAGTTTTGGTCATGGCGGAAGACTTTGATGCCGCGCAGGCTTTGGTCGGGCAGCATTTCGCGCACGTTGATGATGTTGTTTTGCTCTTTAATCCACAGCCCTTCCGCGCCGGTGCTGATTTTGCCGTTTTTGGCCGTAGTTTTCAGGTTTTGGGCGTAGCGGTTGGCGGCGGGGGCGACGCTTTCACCCAGAAGGGCGGTGGCGGCGGCGAATATCAGGCCGAACCCGAGCAGGATGGCGATGATGTTTTTGGTACTCATGCCGCTGGTTTTGATGACGGTCATTTCGCTGTTGGAGGCAAGCTGGCTCAGGGCAATCAAGCCGCCGATGAGTACGGCCAAGGGCATCATTTGGTAGGCGTGGTCGGGGATTTGCAGCAGGACGTACTGCATCATTTTGATGCCTGTGTAGCCGCCTTCGCCCACGCCGCCCACTTCGGCAACGATGTCGAAGAAGCTGTATAGGGCGAGCAGGGCAAACATGGCGTACAGGGTGGTGATGCTGAGCTGTTTGATAAGGTAGCGGGCGATAAGTGTCATGATACGCGGCCTTTCAATGCGGCTTTCAGGGCTTGGGCGAAGGGTTGGGCGGGCATGGAGCGCACGCGCAGCAGGATGACGGCGGCGGCCAGCATGATGATGTGTATGGGCAGGAAGCCCGTCCAAAAGCCCAGTTTGCCGTTTTCTATGGCATTACGCAGGAAGGTTAAGCCGTTTTGGTAGATGAGGAAGAAGCCGATGGCAAACAGGATGTTGTAGGTGTGGCCGGTGCGCGGGTTGAAGTAGGACAGGGGGACGGCCAATATGCTCAATATAAGTGCGGCCAGGGGCAGGCTCAGCCGCCACATGAGTTCGGCGCGGTGCTGCGGGTTGCCGCTGCCGATGAGCTTGGCGGTCGGAATGGTGCGGCGGTGGTCTATCGGATTGATGATTTTCGGCGTGGTGCTGATGATTAGGTTGAGACGCTCGAAGGAGACTTGGTTGTAGTCGGCTTCACCGGGGATGCCGCCGTAGCGGTAGCCTTGGGTCAGTTCGAGCGTACGCTTGTTGTCGGTGAGCGAGAAGCGGCCTTCTTTGGCAAAGATGATGTTTTCGCGGCCTTTGTCGTCTTGTTCGCGTAAAAACAGGTTTTTCATGATGCCGGAGCCGGTGTCGAAGGTTTCCACGAAGTAAACGCGGCCGTTTTTCTTGCCCAAGGTGCGGAATTCGCCCGCTTCAACCATGGAGAGTTCTTGTTTTTGTTTTAGGATTTCGGCAAATTCGCGGCTTCGCAGTTCGGCCCACGGCAAGACGGAAAGCTGCATGGCGGCCACCAGTGCGGCAAACGGCAGGGCGAATGACAATACGGGGCGCACCCACTGCCGCAGCGACAGGCCGCAGGAAAGCCAGACGGACATTTCGCTGTCGCGCCAGAAGCGGGTCAGGACGGTGAGTGTGGAGATGTAGGCGGTTAAAACAAGCAGCAGCGGGGTCATGCCCAATGTCCAAAAACCGATGAGCGCGGCTACGGCATCCACCGCCACGCGCCCGTCGGCGGCACGGCCGAGCAGGTTGATGGCCTGCGTGGACACCAGCACGGCCAGGATGACGACGAAGATGCCGATGGCGGTAAAAGTGAGTTCTTTGACGAAGTTTTGTCGGTATATCATGTGTTTTCTTTTTTAGTCGGCAGCGGAAACCATTTTAAAGGCCGTCTGAAAGCACGGCTTTAACGAAATTAAAACCCGAAAAGGCATTTTCAGACGGCCTTACTCAACCCAAACTTCAACAATCCTTCGCACTGATTCGTATCGGGGAAGACAACGCTTTACCGTTGCGCGCAAGTACGCGGTATTCCACGGAATAACGCCCGTGAATCATCAAATCACGCATATTGCGGTTACGGCAGACTTCTTTCCTGCCTTCCTTGTGGAGCGTCACATCAAGTTTGCGCCGTTGCACGGCATTAAACACTTCCGGACTGGAGATTTTCTTCAGCATCAGCGTATACACTAAAGTATCGTCCGAAGCGCGGTAGCGGATATTCGTCACCCGCGTATCCGCATCTTCCTTCAATTCCGTGCGGCGTAGATTGGCGGCTGCTTCGTACCCCACCTTGTCGCGTTGGCGGGCATTCATGTGGGAAAGATCCTGTTTCTGCTGCGCACTGGCTCCTCCCCCGCAGCCAGCAGCCAACAGGGCAACCGCCAAAACAGGCAAACAAACAAACGTCTTGTGCATAACAAACTCCTTTGTGGAAGATTTCTTCAATTGGCAAACATATGCCATTTTCAAAAATATTTCAAACGCCGACCGCCTGTAAGTCCCAAGGAACAGGGTATCGGGAGCAAGGCATTGTTGTTTCGGACAGCCTGTGCGGCCGTTTCGCGTTAAAATAACGCTTCCGCCGTTTTTCAGACGGCCAACCGAAAGGAATAAAAATGCAATTTAGCACAAAAGCCGCCGCCTTGCAGCCGCATCAGGAAGGCGCATTGCTTTATATCTGCCGCAATCGTGAAAACGCACCCGACAACGAAACCGCCCGCCTGCTGCTCGAATCGCTGGCCGAAGGCGAACGTTTTGCCGCCGCCCAAACCGCCGAATCGGGCAAACTGAAAGCCGTGGCGGTCGCACTGCCGGAAAACGACGGCCGCGACGCGCTTGAAAAAGCCGCCGCCGAAGCCGCCGCATGGGCGCAAAAACAGGAAAACCCGCACATCGGCCTGAACGGCTTCGACCCAAACCAAGCCGCCGAAGCCGCCGAAATCTTCGCGCTTGCCTTCGGACAGGCCGCTTACCGTTTCAACCGTTTCAAAAAAGACGCGAAAGCCGCCAAACTCGACGGCGCAACCTTCCACACCGAACACGCCGATGCCGTGCAAACCGCCCTGAATTGGGCAGAAGCCCAACTCTACGGCATCAACCTGTGCAAAGACCTGGGCAATACCGCCCCCAACGTCTGCACCCCGAAATATCTGGCCGACACCGCCCGTGCCGAAGCCGAAAAATTCGGTGCGGCCGCCAAAATCCACGATAAAGACCATATCCGCGAACACATGGGTTCGTTCTGGTCGGTGGCCAAAGGCAGCGCGCAAGACCCTTACCTCATCGAACTGCACTGGCGCGGCGCGGCCGACAAAAACGCCGCCCCTGTCGTACTCGTCGGCAAAGGCATCACCTTCGACAGCGGCGGCATCTCGCTCAAGCCGGGCGAAGCGATGGACGAAATGAAATACGACATGTGCGGTGCGGCAAGCGTCATCGGCGCATTCGCAGCCGCCGCCAAAGCCAAACTGCCCATCAACCTGACCGCCATCGTCCCCACCTGCGAAAACATGCCCGACGCGGCCGCCAGCAAACCCGGCGACGTGGTAACGGCCATGAACGGCACCACCATCGAAATCCTGAACACCGATGCCGAAGGCCGTCTGATACTGTGCGATGCGTTAAGCCACGCAGAACAGTTCAAACCTGCTGCTGTAGTCGATGTCGCCACACTCACCGGCGCGTGCATCATCGCACTCGGCCACGTTGCCAGCGGCCTTTTGACCAACACGCAGGAGCTGGCCGACGAAATCCTGACCGCATCGCGCCAAAGCGGCGACAAGGCATGGCAGCTGCCCCTGTTTGCCGAATACCGCGAACAACTCAAATCCAACTTTGCCGACCTGCAAAACATAGGCGGCCGCCCCGCCGGCACCATCACCGCCGCCGCCTTCCTGTCGCACTTCACGGAAAACTACCCGTGGGCGCATCTGGACATCGCCGGCACGGCGTGGAAGTCGGGTAAGGAAAAAGGCGCGACCGGCCGCCCCGTGCCGCTCTTGCTGCAATTCTTGCGCAACCGCGCCGAATAAGGCAAAAGGCCGTCTGAAACCCCGATTTGATGTTTCAGACGGCCTTTATCCTCATTCGCACTATATAGCCGCACATCACACACTACGGAAAGGGAAAATGATGAACCGGAAAAACAAACAACAATATTTGTTTACTCCTATTTTTGCCCGAACAATAGGCTTCCAGACTTTCCCTGTTTCCTTGACACAGGCTTTCATCTCGTTCCTTTTCCTGCTGATACTGCTGACGCTGATTGCCGGCATTACCGCCATTGTCTTCATCATCCATGGCATCCTACCCGATTGGGCGGTCATTGCCGTCAGCCTGTTTATCTTCCTACTCGGTATCATTTACTCCGAAGGCATATGGTTCGGCCTGACCTGCAGCCGTTTTGCAACCCTGACCAACGACCGGCTGGTGTTATACGGCGCATTCGGACGCGAACGCTTCAGCTGCCCCACTGATTGGACATTCGAATACCGCAAAGTTATGCGGGGACCCTTTTACTTGCACGCGATCTCCCCCGACTGTCACGTCTATCGTTTCCGATTGGACTTGTGCCGCGACCACTATGCTTTTCTAGCAGCCTTGCAGGCACAAAGCAGCGAAGAAGTTTTTCAAAGAGCCTTGTCCGCCGAATACCGCCGCCTATTTGCCACCATGAACCCGCTGGGTGTAAGGTTTTTGAAAACCATATCCGTGGGATTCTACATCATTACAGTGCTGGCCTTTGTCTCGTACTTCTTCGTTCATCCCTTCAAACTGACTGCCGCCGCCTGGCAGCTTGCCTTGCTCATTACTCTTCTCATCTTGCCGCCCTATGTTTGGGTGGTTCGCAAAGTATGGATGCACGAAACCGTTTTCGGTCTACCCGCCCATCACTACCGCCGCCGCTCCGTTGTCGGGCGGATAACCGCAGCCATCATCATGATGACCAAAATCAGTTTAATCATGCTGGCCATCGGTATTACATCAACATGGTCGCTGGCTTCCATCCTTGGCCCGGCCAGCCTGATCGGCAGCAAATTTGAAACAGTGGAACAGGCACGTTTAGGTTCTGTGCATGACTGCGGCACGGGATGCAAAAAAGTGCCCGTCTGCATGCCGGCCGGCTATGAAATGTTTGAAGGTTACTGGGAAATCAGCTATTCGAACCGCATTCGCCAAGGCGGCACAGTGTGCGTCCGCGAAAGCAAACTGGCCTACGAACTTTATTTCGACTGCCCCGTCAAATAAAACCGGGCAGGCCGTCTGAAACCCCGTTTCCCGTTTTTCAGACGGCCTCTAATCGAATATATACCGCATGCCGCCAATTCCCTGTCGCAGCCATTACGCCCGCCCGCAACGGCCAAACCCGTTCTGCGCCTGAAACCCGCATGTCCGCAGATTTGTACGAAGGCTGTTCGGATGAGGCGAAGATGCGATAAATAAGGTGGCGTACAGAACCGAACTGTCGGACACATAAGCGGCAGCCGACAGGTAAATCAATCAACAAGGAACAAACCATGAAAAAATGCGTCGTCCTCACCGGTGCGGGCATCAGCGCGGAAAGCGGCCTGCAAACCTTCCGCGACAGCGGCGGTCTGTGGGAAGGCTACCGCGTGGAGGATGTCTGCACGCCCGAAGCGTTCGCCCGCAGCCCGCAAATCGTCATCGACTTCTACAACGCCCGCCGCCGTGCCGCTGCGGCAGCCGAACCGAACGCCGCCCATTTCGCGCTGGCCGATTTGGAACGCGCTTACGACGTACAAATCATCACTCAAAACGTAGACGACCTGCACGAACGCGCGGGCAGCGGCAAAGTCCTGCACCTGCACGGCGAATTGAACAAGCTCAGAAGCACGGTTGATGAAAACGAAATCCTGCCGTGGCAGGGCGACCAAACCTTAGCCGACCGCGACAGCCGAGGCCGACCGCTGCGGCCGCACATCGTCTGGTTCGGCGAAGCCGTGCCGCTGATAGAAGAAGCCGTTCGTTTGGTCGAAGCCGCCGACATCGTTATCGTGGTCGGGACGTCGCTGAAGGTTTATCCTGCCGCATCCCTGCTGCACTATGCCCGTTTCGGCGTGCCCGTGTACCTGATCGATCCCAAGCCGAACGCCGATGTTTCGGGTGTGGAAATCCTGGCTCAAACGGCGGTTCGGGGCGTGCCTGCACTGGTGGCGGAATTATTGCGGGCAGCCGAAAGATAAGGCCGTCTGAAAGCGCGGCCTGAACGGGGCGAACCCGTTTGGCGGCTTTCAGACGGCCTGTCGTCAAACTGCGGCTTATCAATAACTGGTGGCGCAGAACTGTTCGTTTTTATTGGCATCTGCGGCGTAGCAGGTCAGCCCCATGCTGGCGGCGTTGCCGTTTTTCACTTGTCCGCCCGGCTTTTTATTCACCAGCGTTTTGCCGCTTTTCGCATCGGTTTCCACTGAAACGGCCGGGCCGTTTTTCTGTTTCCAGCTCAGGCTACTGCCGGTCGGGGTTTGGCATTTTTTCACCGAGCACGCCCCTTCTCCGGCGACGTTGCCGTTTTTGTAGTGCACGCACTGCTGGCCGCTTTCGGTGCAACCCGCGTGGGCAGCGGTGGCAAACAGGCCGCATAGGGCAAGGAATAAGGCTTTTTTCATCGGGTTCTCCTGGTTTGTCGAATAATGGCCGGTATGTGCCGGCAGAGGGAATGGTACGCCGAAAAACGGGCGGGCGACAGTATCGGCAGCATGATAAAGGCCGTCTGAAAATTGTTCGGACGGCCTTTATGCTTTCAGACGGCCTCCAAATATTGCCGCAGCCGTTTCAATTCGGCCCACGCACGGGCTTTCAGCTGCGGCTGGCGCAACATACGCGCGGGATGGGGGACGGTGAATACGGGCAGGTTGCCAAAGGTCGCGGCAACGGCTGCGGCGTTTTCCGGCTGCTCGAAAAACTGGCCGAGCAGCAGGACGGCGCGGATGCGGCCGGAAGCCGCTTCGTGGCACATCCGTTCGGCGGCGGCCTGCAATCGGGCGGCATCGGGGGAAAATTCCACCGACGGCAGCCAGCTGGTGCGGCGGCAGTCGGCGGCGGTCAGGCCGATGGCGGCAAGCATGTTGTCGAGCAATACGCCGTCCGCACCGCTGAACAGGCGGCCTGCGGCCAAGTCGGCGGGGGCGGGGCAGATGCTGACGGCCAACAGGCGGGCGGCGTCGGCCTGGGTTTGCGGGATGATGCCGTCCTGCAGGGTGTCGGAAAGGGTGTTTGCAGCATTTGCGGCAGGCTCTGCGGGCTTCGGTACGGACGGTTCGCGGCTTTGCCTTCGGGATGTGCCGCCGATGGCGGCCAGGGTGGCGGCATGGGCGTTGCCTGACGGCTGTTTTGCATTTTCGCGGACGGCGGCCGCCGGCTGCGGGCTTGTGTGAACCGTCGTGGCGGTATCCGAGGCCGTCTGAAAACGGCCGTCCTGCCCTTCGGCGGGCGGCGGCAGCAGGCGCGCGCCCTGTTTCAGCCACATCGGCCCCAAGCCGAGGGCTTCGTGCAGGTGCA
>ERZ773056.530-NODE-530-length-20086-cov-14.542759_pt1 | contig 20086 bp, 16 predicted proteins | sample MGYA00580857_ERZ773056 | MGnify/ENA primary metagenome ERZ773056 (study PRJEB29015, sample SAMEA2737996) | human oral metagenome | biome: human oral; feature: human-associated habitat; material: dental | place: China | collected 2114 ... | reverse complement strand
TCTTTACGCGCTGGCATATGGAAGATTTAGCAGGACGCTTGCTCGAACAAGAGGGTGTATATGACCCTATTGAAAATCCGCAAGGTTGGCTACTCGTTAGTTTCCCTGCTATACAGAACAGGCCGCCAAGCGAGCAAGACCCTAGAGCAGAAGGCGAACCTTTATGGCCTGAAAGACATAGCCTAAGCAAGTTGCTTGAAATCAAAGGTCGTTCCCCTACAGTCTTTGAGAGTTTGTACCAACAGAATCCACAGCCTTCACAAGGGTTGATGTACGAAGAGTTCAACTGTTATACCGACTTGCCTTCTCGTTCCTACTCAGTAGCGTATATTGATGCTGCCGATAGTGGGGCGGATTATCTATGCGCTTTGTTTTACAAGGAGGCAGAGGACGGCAACTATATTACAGATGTGCTTTATACGAAAGACCCTATGGAGGTTACCGAAACAACCCTGACTTATATGCTCCAGCAACACCAAGTAGAACGTTGCCATATCGAGAGCAACAACGGTGGCAACCTCTTTGTGAGCAACCTGCAACAACGTTCGTGGGACACAGGCAACCGACTGACACGCTTTAATCCTTTTCATCAGAATCAGAATAAGACAGCAAGGATTTTTGCGGCTTCTGCCTCAGTGCAGAAGCTCATCAAGATGCCTTTGGACTGGAAAAAGCGCTTCCCGAAGTTTGCTCGCGACCTCACGGGTTACCTTCGCGTAGGCACCAACGCCCATGACGACGCCCCCGATGCCCTCACAGGCTCCATAGAGTGCCGCCAGCCCCCCAAGAGAGTCAGTGTGGCGGAGATGTTTGGAAGGATTTAAGCGAATAGTGAATAGTGAATAGTGAAAAACGCTATTCAGGCGCTCACTCTTCACTTTTCACTAATAACTCTTCACTCTTCACTTTTCGTTATTCACTTAATTATGTTAGATATTTCTTTACTCAAATCAGGGCGTAACGCCCCCTTACCTAATCCTGTAGAGGCGCAGAAAGCCCTCAACCCTGCCTTGCACCCCGTCAATGACCCCGTGCTGAGGCGAGATAAGCAGGTACAGACCTCCGAAGGCACACGCCTTGAGCGTGTTGCCCGCATTGCCTTACCCTTACAGCAACTTATCATCAAGCGCTCGGTAGCCTTCCTCTTTGGTACTCCTGTGCGCTATGAGTGCGACAGTGAGGATAAGCAGCACCAACAGGCCTACAAGGCTATCCTCAAAATCCTCGCCCAAGCCAAGGACAACAGCCTAAACCGACGTATTGCCCGTGCGACCTTTTCCTTTGGCGAATGTGCCGAGCTGTGGTATCCTGTCCCTACTGCTACCCACTATGACTATGGGTTCCCCTGCCAGTTCAAGCTCCGTTGCAGTCTGTTCTCGCCTGCTTTTGGCGATACGCTCTACCCTTATTTTGATGCTACTGGTGATATGACCGCTTTCTCCCGCGCCTATAAGAGCCTCAAGCCTCAGGGAGAGAGCGTAGGGGAGCTTGCCGATTACTTTGAGACCTACACAGCCACCGAACATTACCTATGGCGTATGGTATCAGGTCAATACCTCTTAGAAGAGGGTTATCCCAAGCCCAATCCTATCGGTAAGATACCTATAATATATGCCCACCAACCCCATAGGGAGACCCAAGAGGTAGATCCACTCATTGAGCGACTGGAACACCTGTTGTCCAATTTCGCCGAAACCAACGACTACCATGCCGCACCTAAGCTCTTTGTCACGGGCAACATACAGGGCTGGAGCCAGAAGGGCGAACCAGGGGCTATCATTGAGGGCGACAAGGACGCCTCCATGCAGTACATCTCTTGGCACAATGCCCCCGAATCGGTCAAGCTGGAGATGGACACCCTGCTGCGTATGATCTACACCCTCACCCAGACCCCCGACATCTCCTACCAAAGTGTCCAATCCATGTCGCCCCCATCGGGTGCCGCCCTCAAGCTCCTTTTCCTCGATGCCTCGCTCAAGGTGCAGGACAAGCGCGAAATCTTTGACGCCTACCTATCACGGCGCTTGGCCATTCTCAAGGCCTACCTCGCTCAGCTACATACCCCCCTGAGGCAAGCTGCCGCCCAAGTGGAGATCACCGCACATATTCAAGAACTAATTTAATGAGGCAATGAGGCAATTGGTCAATGAGACAATGAGCAAATCGCCAAATCAACTAATCAACTAATCAACAAATTATCCTATGTTATTTTTTCTCGTTCCCTTAGTCCTCTTGTATCATTCCGATACGTCCATAGCCTTGCGAGATAGGCTGTATTACCTATGGCAAACGCTCTCTCGCAGCGCCCCCTTCATGCTCCTATACCGCTACTTCCACTCTTGGCAACAGACCCATGAGGCTTTTCTGGTAGCTTTGGGAGTAGCCCTTGTGGTCAATATGTTTGTCGGGGTCGCCTACCACCTGCGCCAGCGTACTTTTTCCTTGTCGGAGCTGTTAAAGAAAAGCGCCCAGATGCTTGGGGTCATCGCTGCGGTATATATACTCTTGGCAATGCTAAAAGTCCCTTTGGCCGAGAGCCACACTGGCGAACTCTTTGAGAGCACTCTCCAGCTGATGACCCTGCTATACCCAGTGAGCAAGGCCGTCAAGAACATCTTTGTCCTCACCCATGGCAAGTATCCCCCCGCTTGGGTGATGAAGGCGCTCTATAACTATGAAAAAGAGGGCAAACTCAAGGAATTTTTTAATAATGACAAGTGATAAATCAACCATAAATTTTCACTAACTTTGTACCTAAAAATAAAACCAATATGAAACACATAATACTTATACTCCTCTTAGGCGTTTATTCCTCAGCATTCGCACAAAATAAGATAGAAGGTCTATGGTATCTCCTTGAGCTCTTTGGAAAAAGAAACCCCGTGGAGATATACCGTTTGCAAAAGACAACCAAAGCAACAGCAGGCTATCTCATAGATTTTGCTAAGGATAAGACTTTTTATAGTACTTATTTTGCCCCTTGTGGACGGGATTGTTTTGTCAATACTAAAGGTACTTATAAGAGGGTAGGTAGGCATTACCTATCTTTTCATGTAGATACTTTTTCTGCTTATGGAGGAGGATGTGAGAAAACTGAACGTGAAAAAATAGATACCGATTAGGGTAAGTACTATGTCCATCTCTCTGCAAAAGGAATACTTTACTTGATCAAAAGTACAGAAAATCTCAAGCAAGATAAGCAGTTAGCTCAGGATGCAGAACAGTTTGACGACCTTTATCCTATTGTAAAGTATATTTACAAACAACATAATAAGGGAATTGCCTCTTATAATCCTTCTTTTAGAGAAGAAATAACCACTTATGCAGCACAAGTACTCAAGCTGGCACATTATAAAGTATGTTTGCAGCTTTCTGTAAGAGGGATCATAGGAAACATAGGTTTAATCAAGGACTTGGATACAGGCACTTACTTCTATGTAGTCAAGGACAATGCTGCTCAAGAGGAAAACAAATTCTTCCATTTCACCTCAGAAGAACTCAAAAGTGAAAAATCTCCCCAGCCCCCGAAGGATAGTGAATAATCCCCCTAACCCCCGAAGGGGGAACAAGTAACAAATACAATAGGATTAGTCACTAATCACTAACCACTAATCACTAGTTGTTATTTAGACTTTTTACAAATTACAATAAAAACACCTATAGCCCTTTTAATTTTAATTAAGAATTTGTATTTTTGCCCCGTAGTAATAGAGACGCTTAACCCTTGTGGTTGCAAGGAATACAGAGTAAAAATATTATTACCAAAGAAAAAGAATAGATAGTTTTTTGTTTTTAATAGCTTTTTTATGAAAAAGAGTAGAAATTATAAGGGAGGATCATGGCGAGCGCTATGGCTTGTAGCTATGCTGTTCCCTATATACTTGTTTGGACAAGATGCTTCAGGCGACCCAGCCAAGGGGAAAGACTTGTTCAAGGCCAACTGTGCCGCTTGTCATAAGTTGGAAGGAAAGCTGGTAGGTCCTCCTCTTGGGGGCGTTACCGAGAAAAAATCTGCCGAATGGCTACACAAGTGGATCAAAAATAGCCAAGCCCTCATCGCCGCTGGTGACAAGGATGCAATCGCTATATTTGAGGAGTACAACAAGGTGCCTATGCTCGCTTACGAGAGTATCCTCTCCGATGAGGACATCAACAATGTATTGGCCTATGTAGCTGACCCTGCTAAGGCCGATGCAGCGGCTGCCCCTGCTGCTCCTGCCGCTGGTGATGCTACTGCTGGTGCTGCCCCTGCCGCCACTGGTGATGCTGCCGCCACTACAACAGCACCTGTGAAAGAGACTTCTAATAAGTCCCTTGCCATAGTGCTCTTCTCTGCCTCTGTCTTACTCCTTGCCTTGCTCGTATTCTTTGTAGTAAAAGCCAATCGTGAGGTAAAGAAATTGGCCAAAGAGAACAACAACGAAGAATATCTAAAGCAAAGCAAATATTATCCTTTGTGGAATGTTTTTGTGAAAAACAAAATCATCACTGCTTGCCTTATCGCTATCTTATTCTTCTCCTCTACCTACTTTGCCTATGGATACCTTATGCAAGTGGGTATAGACCAAGGATACCAACCTATTCAGGAAATCCACTATTCTCACAAGATACACGCTGGCGATAACCAGATAGACTGTAAGTTCTGCCACTCTGCGGCACGTACTTCCAAAACAGCAGGAATCCCTTCGCTCAATGTATGTATGAACTGCCATAAGAACATAGAAGAGTATACAGGCCCTGTAACAGACCAATATACTAAGGAGTTCTATGATGGAGAAATCAAAAAACTATATGATGCTGTAGGTTGGGATCCTGAAAATGCACAATATACAGGAGTTCAAAAACCAGTGAAATGGACGCGTATCCATAACCTTCCTGACCATGTATATTTCAATCACTCTCAGCACGTAACCGTAGCGGGAGTAGCTTGCCAACAGTGCCACGGTGATGTACAGACTATGGAAGTGGTTGAGCAACACGCTCCTCTTACCATGGGCTGGTGTATCAACTGCCACCGCACTACCAATGTCAATGATGCCAATCCGTATTACGAAAAGATACATGAGCAATTGGCTAAGAAATATGGTAAAGAAAAGCTCACCATCGCCGAACTCGGCGGTCTCGAATGTGGTAAGTGCCACTACTAATAATGTTTAATGATTAATGACTAATGACGAGTGACCAATGACGATTCATGGTTCATTGACAATTAACAATTAACAATTAACAATTAAGAACATGTCATCAGAAAAAAAATATTGGAGAAGTGTAGAGGAGTTGGATGCGAACAACCCTGTGATAGAGCAAATTCATCAAAATGAGTTTGTCGATAAGCTCCCTACCTTATATTCAGGCGAACACGAGTTCCTAAGTAACCAAGAGGCGATGGAGGAGAGTGCTACCACCCGCCGCGACTTCCTCAAGTATGTGGGATTCACTACCGCTGCTGCGGCCTTGGCAGCCTGCGAAGGCCCTGTACATAAGGCAATCCCTTATGTGATCCTACCCGAACAGATACGCCCAGGTATCCCTGACTACTATGCCACTACCATGGCCGATGGGTTTGACTTCGCTTCTGTGCTTGTCAAAACCCGCGAAGGGCGCCCTATCCGTGTGGAAAATAACCGCGAAGCGGCTTACCGTGGCTGTGGAAATGCACGTGTACAGGCTTCCGTACTCTCTATGTACGATAGCTTGCGCGCCAAAAATCCTCAAAAAGGTACTGAAAATATCACTTGGGATACCCTTGATAGTGCTGTGGTAAAAGCTCTTACCGATGCCGCTGCTCAACAGAAGCAGATCGTATTGCTTACCGGTACCCTTGCGAGTCCTTCTACAGAGAACCTAATCAAGGAATTCACCGAAAAATATCCAACAACTAAGCATGTAACCTACGATGCCGTTTCTGAAGAAGCTGCCGTATTGGCCTTTGAAAAGAAATACGGTGTGCGTGCCTTAGCCGATTATGATTTCTCCAAAGCTCAAGTAATTATCTCCTTCGGGGCTGACTTTATCGCCGATTGGCAAGGAGGCTACGAAGAGGAATATGCCAAAGGACGTATCCCTACCAAAGAGGGTAGAATGTCTAAGCACTTCCAGTTTGAGAGCAATATGTCCCTCTCTGGTGCTAATGCCGATGAGCGTATAGCACTGAAACCTGCCTTGCTTAAGGTGGCTTTGGCTAAGTTCTACGGCTACCTCACTGGGAAGACCGTAGGAGGTTCTCTTCCTGAGCGTGCCGAAGCAGCTGTAAAGAAAGCAGCCGAACAGGCTAAAAAAGCAGGTAACAAAGCTGTTGTGGTAACAGGTATTCAGGACGTGAATGCGCAGAGCTTGGTGCTTGAGATCAACGAGGAGGTACTCCACAGTGCTGCCTTTGATCCTGCCCACCCTGTATATATCCGCCAAGGTAATGCCGCTGCCTTCAAGCAATTGCTAACCGATATGAATGCGGGTAATGTAGGGGTGCTTATCATCAATAATGTAAACCCATTATACACCCTATCCGCTGCCGATGCGGTAGCCTTCGAATCAGGCCTTGCTAAGGTAGCAACTTCAGTGGATTTCTCCCTCCGTGCCGACGAAACAGCTGTGAAAGCTACTTACCTTGCTGCTGCTCCTCACTACTTGGAGTCATGGGGCGATGTGCGTATGCGTATCGACTATTACTCACTTATGCAGCCTACTATCCGTCCACTGTTTGATACACGCCAGTTCCAAGAAGCATTGCTCAAATGGAGCGGGAAGGATGCTAACTACTACGAATATATCAAAGCGTTCTGGAAAGCCAATGTTTTGGCCGAAGGCGATGCTTGGGAAAAAGCCCAACATGATGGCTTCTATCGCAAGGAAGCAGCCTTGCTTGGTGAAAAACCAGAGGCCTTGGATACAACTCCTATGGTAGCTGCCCTTACTGCAGCACCTGCTGAAGGCTTTGAACTAACCTTATATACCAAAACAGGTCTTGGTGATGGACAACAAGCCAACAACCCTTGGCTACAAGAACTACCTGACCCTATCACCCGTGTGTCTTGGGATAACTACCTAACCATGTCTGCCGCCGATGCCAAAGAATTGGGTATCAAGAATTGGCATGTAGCCAATGGCGCCTTGGACGGAGATTATGCCCAAATCCAAGTGGGCGATGTCTCTCTCAAAGTGCCCGTACTTATCCAACCTGGTCAGGCCAAAGGTTCTGTAGGTCTCGCTTTCGGTTACGGAAGAAAGGCGGCCATGAAAAAGGAAATGCAAATAGGGGTCAATGCCTATGTCCTTTACAACAATTTCAACAATGTACAACCAGTTGCCTCTATCAAAAAAGTAGATGGTACCCACGAATATGCTTGTATCCAGCTCCACAATACCCTTATGGGTCGTGGCGACATCGTTAAAGAAACTTCTCTAGAGGAGTTCTTGACCAAGGATGCCCACCAGTGGAACAAAAAGCCTGAAGTATCCCTAGATCACAAGGAAGTAAAGGCAACTTCTGTAACCCTTTGGAAGGAGTTTGACCACTCTACAGGACACTTCTTTAACCTTTCTATTGACCTAAATGCTTGTACAGGTTGTGGGGCTTGTGTGATTGCTTGCCATGCTGAAAACAACGTACCTGTGGTAGGTAAGAGTGAGGTAAGACGCTCCCGCGATATGCACTGGTTGCGTATAGACCGCTACTACTCTTCCGAAGAGACTTTCAAGGGCGATTTGGAAAAAGTAGAAGGTATCGAAGGCCTTAGCGCATCACTCTCTACTTTCGGGGAAATGGAAGTGGCCTCTGATAATCCACAAGTGGTATTCCAGCCTGTAATGTGCCAGCAGTGTAACAACGCTCCTTGTGAAACGGTATGTCCTGTGGGGGCTACCTCTCACGGGGTACAAGGACAAAACCACATGGCTTACAACCGTTGCGTAGGTACTCGTTATTGTGCTAACAACTGTCCTTACAAGGTGCGTCGCTTCAACTGGTTCCTCTATAGCAACAACAACGAGTTCGACTACCACATGAACGATGACTATGGTAAGATGGTACTCAACCCCGATGTAGTGGTACGTTCTCGTGGGGTGATGGAAAAATGTTCTTTCTGTATCCAAGAAACCCAAGCCGTTATCCTACGTGCTAAGCGTGAAAATCGCCAGGTGAAAGTAGGTGAGTTCAACGACGCTTGTGCTTGTTCTTCTGCTTGTGGTACAGGAGCAATGACCTTTGGAGACATGAACAATCCAGAAGATCCTATCGTAGAACTCAGCAAGAACGACCGTATGTATCACCTCTTGGAACACATCGGTACCCGTCCGAACGTATTCTATCAAGTAAAAGTAAGAAACAACGATTAATATAGTTAATAATTTTGAGTTTTGAGTGCTTAGTTAGCTAACTCAAAACTCAAAACCCAAAACTCAAAACTAAAAAATATGGCATCGCATTACGAAGCACCTATACGCAATCCACTAATAGTAGGCGACAAGACCTACCACGATGTTACTGTGGATGTAGCGCGCCCTGTTGAAGGGAAAGCCAATCGCCTTTGGTGGATAGTATTCTCAGTAGCCCTCGCTGCTTTCTTGTGGGGATTGGGCTGTATCGTCTATACCGTATCTACGGGGATAGGCGTATGGGGATTGAACAAGACCGTGGGTTGGGCTTGGGACATCACCAACTTTGTATGGTGGGTAGGTATCGGTCACGCTGGTACCCTAATCTCCGCCGTATTGTTACTCTTCCGCCAGAAATGGAGAATGGCCATCAACCGCTCTGCCGAAGCGATGACCATCTTCTCGGTAGTACAGGCGGGTCTCTTCCCTATTATCCACATGGGGCGCCCTTGGTTGGCCTACTGGACTGTGCCTATACCAAACCAATTCGGTTCGCTTTGGGTGAACTTTAACTCTCCTTTGCTTTGGGACGTGTTCGCGATCTCTACTTACCTTTCTGTATCCTTGGTGTTCTGGTGGACAGGACTTTTGCCTGACTTCGCTATGCTACGCGATAGAGCGGTAAAACCTTTCCAAAAGAAAATCTATAGCTTGGTGAGCTTCGGTTGGAGTGGTCGTGCTAAGGATTGGCAACGCTTTGAAGAAGTATCCTTGGTATTGGCAGGACTAGCTACCCCTTTGGTACTCTCCGTGCATACCATCGTATCCTTCGACTTTGCGACCTCTGTAATCCCTGGTTGGCATACCACTATCTTCCCTCCTTACTTCGTGGCTGGGGCGATCTTCTCTGGGTTCTCCATGGTAAATACGCTCCTTATCATCATGCGTAAGGTGTCCAACTTGGAAAGCTATATCACCCTACAGCACATTGAGCTGATGAACTTAGTGGTAATGATCACTGGTTCTATCGTAGGTTGTGCTTATATCACCGAGCTTTTCGTAGCTTGGTATTCAGGAGTGGAATATGAGCAATACGCCTTCCTAAACCGTGCCACAGGGCCTTACTGGTGGGCATATTGGATGATGATGTCTTGCAACGTGTTCTCTCCTCAGTTCATGTGGTTCAAGAAGCTACGCCGTAGTATCCTCTTCTCTTTCTGTATCTCTATCGTGGTAAATATAGGGATGTGGTTCGAGCGTTTTGTGATCATCGTAACCTCTTTGCACCGTGATTACTTGCCTTCTTCTTGGAGCATGTTCTCTCCTACACTGATTGATATAGGTATCTATACAGGAACCATCGGATTCTTCTTCGTGCTCTTCTTGCTCTATTCACGTACCTTCCCTGTGATTGCACAAGCCGAAGTAAAATCTATCTTGAAGTCCTCAGGAGAAAAATATAAAAAATTAAGAGACACTAACCCTAATAATTCACATTAGTTATGAGTAAGAAAGTAGTACAAGCACTTTATAATGACGATGATGTGCTCCTCTCCGCTGTCAAAAAGGTTCGCCAGGCCAACCTTAAGATAGAGGAAGTATATACACCCTTCCCTGTACACGGACTAGACAAGGCCATGGGACTAAAGCCTACACGAATTGCCATAGCTTCATTCATCTACGGATGTATAGGATTAGTGGTTGCTACCATTATGATGAAGTACATCATGATTGATGACTGGCCTCGTAACATAGGAGGAAAGCCTAATTTTACTTATATAACCAACCTACCCGCTTTCGTACCTATCATGTTCGAGCTTACGGTATTCTTTGCCGCTCACCTTATGGTAATCTCTTTCTACATGCGTAGTAAGCTATATCCTTACAAAAAGGCTGAGAATCCGGATCCACGTACCACCGATGACCATTTCCTTATGGAAGTACAAGCCGATGATAATGCCTCTGAGCTTGTCAAACTCCTACAAGACACCGGTGCCGTTGAGGTAAAAATAGCAGATAAAAAAGCAATTCAGATATGAAAAAAAGATATATATTCGCCTTATCCGTAGTCGCCCTTTCGCTTACCGCTTGTTTTCACAAGGATAAGCCGAACTACCAGTATATGGCCGATACCGATATGTATTTCCCTGTAGGCTACGAAACCTACCAAGAGGCGCCTGAGGGGAACAAAGCACTCAAGGGCGGTATGGAAGCGCAACTCCCTCCAGAACATACCATCAAGCGTGGTTGGATGCCTTACCTCTATCCTAATACCAATGAGGGCTATGAGGATGCTAAGGCCAATCTTAAAAATCCGCTTGTAGCCGATAGTCTTGCCCTAGATAGCAATATCAAAGAAGGGGCTGCCCTCTACAATATCTACTGTATGGTGTGCCATGGCGCCGAAGGCGACGGACAGGGTATCCTCGTGCAACGAGACAAATATTTGGGTGTGCCTAACTATAAGGACAGAGAGATTACCCAAGGAAGCATATACCATGTAATCTATTACGGACGTAATGCTATGGGCTCCTACGCTTCTCAGATTACTGAAAAAGAACGTTGGCAAGTGGCCTTATATGTGGAGCAACTCCGAAACAAACTCATTAATAAATAACCCCTAAGAAAAAGGAATTATGTATTCGTTTTCAAGTAAAATAAAGCTAACAGCTCTCATTAGTATGATAGTGGGGCTTGTAGCAGTCATATATAGCTTTATAGCGACCCCCAGTTCCGTAGCCGACCTCCATCAGGGGGGCGAAGCAGCTCACGATCCTGCGCATTTGGAACACATGCTTCACATGCTACAGAATAAGCCTTGGGCTGCCCTCTATGTAGCGGCACTCTTCTTTTTGCTCATCAGCTTAGGGGTCTTAGCTTTCTATGCTATCAACCGTGCCGCTCAGGCTGGTTGGGCACCGATTCTCTTTAGAGTAATGGAAGGAATCACAGGTTACCTCCCTGTGGGTGCTTTGATTTTCTTTGTATTGCTTGTATGTTCAGGCCTTCATCTGAATCATCTCTTCATCTGGATGGATCCTCAGGTGGTAGCGCATGATACCGTGATACAGGGCAAAACAGGTTATCTGAATGTGCCTATGTTCCTCGTACGTGCTGCCGTTTATCTCTTGGGTTGGATCGCTTACAGACAGATTACTCGTAAGCTCTCCCTCCAGCAAGATGAGGCAACCGATAACCGTCCGTTCATCAAGGCCTTTAAGTGGTCTGCGGGCTTCTTGGTATTCTTCCTCGTTACCGAGTCCATGATGTCTTGGGATTGGGTGATGAGTGTAGATCCACACTGGTTCAGTACCCTCTTTGGTTGGTATGTATTTGGTAGCTTCATCACTTGTGCTATCGCCGCCATCATCTTGGTTACTGTAACACTTAAGAAACAAGGCTACTTAGAACATGTCAATGACAGCCACCTCCACGATTTAGCCAAATACCTATTCGGGTTCTCTATTTTCTGGACTTACCTTTGGTTCTCTCAATATCTATTGTATTGGTACTCCAATATCCCAGAAGAAGTTACCTATTTCGTAACACGTTTGGAGAACTTTGAGCCTATTGTTTTGGGAATGTTGGCCATCAACTTCCTTCTACCATTGCTCATCTTGGTTGATTCCGATATCAAGCGCAAACCTTGGGTAGTAGGAACTATGGCTGTAGTGATTCTTATAGGACACTATATGGATTTCTTCAATATGATTATGCCAGCCACCGTAGGACGCGAATGGAGTATAGGAGCTGCCGAAATAGGAAGTTTGTTATTCTTCTTCGGATTATTCACCTATGTAACATTCTACACCCTTACCAAGGCACCATTAGTAGAGAAGCGCCACCCACTCATGGGCGAAAGCGAACACTTCCACTACTAAAATAGATAAAAGATTAAAAGTTAAAAGTAAAAGGTAAAAAGTACGCCACTTTTTACCTTTTACTGTCATTATCAATCATTAGTCACTAGTCACTAGTGATAAACATCTCGTGAACAAATTCGTACATTTCATGTCTTTTCTTGTGGTTTTTTATTTGGGGTATAAAATAAAATACTATTTTTGCCTTGTAAAACAATTAAAAGATGAGTATCATGAAAAAGGTATTTTTATTGGCAGGTTTACTCTTTTTAGGAGTGGCTTGTTCTAAGAATGATAACAACGAGCCTAGCAAGCAAGATGATAGCAAGGGCAAAGTACAAAAACCAGGTGATAAGGACAAAGATCAAAACGAACCAGCTCCTTCTCCAAGTCCGACACCCTCCCCAAGTCCAAGTCCTTCTTCTCCTGCACCCTCTATAGGTGAGAATGTAGATCCTATATTTCCTAAGATGAAGAACGGAGATAACCAAAACTATTCCTTGACTACTTACGAAAGAGAACAGAATCAGAATAGAGTAAAGAAAGTAATAGTGGAATCTTATAGTAATAACCAAAAACAGAATGATAGAACGGTAACGATTAATATAACTTATGGATCAGGAAAATATCCTACGGTAGTGGACCAAGTAGGTGGTTCTTCGCCTCGAAAAGTAGAATATACTTATAATGACAGAGACCAAATCACTTTTGCTAAGAAGACAGAAAGTGGTGGAGTACAGACAAAGGAATATCACTATGATGACCAAGGCAGACTCTCTAAAATAGTTGCAAACTATGGGGGCTCCCCTCAGGTTTTGGAGTATTCCTACCCAGATAGCAAGACCGTAGTAAAGAAAGATAGCGATTCAGGATTAGTAACTACTTATACCTTTGAAGGAGAAAATCTTGTTAAGGAAGTATTAGAAAGAAAAGAGAATGGACAGGTAGTATATTCTCAAACAACAATATATGAGTATGATACTACTATAAAGAACCCTAATGCATCGTTAGGAAATAGATTGCTCAACCCTTATTTCTTCAATGAGGAAGTGTATTCTGAAAAGACAAGTAAGAATGCTGTGACCAAAAAATCATCATCTACTGTAGATCATGGGCATTCTGTTCCTGGGCAGACTAGTACTTATACTTATGAAAAGAATGCTCAGGGATATCCTACTAAGGCAAAAGAGGTGACAAGTGGTAATGCCCAAAGCACAACAGAATACCAGTACTAAGACTCTTATTCCATTATATTGATAGTTAAACAATAGTCTTCTGCCATGAGTTCTACCCATGCGCAGAGGACTTTCTTAGCCTTGCCTGCCTGCAATAGATATTGGCTGTATTGAGAGAAAAATTCGCTTGGATATTGGTCAAATATGAAGAAACTACTCTCTGTCCTAAGGGCATGACGAATAGCTATTTCCCCTAAGCAAATATTGGGGAGTGTATAAACAAATATAGCAGGGGAGGGGTAGTAGTTATTGGGGTCTTGTATGGTCTCTTCGTGCCTAAGATCGGTATCTAGACTTGCCGAATGATTGGCAAAAATAAGTGCTAAGCCTTCTTTCTCTTCCGCAGAGAACCCTTCAAGGAGGTATTCTACCCCCAAGAAAGCCAGTTTGCTAAGAGCGTCCATCTTAAAGAATTTGGGATAATCAATTCCTAAATGCTTATAGGCGCCCTTGGCGAAAGTGGAGAAATCTCCACCTAACATCTCAAAAACAAAGGAACCATTAACAATAATGGCTCCTTTATATATCTTACAAGTCTTCATTAACTATTTAGGGCGTTTGCTCCGGAGACAATTTCAAGGATTTCGTTGGTAATAGCCGTTTGTCGGGCTTTGTTATAAGTAAGAGTGAGTTCGTCACGGAGGGTAGAGGCATTGTCGGTAGCCTTGTGCATAGCCGTCATACGTGCCCCATGTTCGGCCGCTAGGGAATCACGAAGCCCCTTGTATAGCTGTAGCTTGAGATGCTTAGGAATAAGCCCCTCTATGATGGCCTCAGCTGATGGCTCGTAGATAAAGTCGCTCTCTTCTTGCTCTTCTTCTGTGGTTAGTTGTAGAGGCAGGAATACCTCTTCGGTGAGAATCTGAGTGGCAACGTTCTTAAAACTATTGTATACTAAGATGATACGGTCATAAGTACCCTTGGTGTAGGCGTCCATAAGCTCTTGGGCTAAGGTAGCTACCTTCTGGAAGTCCATATGGTCAAAGAAACCTTCGCAATAGCGACTTACTTTGCCTGTTTTCTTGAGAATATCATTTCCTTTTTTACCAATGGTGAGTATTTCCACCTCTTTTCCTTCGTATTTCTCCAAAAGAGATAGGGTATGCTTTACTACAGTAGAGTTGAAAGCCCCGCATAACCCTCTGTCGGAGGTGATAGCCACCACAAGAATACGCTTTTCTCCCTTTTCACGAGGCAGGAAAGGGTTTGTAGTGCCCAAGGCACTCTTGAGGGATTTAAGGAGGTTTCCTAAGGTATTAGCGTAAGGTTTCATGGCATGGATAGCCTCTTGTGCTTTTTTGGACTTAGCGGCAGACACCATTTTCATCGCGCTGGTTATCTGCATGGTAGAACTTATCGAATTGATACGATTGCGTATCTCTTTAAGGTTGGCCATAACTGGATATTAAACAGATTCTTTGCGAGTGCAAAAATACGAAAAAATAATGACAAATGACAAATGACAAATGATAAATTTTTATAATGACAAGTGACTAATGAAGCAGGGAGGATTGGTCATTAGTCACTTGTCAATAGTCATTAATTATTTTCCTCCCCAGAAATAGTATCCTATGATACTGATGAACAATATACTGATGATATTGAGCCAAAATCCAGCCTTGAGCATGACTTTCTGAGGAATGAGTCCCGTACCAAAGGCAATGGCGTTAGGCGGGGTAGCCACAGGGAGCATGAAGGCACAAGAGGCACCAATACCAATAATCATCGCCAAACCGATTTCAGGCACGCCTATTTCCTTGGCAATGGAGATAAAGATAGGTACCAAGAGCGCAGCACTGGCCGTATTGGAGGTAAACTCGGTGAGGAATATGATAAAGGTAGCTACCAAAAGACCTATGATAAAGTGGTTTTGGTTACGGATAAGTTCTACAATACTCTCTACCAAAGCCTTACTTGCTCCAGAGGAGCCTAGGACAGCACTCAGGGTAAGCCCCCCTCCGAAGAGTAGGAGTACACCCCAGTCGGTGTTTTCCTCAATATCCTTCCAGCTTACGATGTTGAAGGTACAAACGAGGATAGCGGCTGTTAGGGCGATTATACTGTCAAAATCACCTATTTTTTCCAATCCGAAAAGACCAGAGAGTATAGGGTTGACCTGTGTGGAGAAAATCCAAAATAAGGCAGTAAGGGCAAAGATGATGATAGCACCCCATTGTTTTTTGTTGAGTGGTTCTTCCTTGTGATCATCACCTTTGACTTGGTCCATAGAAACCTTTAGGTTAGGACGGAAGAGGATATACAAGGTAAGTATGGTAAGAGGCAATAATCCTGCTACCACAGGCATACCATACCATAGCCACTCTTGGAAAGTTACTCCCAAGTTAGAAGAGACGATGGCGTTAGGAGGGCTACCTACAAGGGTACCCATACCCCCAATACTGGCCGAATAGGTAATCCCTAAGATTACGAACCAGTAGGAGCCTTTGTTCTGCTCATAAGGCAAGCCCTTGAGCAAACCGATGCCTAGAGGAATCATCATAGCAGCAGTAGCTGTGTTACTAATTCCCATAGAGAGACCAGCAGTTACCAAAAAGAGCAATAGGACAGCCCATAGGAAATTACCTCGGGCAAGGGACAGCACTTTGTAAGCAATGTATTTGTCCAACTTGTTGACGCTCAGTGCGGCCGCTAAGGCAAATCCTCCAAAGAATAGGAAGATAGTCGGGTTGGCAAAATGTTGCAGTGCGGGCTTGGTATCTACCAATCCTAAGATGACGGAAAGGATCGGTACCGCTATGGCTGTAATGGTGATAGGAATCACCTCGGTAAGCCATAGGATAGCTACTAAGACTAGTAGCGCTAGACCTTTGTTGGTCTTAGCTTCGTAGGGGAGCCATAACATAAGCGCCCCTGAGAGCAGTACGGCCACTAACAGAATCAGGGCTCGCTTGGCAGTAATAAACTCAGTTTTCATAGGCTATAGGAATTAGCAAACAAGGGAAAAACCCTTGCTATTTATGTCCAACAAAATTACATTTTTTAGACGAAAAAAGCAAGAGTTTTTTATGTTTTTTTTCAACAATTGGCCTACTTTCTTTATAGATAGGTTTTTATTTGTTATAAGTGTCTTAATATGAGAGAATTAACTCTTATTTGCCTACGTGATCAAAGAGAACATCTCCGTCTTGGCATAGGGGTCTGAGTTTTTCTTCGATGAAGGGGTGCACCTTTGATTTTTCGGCTTCGGGGTAGAGCAGGTGTATATTGGCACCAGCATCGAGGGTAAAGCAGATGGGGGTGTTGGTACTGGCGCGGAAATACCATATCCTTTCTATAGCCGATAGGGTATTGGGGCGCATCAGTATATAATAAGGGTTGGAGGTGAGCATCATGGCATGTAGGGCGAGGGCTTCACTTTCCACGATTTTGTTGAACTCATTCAGATCACCTTGGGAGAGCACATCTCTCAGCAGGGTGATGTTCTGCCTTGCTTGAGCAAAACGTGCTTCGGCATAGGGATGGTCTATCATGAGCTTGTGTCCTTTGGAGCTGCTCACGGGTTTTTGTCCCTTGTCAATAAGAAGAATGGTGTCTTGGTAGGTGTCAAATACCTCATGGGTGTCTTTTAAGGGGACACCGTAGAAGTTGGAGCTATCAGGTACAGCCGGATGGGCGCCCCACATGACAATGCCGCCATAGGTACTACGGCAGGCACTTCCAGAACCTAAGCGTGCTAAAAAGGAGGCTTTCTCATAGAAAAATTGCTCACTCATCTCCGGAGCGAAGAGTTTTTCTATCTTCATCAGGCAAACGGCTAAAGCGGCCATACCACTGGCAGAAGAGGCGATCCCTGAGCTATGAGGAAAGGAATTGCGGGTGCGTACAATAAAGTAATAGTCTCTAAGAAAGGGGATATAGTTGCGGATACGGGTAAAGAAAGTTTCTATTTTAGGGAGAAAATTTTCTTTGGGTTCTTTGTCAAAATAGAAATCAATCTGGAAGCTCGTAGTAAAATCGGTACGAGGAGCCATCTCCATAATGGTTTCAGTGTAAGAATCAGAGAGGGTGAAACTGATAGAGGGATTCATAGGGATTTGTTCACCCTTCTTTCCCCAATACTTCACCAAGGCAATATTGCTCGGTGCACGATGTTGCACTTTGGCTGCCTCTACCTTCTGAGTGTAGGGCTTAGGAATAAATTTGTCTACTAACATCCTTTGATAATGACTAGTAACTAATGACTAGCAACTAATGATTAATAATTAATAAAGGTGCTTTTGGATACCTTATAATGAGCGGCAAAGATACAAAGATTAATTGTTAATTGTTAATTGTTAATTGTTAATATTTATAGAACGAAATGAAAGTAAAAAATAAAAAGAGAAGAGTGAAAGGGGAAAAATGGAAACTCCTCTAAGGACGTTTTTCACTGTTCACTATTCTCTCTTCTCTTATTTTTCTCTTCACTTATTTGGGTTACCAAATTTTGACTCTGTCCTGAGGTTTTCTATAGAGTTTGTCTCCTTCCTTGACATTGAAAGTCTGGTACCAAGCCTCCACATTGGTTAGAGGGGCAAAGGCACGGAGATAGTCAGGGGCGTGAGGGTCGGTTTTAACCTGATTGGTAAGGTTCTGGTCGGTGGTAAGGGAGCGCCATACAGTAGCCCAAGCGATAAAGAAGCGTTCGTTTTGGGTAAATCCGCTAATTTTGGCTACATCACCATGATCTTTGAGATACATTTGTAAGGCGTCAAAGGCGATATTGGCACCGCCAAGGTCGGCAATGTTTTCCCCATTGGTGAAGATACCATTGACAAAGATTCCTTTTACGGGTTCATATTGGTCGTATTGTTTGGCCAATGCTTGGGTTGCTTTTTCGAAATTGGCACGGTCGGCAGGGCTCCACCAGTCTTGTAGGTTTCCATCGGCATCAAATTGGGCACCGCTGTCATCAAAGCCATGGGTCATCTCGTGTCCTATGATCCCCCCGATAGCACCGAAATTCACAGCTGGGTCAGCTTCAGGGTTGAACATAGGGGCTTGCAGGATAGCGGCAGGGAAAACAATCTCGTTGTAGAGAGGACTGTAGTAGGCATTGACAGTTTGTGGCGTCATGCCCCATTTGGTTTTATCCACAGGCTTGCCCACTTCGTCTAGGCTCTTTTGGTAGTACCACTGGGAGAGGTGTTGTAGGTTCTCGGTAAGGGTGGCCTTGGGGTCGATGTTGAGTTTAGAATAGTCCTCCCACTTGTCGGGATAGCCTACTTTTACATTGAGTTTGTCCAATTTGGCTAAGGCTTTTTGCTTGGTTTCCTCGCTCATCCAAGAGAGGTTTTGGATATGCTGGGCAAAACTCTTTCTTAGATAGCTGATAAGAGTAAGCATCTGATCCTTAGAGGTTTTAGGGAAGAATTTTTCTACATAGAGTTTACCAAAAGCCTCACCCAAGGACCCATCAATAAGAGAGAAGGCACGCTTTTGGATAGAGCGTTGTTCCTGCTGGCCACGTAGGTATTTGTCATAAAACTCAAAGGAAAGGTTGTCCAATTCCTCATTGAGGTTAGAGATATTGCTTAGTACCAACATGTATTTTAGGTAGTCCTTGAGCAGAGGTAAGTTGTTGGCGTTGATAAACTTATCATAGTCCTTATACAAGCGCAATTCGGAGACAATAACTTTGTTTTCACCCATACCAACATTCTTGAGCAGTTGTGGTAGATTGATATTCTTGACCATGGAACCCAACTCTTCCACACTGAGAGGGTGGTAGCTTAGGTTAGGGTCTCGGCTTTCCTCAACGGTGAGCATGAGTTTGGCAAGGCTTTTTTCAAAGGCCACTTGTTTTTGAGCTTTCTCTTCGGGGTTTTGAGCTCCCATAGCCTTGAATACTTGGGCGACGAAGGCCTCGTATTTCTGTAGGGCTTCGGTGTTGCTTTGGCTCTCTTTTTGGTAGTAGTCATTGCCCATACCGATAGAGAAATTGCTCAGATAGGCCACATTGGTATTGGAATCTTTCATATCGGCATAGGCGCCCCATGCACAGATAGGATTGTTGCCTAGGCGAGTGGCCTCTTCCAAGTATTTCTGCAGGTCGGCTAGGGACTTGATGTTGTCAATCTGGGCTAATTTTCCCTCAATAGGGCTAAGACCTTGTTTGTTACGGGTATCCCAGTCTACGTACTGCTTGTAGAGGGTTTGGATTTTTTGGCCTTCACTACCGTTGGGGTACTGCTTGCTGACGAGGTCGTCTAAGATAGAGAGGCAGTTGGTTTCGGTAATGTCGTCCAACATGTAGTAGGTACCCCAAGAGGTTTTGTCGGCTGGGATTTTAGCGGTTTTCATCCAGCTACCATTGACATAGTTGTAGAAGTCATCTTGCGGACGTACAGAGGAGTCCATAGCGGAGATGTCAAGGCCTTTTTCTTCGGTTTTGGCTGGGGTTTCCTTAGGAGGGTTGCCGCAAGCTGCCAAAAGAGAAAGAGAAGCCCAAAGGGCGGTTTTTGAGAAGGTATTTTTTTTCATTTTTTATTGAATTTCTGAGGTATTTCTATAGTGATTAACGTGAGTTCCATATAACAAAAGCTCGCGCAAGTAGAGGCAGGCCAAGATACCCCTCGTTAGCATAGTCTTTACAGGGATGTATTGATAAAAATTAATTGAGGTGTCTATTTAGCTACATACTAATTGACTTTGGGAAACGGGAGAACGTTCTACAAT
>ERZ773056.527-NODE-527-length-20120-cov-5.880887_pt1 | contig 20120 bp, 17 predicted proteins | sample MGYA00580857_ERZ773056 | MGnify/ENA primary metagenome ERZ773056 (study PRJEB29015, sample SAMEA2737996) | human oral metagenome | biome: human oral; feature: human-associated habitat; material: dental | place: China | collected 2114 ... | reverse complement strand
TCAATCACGGTTCCAATGCTTCTATCAACGTGATATATTCAGGAACGATGAGTGCTGCTATCGAGGCGGGTACTGAGGGTATTCCTGCTATTGGTTTTTCATTATTAGACTCCAGTTGGAATGCCGACTTTTCACAAGCGCGCTCTTATATCAAAAGTATTGCTGAAAAAGTACTCGCTAATGGGTTGCCCAAAGGAACAGTGCTGAATGTGAATATACCTAATATCAAGAAGGAAGAAATAAAAGGCGTAAAAGTATGCCGTCAAGCACGTTCGCGCTGGATAGAAAGTTTTGACAAACGTGTGAACCCGCAAGGGAGAGTGTACTACTGGATGACAGGTACTTTTGTGAATGAAGATCAAGGTACTGATACTGACCAATGGGCTCTCGAAAACGGCTACATTTCAGTAGTGCCTATTCAATTTGACCTTACGGCTCACCAAAATATTCAAGAGTTAAAGCAATGGGATTTTTAAATATAAATCAAAAACGCAAAGACCAAATCATTGGTTTTATAGCAGGTATTGTTGTAAATGTAATAGGGGTGATAGCCTATGTGCTTATCTTCTCTAAATTTAGTATTGCTACTACCTTGCAAGATGCCTATTACAAGAGATATTTAGGGAAACTCATACTCTTAGGAGCCTTGTTAGACCTTGCTATCTTCTTCTTTTTTATCAATCGTTATGAAAACGAACGCGCACGTGGTGTACTTATCGCTTCGTGCGTATTAGCCTTTATAATTCTGCTATTACAATTCACTTAAAATTAAATACAATGAGAATCAGAGAATATGTAGTTTTCTTATACCGTATCTTTTTGGTATACTTATTTTATGCCATTGCACGTGGTTTGTTTATCTATTTGAATCGCGGACTGATGGGTGATTATAACACATCCGACCTTTTCTATTATGGATTGGCGTTTGATAACTGTGCTATAATGTACACTAATTTGCTGTTCATACTGCTCAGTTTACTACCTTTGTGGGTAAATACCCATAAGAAGTTTCAGAAAGTAGTTTTTTGGTCGTACTTTATACCTAATACCATTGCTTATGCCACCAATTTTATTGATATGGCATACTACCCTTTTAGCAAGTCTCGCCTTACTTCGGCATCGTTTGCAGTTATAGAACACGAAAACAACAAAATGAAAATATTCAGTAGCTTTTTAGGAGGCTATTGGTATATGTTCGTAGGCTTCTTTTTACTGATAGCTCTTTGGGTTTTCCTTTATAAACGCGTGAAAAACGTCGAAGTGCCTATTGCTCAAAAGAAATCTTATTTTGGTTGGTCTGCTGTATTTTTCTTAGGCTTCGGTACTCTGATAATGATGGCTATACGAGGCGGTGGTTTTACTTCGGATACGCGCCCTATCAATATGCTTGATGCTAGTCGACACGTAAATACAGCTCCTCAGGCTGATGCGATACTAAACACGCCTTTTTGTCTCATTCGCAGTATGGGTAAGAACAAAGGATTTAAGGAATATCACTTTGTAGATGAAGCCTACATCAATGAGAGTTTAAAACCTATTAAGCAGTACAACCGCGAAGTAGCTACCAAGCCCAATGTCGTCCTCTTTATTTTAGAAAGTTTCGGCAAAGAGTATTGGGGCTGTATGAATACTAAAACTCATATTCCTAACTTTAAATCATATACACCCTTCTTAGACTCGTTAGCACAACATTCACTTGTGCTCGACAATGCTTATTGCACAGGTCGCCAGTCAATACACGGAATGTCGTCAATGCTGGCAGGAATCCCCTCTTTTCAAGTCGCTTACACCTCATCACCTTATGTGAAACAACCCACACAGTCTTTGGTGTCTATCGCCAAAGAAATGGGCTACGATACCTCTTTCTTCCATTCAGCACCCAATGGTTCTATGGGATTCTTAGGTTTTTCTAATATCTTAGGTTTCGACCATTACTATGGTAAGAATGAGTACAATAACGATGCTGATGACGATGGACACTGGGGGATTTGGGACGAACCTTTTTTCCAATATATGTGCAGGACTTATTCTCAAAAGAAACAACCTTTCTTAGGCACTATTTTCACACTCTCCTCCCACCACCCTTTTCAAATTCCTAAGCAATATGAGGGCAAATTCCCTAAAGGCAACTTAGAAATTCACCAATGTATTGGCTATACCGATTACGCTCTCAAACAATTCTTTGAGTGTGCTAAAAAACAACCTTGGTATAACAATACTATCTTTGCTTTTGTCAATGACCACCCTAACCAAATCTATTACGACCTTTACAAAGAGCCTATTACAGGCAAAGGAGCGGCAATTATGTTCTACAGCCCTAATCCTAATTTAGTGCCAAAGGGTGTAAATTCAGATATTACTCAGCAAATAGATATTTATCCTTCGTTAGTAGACCTAATGGGTTACCATAAGCCTTTCCGCTCTTGGGGGCGCAGTGTGTTTGCCAATTTTCCTGATGAAACGCCTCGCGCTTTTATCTCCGATGCGCTTATGTACCAAATGATGCAAGGTAATTACATCTATATCATCGACGAAACAGGCAAGGTAAACGGTGTGTACAAGAAAGAAGACGGTGCTCTCAAAAACAATCTCTTGGGCAAAGAAGACAATGCCGAAATACAAAAAGGTATTAAAGATTTAAAAGCCTTTATGCAAGACTATATGGATAGAATTATCAACCATAAATTGAATAATTAGCAAATTAGTCAATTAGCAAATGAGAAAGCGCGATGTTTATTATTCTAAACATCGCGCTTTTTTTATCTTTTACCTTTTATCTTTTACCTTTTACCTATTCAAGAGTAAGAAGGTATTTCTCTGCGTCCAATGCTGCCATACAGCCCGAACCTGCTGCGGTAATAGCTTGGCGGTAGCGTGTGTCGGCAGCATCACCAGCTACAAACACCCCCGCTACATTGGTGAGCGAAGTGCCCGCTACATTCTTAATATAGCCCACCTCATCAGTATCGATATATGGTTTAAACACATCAGTATTAGGTTTGTGACCGATAGCTACAAAAAAACCTGTGATAGCTATTTCGCTTATCTCCCCTGTTTTGTTGTTGCGCACTTTAATGCCCGTAACTACTTGTCCGTCACCTAATATCTCTTCAGTTTCAGTATTAAATAGCACTTCTATTTTTGGCGAATTGAGCACGCGTTCCTTCATAATTTGTGAAGCGCGAAACTCATCGCGGCGTACGAGCATCGTAACTTTGGCACAGATATTAGCTAAATATAGAGCTTCTTCGCAAGCAGAATCGCCTGCTCCTACGATAGCTACCTCTTGATTGCGGTGGAAAAAGCCATCGCATACAGCACAAGCTGACACGCCTCCTCCTATTTGTAGATAGTGTTGCTCAGAAGGTAATCCTAAATATTTAGCAGAAGCCCCTGTAGCAATGATTACTGCATCGGCGTGGAGTTCTTTGTCGTCTACCCATACTTTGTGTGGGCGAGCCGAAAAATCTACCTTAGTCACCCAGCCGTTGCGAATATCAGCCCCAAAGCGTTTAGCCTGTTGCTCTAACTGCATCATCATTTCGCTACCCATTACTCCCTCAGGATATCCGGGGAAATTCTCTACTTCGAAAGTAGTAGTAAGCTGTCCACCAGGTTGTTCTCCTTGGTAAAGCACAGGGCTTAGGTTCGCGCGCGAAGCGTAAATAGCAGCGGTATAGCCCGCAGGACCTGAGCCTATAATTAGGCATTTTATCTTTTCAATGTTTGCCATAGTAATTTTTTCTTTTAATTAGGGTGCAAAACTACAAAAATAATACCAATCTACAAACCTGCCAATTTGTCAATTAGAGCAAACACACGAAATTAAAAGTTAATATCAGTTCGATAAATAATTCTGATGATAAGTCTTTTTTGCAGTATACACTTTGCCAAAGTTAATCGCCCGTCGTGCTACGACCTTTGGCAAAGTTGAATCTTGCATTGTTATTTCACAAGGCGCAGTCTTGATGCTATTTTAATTTTGAAATCAATTTTGTTTAATTTCTGAAACACAATCTCTCGCATACCTCACTCCGAGTATTCGTCCGCTATTTTACATCGAGCTCACGTTACTTATTTTATGCCCGACAAGTCTAAAAAATAGAACCAATGATATAAGCAGATAGTAGCAACATAAGTTCAATCAGTGTTCAGTTAGTATTCCATTAATCTTCGGTTAGTCTTCATTGTAGAGCCACTGTAGAGCCACTGTAGAGCTACTGTAGAGCCACTGTAGAGCCACTGTAGACCCACTGTAACCCCACTCTTTGTCCATCTATCCTATAAGTTTCCTATAATCTTTGTATAATTCCCTACCCCTAATTCACCACTAACCATTCACCATTCACCACTAACCATTCATCATTAATAATTAACTTTTTTTGCGTAGCATATAAAAAAGTACTACTTTTGTCGCTCTAATAGCAAAGATATAAGAAATGAAGTTTGAAACTAAAGCCATTCACGGCGTAAGAACTGCCAATAAAAACACAGAAAACTGGGGAAGCACCATCAATATGGCTTCTACTTTCCCTATTGAAGAATACGGTGTAGAACAAGAGTTTGAATACGGACGCGTTTCAAACCCTACTCGTAAGGATTTTGAAAGTCTTATAGCTCAATTAGAAAATGGCATACACGGATTCGGATTCTCATCGGGTATGGCTGCCATTTCTTCTGTTTTTACAATGTTTAAAACAGGCGACCATTTTGTGTTAGGCTTAGATATCTACGGAGGTACTTATCGCATTATGCACGATATTTTCAATAAATTTGGTTTTGAAGCTACTTTTGTCGATATGACCGACCTAAGCAAAATAGAGAAAGCCATTCGCCCTAATACAAAAGCCATTTTTATAGAAACACCCTCCAACCCTCTGTTAGACGTTACCGATATATGTGGGGTAATAGAAATCGCCAAGAAACATAATCTGCTCACTATGGTCGATAATACCTTTATGTCGCCCGTGTTACAACGCCCTTTAGAGTTAGGAGCCGACATAGTATTACACAGTGCTACCAAATATTTAGGAGGTCATAACGATATCATCGCAGGAGCTGTGGTGGTAAATGATGAAACCTTAGCCGAGAAAATACGTTTTGCACAAGTAGCCATAGGGGCATTGCTTTCTCCGTTTGATAGCTGGTTGCTCTTGCGCAGTATGAAAACCCTTAAACTAAGAGTCGAAAAAGCTCAAGCCAATACCCTTAAACTATTAAATTTCCTTAAAACGCACCCCGAAGTAGAAAAGGTGTATTATCCTACTGATACACAAAATAAAGGGAAAGCAATACAAGAACGCCAAGCTTCTGGTGGAGGTTCAGTATTTTCTTTTACAGTAAAAACCGAAGCCAAAGCCAAAAAGTTTTTCGAGAGTCTAAAAGTAGCCCTTTTTGCAGTGAGCTTAGGAGGAGTCGAAACATTGGTAACTCACCCCAGTTCGCTTACTCACACCGAGTTTCCCGAAGAAGAAAAAGTAGCACGAGGCGTTACCCGTACACTTATCCGCGTAGCAGTAGGAATTGAAGATGCTGACGACCTTATCGCCGATTTTAAACAAGCCTTAGAAAAATAATTTGTAAAAAATTTGTTGTTGATTCATTATTTATTTGTATCTTTGCCCGCTGGAAGAAAAAGAAGCTAACTTGTGAAGACACCCTATTTTAAACAATCTTTTCTTATTGTTTTATTTGCAACACTCATTTTCATTGGATTTAAGAACTGTTTGCCCGCGCGTATTTTTCCCGAAACTAAAGCCTCAGGAAGCAATGTAGTAGTAGATAGCTTAATGTTGGAAGCCATTTCAGGTAAAGAAATCGACAAAGTACTCAGCCAAGCCAATGATTCCTTAGCACAAGAACAACGACTTAAAAAGTCCGACCAGTATCTTTTTTCTTTCTTTAAAAAATTAGAAGAGTTAGAACAAACTAAAAATGGTAAAATAAGAATCGCTTATTACGGCGATTCGATGACTGATGGCGACCTCATAGTGCAAGATTTAAGAGCTCTTTTCCAAAACGCTTTCGGGGGGTTAGGAATTGGCTTTTTGCCCATTGCTTCTGAGTCGGCTAAATCAAGAGGAAGCGTATTCCATTCTTATTCCAATACTTGGAAAACCCAATCTTATGTGAATGTAAAACGCCCTAAACGTCCTTTTGGTGTCTCTGGGCAAGTGTTCTTTACACAAGGCAATGGTACGTGGGTACAATATAGGTCATCAAACCAAGCTCATATTAGTCAGTTGTATGCACCAGCATTGTTCTATGGTGCTTCTGGTAATAAAGAAGCAAAAGTAGAAATTGCCTATAACGATACTGTAAGAGTAGTAAAATCATTAGACACTGATAAATTGCTGAATGTATTGCCTTTAACCGAAGGTGCAAACACTAAATCAGTGCGTATTACTTTCTATAAGTCCGATTCTATTCCTATTTATGGAGTGGGCTCAATGCAAGGCAAAGGCGTATATATAGATAACTTTTCAAGCAGAGGTAATTCAGGCTTACCCTTATCGCTCTTTAATCCTGATTTAATGAGAGCTTTCGATAGAGCGTTAGGTGGATATGACCTTGTAGTATTACACTTTGGTGCCAATGTACTCAATTACGGCACACTTGATTATTCGTGGTATGAACGCGGAATGACAAAGGTGATTAACCAGATAAGAGCTTGCTTCCCTCATACCTCAATTCTTGTTATCTCTACCGCCGATAAGTCTACTAAAGTAGAGATGGAGATGCAAACCGATAAAGCAGTAGTACCTTTGGCAAATGCGCAACGGAAATATGCACAAGATACTCGCTCTGGTTTTATTAATTTATATGAACTGATGGGGGGTAGAGGCTCTATGAAGCAATGGGTAGAGGCAAATCCACCATTAGCAGGTAAAGACTATACTCACTTTAATCCAAGAGGAGCCAAAAAAGTAGCCCACCTCATCTATAATAAACTTATGGAAGAGTATGAGCACTATAAAGATCCTCGTAATAGTGAAAAGGCTGATGTGTTCCAAGAAAGAATAAAAGAAATTCAAACAGTACGAACCGTTACTCCTACTACTCAACCTAATGTAAATAGAACAAGAACACAAACTGTAACGACTCAGCGAGTGCAATCACCAACTACTCAGCGAGTACAAAGTGCGACTACTCAACGAGTACAAAGTACAACCACTCAACGAGTGCAAAGTACAACAACTCAACGAGTACAAGGTGCAACAATTCAGCGAGTGCAAAGTACAACCACTCAACGAGTACAAAGTACGACTACTCAGCGAGTGCAATCACCAACGACTCAACGAGTACAACCATCAACAATTCAGGCAGTACAGAATATTACAAATAAAGTGCATAAAGATACTATTAAAGAAAAAAAAGACAATTTACATAGATAACATAACAAGATAGATAACACACTAAAAAAATAGAACAATGAAAAAGCGAACGCCATTCATAAAGAAACTAATAGCTCCTGTATTGTTTATCATTACAGTAGCCCTCTATTTTAATGTTAATTATACTACAGCTATTAATTTATCTTCACTTACTTCAAAGATAGCAAATATAGAGAATAAAGAAGGAATCGATAAAGATGCCTTCAAGGAAGCTATTCCCCAGCCTTTGGCATATGCTGCAGGTGATGATGACTCTCCTAAGGAGTACAATAATCTGTACAATGCCTCAGCCTTGAACCCTTTTTTCGAAAAGCTTGCTGCTTTGGAAAACTTGAAAGATAGGAAGATTAATATTGTTCATATTGGCGACTCTCACATTCAAGCCGATGTAATGACTAATATTGTAAGACAACGCTTGCAAGAAGAGTTCGGAAATGCTGGTTTAGGTTTGGTATTCCCGTATTCACTTATTAGAACTAATGGGGGACATAATGTGAGCTTTACTTCCAATATCTCTTGGAATAGTGAGAAGAATACTTCTTCTGCAACTGTTGGTATTACAGGTTATTCTCTTTCTACCAGTAACAAGAATTTTGTTATTGAACTGGATTTGAAAAATAAAAACTACACCTTTAATACGGTAAAAATTATTACCCCTAATAACGAACGTTTGTTCGAATTGGCTACCAATGTAGGTAAAGTAGCTCGTTTGAGACCTAGTGTACCTAAAACACTTTCACACAAAGTAGAGCAAGGGCAAACACTTTATGGTATTTCAAAGAAATATCACACTTCAGTAGAAAAAATACAACAAGCTAATAACTTAAAAAGCGCACAAATAAGAATAGGGCAAGTATTGCGTATCCCTACTAAAGAGATGGTAGCTTCTACTCCTAAACAAAAAGTAGATTTATCTAATGCTACCATTTTAAACGGTAATTCTTTATATAGTTATTATTCTTATGATAATCTAACCCCTTCCGATAAGGTTTATCTCACAGCCAATACCGAGAGCTCTTCATTTACGCTTAATGGAATTGTCCTAGAAAATGATAAAAACGGAGTTATATATCACAGCATAGGGGTAAATGGAGCTCATTTCTCTGATTATAACAAATCACAGCTCTTTTTCGACCAAATCAAAGCCTTAGAACCCGATTTAATCATTATATCTTTGGGTACTAATGAAGCTTATTGTCGAATGTCAGCAACTCGTTATGACGAAGAGGTGAATAAATTCATAAAAGCAATTCGCTCTCAATATGGTCAATGTCCTATATTGCTTACTACACCTCCGCCTTCTCTTTACAAAAAGAAAAGTCCTAACCCCTTGTGTATGGAATACGCCGATACCCTCATCGATAATTCAGTAAAAGATAATTACAGTGTTTTCGACCTTTATCGAGCTGTAGGAGGAAATGAAGCTATTCAACGCTTTATTCAGCAAAATCTTATTGCTGGTGATCGCATACATTACACAAGAAGTGGCTATACTGAGCAAGGCGCTCTCTTTTATGATGCTTTTATGAGCAATTACTTGAATTATAAAAAACAATATAAACTATCTTTAAAACCCTATCTAAATTGAGTATAGATGCCTTACTGCAATGGTTTATTGATACATTCACAACTGAAAACATCTCTAAATGGTTTGTTGATAATTTCTCATTCACAACCGAACAAGTAAGACAATGGTTCATTTATGACCCTAATCATCCACTATTATTTAATAGTAGTTTGTTTTTAGGGTTATTTTTGGTGTTTTATTTGGTGTATATCATTACCAAAAAACACGCTCATTTCCGTACTGTTTATGTTACCTTATTTTCCTTATTCTTCTATTATAAGGCAGGAGGTAACTTCTTTGTGTTGCTGATAATCTCCTCATTGTTAAATTATTTCTTTGCAGGACAAATTTATAAAAGACAGAATGCCTCATTGCGCAAGTTCTTCCTGGCAGTGAGTATGGTTGCTGATTTGGGTATTTTAGCCTATTTTAAGTATACTAACTTTTTAATTGATAGTCTCAATACACTACTTCAAAGCAACTTTGCCCTACAAGATATTATCTTGCCTATAGGTATCTCGTTCTATACATTCCAAACAATGAGCTATACTATTGATGTATATCGCCGAGAGATAGAACCTGCTAAATCATTCTTAGATTTTACTTTCTTCGTATGTTTTTTCCCTCAATTAGTGGCAGGTCCTATTGTGCGTGCCAAGGATTTCATACCACAGATATACAAAAAGATAAGCTTAACGAAAGAAGAAACTTCTTTTGCTTTATTCCTTATCATTGGAGGACTGATTAAAAAAGCAGTCATTTCCGATTATATCTCTCTAAACTTTGTAGATAGAGTTTTCGATGCTCCCAACAGTTATACAGCTTTTGAGAACTTAATGGCAGTATATGGCTATTCTTTACAAATATATTGTGACTTCTCAGGCTATTCCGATATGGCTATAGGTTTAGCGCTATTAATGGGCTTCACTCTCCCCATAAACTTCCGTACTCCTTATCAGTCTAAAAATATCACTGAGTTTTGGAGACGTTGGCACATTTCCTTATCTACTTGGCTAAAAGATTATCTTTACTTTTCAGTAGGAGGAAACCGCAAAGGTACTTTTTGGGGCTACTTCTTCCCAACCGTCTTTTTTGCTTCCACTTTGCTATGGGCATTTCATATGCAAGAAAAAACAATGTTGCCTCTTTACATTACCTTAGTGGCCATCGTTGTGTTTGTATTGGCTATACTTATCTCTAAAAACCGACAAAAATCAGTGCGTAGTCATTTCAACCAGATGACGACAATGCTCCTAGGTGGTTTATGGCACGGAGCTAATTTGCGTTTCATTATTTGGGGAGCATTACACGGGTTAGCTTTGGCTGTTCATAAAACCTTTACGGAGTTCTTCCCTAATAAGAATCCTGAGAAAAGAACTTTTTTTAAAGGTATCGCTAATATCATTTTTGTAGTGATTACTTTCCACTTTGTAGCTTTTTGCTGGATATTTTTTAGAGCCAAAGATTTCGATATCGCTTTAAGTGTAATCTACAATATCCAGTCTATAACTTATGATCTTCATCAATTTCAAGTTATTGCCAAGGGCTATCAAAATGTATTTTTGTTAATGGCAATAGGCTTTGTTTGGCACTTTTTCCCCACCAGTTTAAACGAATGGCTTAAAAAGGTATTTGGTGCAATGCCTATTCTCTTTAAAGCAATTATTTTGGCACTTACTTTTTGGGTGGTATATGCCACTGCTTCAAGTGGAGCACAACCCTTTATTTACTTCCAGTTTTAGACGATATACATCTAAGTAAAAACTTAGTTTTTTACTCAAATAGAACAAATAAAAAAGTGATTACTTTCTCTTGAAAATAATCACTTTTTTAGTGTTTATATAGTTGTTCTATCTTAACTATAATACGTTTGCTAACGCTTTGTTTACTTCGTGTACTGCTCCGGTACTTTCAGCAAATTTGGCTTTTTCAGCATCGTTGAGTTTTACCTCTACAATTTTTTCTACACCATTTTTACCGATGATTACAGGTACCCCTACACACACATCCTTTTGTCCGTATTCTCCTTCGAGCAATACAGAGCAAGGGAAGAGTTTCTTTTGGTCGCAAGCAATCGCTTGTACTAAAGCTGATACGGCAGCTCCTGGTGCATACCAAGCCGAAGTTCCCAAGAGTTTAGTAAGGGTCGCACCACCTACTTTAGTGTCTTCAGCAACCTGATTGAGGCGGTCAGCACTTAAAAACTCAGTTACAGGCACACCACGATAGCTTGCCAAACGAGTAAGAGGTAGCATACCACTATCGCTGTGAGCAGCGATCACCATACCATCTACGTCTGAAATCGGACTGTTGAGTGCTTCTGCCAAACGATATTTAAAGCGAGCGCTATCGAGTGCTCCACCCATACCAATAATGTGGTTCTTAGGCAACTTAGTAGCTTTATGTACCAAATAGGCCATAGTATCCATAGGGTTGCTTACTACAATCACAATCACATTAGGTGAGTATTTTACCAATTGTTCTACAACCGATTTCACAATGTTTGCATTGGTACCGATAAGCTCTTCACGAGTCATACCTGGTTTACGAGGAATACCTGAGGTAATGACAGCTACATCACTGCCTGCTGTTTTTGAATAATCATTGGTTACCCCTACAATACGAGTGTCAAACCCATTGAGGGAAGCGGTTTGCATTAAATCCATAGCTTTACCTTCGGCAAAACCTTCTTTGATGTCAATTAAAACTACTTCAGACGCGAAGTCTTTAATAGCAATGTACTCTGCGCAACTTGCTCCTACGGCACCAGCGCCTACTACTGTAACTTTCATATAATCTATTATTTAAGTCAGGAGAAGCCTCCTGATGGTTATTTTCAAGCAACAAAAGTAAGGACTTTTAGCAAATCCTCCAAATTATCTTTAAAAATATTTTTGACATTCTTTTTACTTTTTCATTTTATGCTATGTGCTTTTTATGTACTTTTGCACTTTCAAAACTAATAAACCATTCAAAATGAAAGACACTTATTTTGTGGTGGGCATCTCCACCGAAGTCGGTAAAACCGTCGTTTCGGCTATCCTTACCGAAGCTCTCCAAGCCGATTATTGGAAACCAATCCAATCTGGCGATTTAGAAAACTCCGATACTCATAAGGTAAAACGCCTCATTAGCAACTCCCGCACGGTATTTCACCCTAATAGTTATGGGCTACACACACCTGCTAGTCCACATCTTTCTGCTCAGTTAGATGGCGTTCGTATTGAGCTTTCCAAAATTGTGCGCCCTACTACCAATAACACATTAATTATTGAAGCAGCAGGAGGTCTTTATGTTCCTTTAAATGATGAAGATACTATGCTCGATCTTATCCTCCCCACCGATAAGGTAGTGCTCGTCTCTCGCCACTATTTGGGTAGTATTAATCATACAATGCTCACTTATGAAGCCCTTAAAAACAAAGGACTCAACGTTCACGGCATTATTTTTAGTGGTACCCCCACACCGTCTACCGAGGAGTTTATTCTTCATAAAACAGGGCTCCCCGTGCTCTTACGTATAGATGAAGAACCTTATTTCGATAAGCAAGTTGTTAAAGAATATGCTGGCAAACTAAAAATATAATACAAAATGTTATATTTTGTAGTGAAAAACAAATTTGTAATTTAATGATAATCAATGTGTCATATGTCCTTTGTATAACAATCTTCCAAGATTCGTCCAAGTTTCCTATAAGCTTTGTATAGGTTAAAGATAAATTGATAAGAGGAAAAATCTATCTATAAATTTGCACAGCTTATAAAATCTTTTTATCTTTGCGCCCGAAAAAAAAATTACATAATAATCATTAAATTAATATTGGAATGTATTTAACAAAAGAAGTAAAAGCGGAAATTTTCAAAAAGTACGCAGGTTCAGAAACCAACACTGGTTCAGCAGAAGGGCAAATCGCTCTTTTTACCCTTAGAATCAATCACCTTACAGAACACTTGAAAGTAAATCGCAAAGATTTTAATACCGAGCGTTCCTTGGTGAAATTAGTAGGTAAACGCAGAAGTTTGCTCGACTATTTGAAAAACACTGATATTGAAAGATATCGTGCGATTATCAAAGAGCTAAACATCAGAAAATAAGCAATACTAAGGAGGCTTTGTGCCTCCTTTTGTTTATTACAGCAGTTTTTCATTGGTTAAACCCTAAAGCCCACAACACAACAATTATTAATTATTAATTAACAATTAAAGAATGATTCCAGAAGTAAAAAAAGAAATCATCGAATTAGGTGATGGCCGTACCATCACTATCGAAACAGGCAAGTTGGCTAAACAAGCTGACGGTGCTGTTGTGGTGCAAATGGGGAATGCGATGCTATTGGCAACCGTAGTATCGGCTAAAGAAATCAATCCTGAAACTGACTTTTTGCCTCTTACTGTAGACTATCGTGAGAAGTTTGCAGCAGCAGGTCGTTTTCCTGGGGGCTTTTTCAAACGTGAAACGCGCCCTAGCGATCAAGAAATACTTACAATGCGCTTGGTAGACCGCGTATTGCGTCCACTATTCCCTAAAGATTATCACGCTGAAACTCAGGTGATGATTCAGCTTATTTCTCACGACGAGAATGTAATGCCCGACGCTTTGGCAGGTCTTGCTGCCTCTGCTTGTTTGGCTGTGTCCGACATTCCTTTTGATGGTCCTATTTCCGAAGTACGCGTAGGTCGTGTGAACGGTAAATTTATCGTAAATCCAAGTCGTGAACAATTAGAAGCTTCTGATATTGATATTATGGTAGGTGCTTCTAAAGACTTTGTGGCAATGGTAGAAGGTGAAATGGACGAGGTGAGCGAAAAAGATATGGCTGAAGCTATCAAATTTGCACACGAAGCTATCAAACCTCATATCGAAGCACAATTGCGTTTGGCTGAAAAAGTAGGTAAGACCGAAAAACGTACTTATGAGCCAGAAGTAGAAAACGAAGAGGTAAAAGCAAAAGTATATCCTTTGGCTTACGAAAAATGCTATGCTATTGCCAAAGAAAATACAACCAAACAAGAACGTGGTGAAAAGTTCAATGCGGTAAAAGAAGAATGCTTGGCACTCTTCACCGAAGAAGAATTAGAAGAGCTTACTCCTATCATCACTCGTTATTTTGACGAGGCTGAAAAAGAAGCCGTGCGCAACCTTATCTTAAACGAAAATATTCGTTTAGACGGTCGTAACACTACCCAAATACGCCCTATTTGGTGCGAAGTAGGCTATTTGCCATCAGCACACGGTTCATCTATCTTTACACGTGGTGAAACCCAGTCACTTACTACCGTTACGTTGGGAACTTCACGCGAAGCAAACGTAATCGATTTGCCTTCAGAACAAGGTGAAGAACGTTTCTACTTGCATTACAACTTCCCTCCTTTCTCAACAGGTGAAGCACGCCCTTTACGCGGAACATCACGCCGTGAGATAGGTCACGGTAACTTAGCACAACGCGCCCTCAAACGTATGATTCCTGAGGATTGCCCATATACCGTCCGTGTAGTTTCTGAAATCTTGGAATCTAACGGTTCTTCTTCAATGGCAACTGTGTGTGCAGGTACTTTAGCCTTGATGGATTCAGGGGTACAAATGGTAAAACCTGTATCGGGTATTGCTATGGGACTCATCACCGATGGCGAGCGTTATGCAGTACTTTCCGATATCTTAGGTGATGAAGACCACTTAGGTGATATGGACTTTAAGGTAACCGGTACCGCCGATGGTATTACCGCTTGCCAAATGGATATCAAAATTAAAGGTCTTTCTTACGAAATACTCGAAAAAGCTTTGAACCAAGCTCGCGAAGGACGTATGCACATCTTGGGAAAAATCACTGATACGATTGCAAAACCTAACCCTACTGTGAAACCTCACGCGCCTAAAATCGTTAAGATGGATATGCCTAAGGAATACATCGGGGCATTCATCGGTACGGGTGGTAAGAATATCCAAGACTTACAAGCGCGCACCAATACTACTATTGTGGTAGAAGAAGTGGGCGAATTGGGCATCATAGAAATCTTAGGTACCGACGAAGCAGGTATTCAAGAAGCTATTGAGGCAGTAAATGCAGTGAAATTTGAACCTGTAGAAGGAGAAACTTACACTGTGAAAGTAGTGCGCTTGGTAGAGTTTGGGGCTTTTGTAGAGTTTGTACCTGGTAAAGATTCATTGCTCCACATCTCAGAAGTATCTTGGGACAGAGTAGACAAAATAGAAGACGTTCTTAAAGAGGGTGATATTATAGAAGTGAAATATCTCGGTATCGACCCCAAAACCAAGAAAACAAGAGTATCGCGCAAAGCTTTGTTGCCACGTCCACCGCGTGAAGATCGTCCTAAGTCTGACAAGCCTTACAACGACAAGCCTCGCAACGACCGCAATAAAGGACACAATAATCACCAAAAACCACGTCAAGAATAGGCGTTATGTTATAAGAATTTTTGTATTCATAATATTTTTAAACCGAAGATTTTGTACTTTTATAGTATAAAGTTTTCGGTTTTTCTTTTTTTTAGTATCTTTGCCATCAGATAAAAGATTTCAAAAATGAAACCCTTTCTAATTTCAATAGTAACTGATGTGATTGATGCACCTGTAGCATTGATATATAACATTGTTACTGATAACAAGAACTTTCAGTGGCGAAAAGAAGTGGAAAACATTGAGTTATTAGAAGATGGTTTTATTGAATATTACAAAGGTGGGGGGCACACGCTTTTTAAGAATATTCAGAAGAAAGAAAATGAGTATTATGCCTTTACAATGCAACACAAACTATTTTATGGAGAATGGGAAGGAAAGTTTGAATCGTATAACGGAGGTACTAAAGTTTGCTTTCAAGAGAAAATACATATCAAAAACTTCTTTTTAAGACTCATAGCACCTCTCTTTTGGAATTTAAAACAGATACAACAAAACTATATTACCGCATTAAAAGCAGAAGTATATGCAAACCAATAGATACATACATTTGTGGCTACCCATAATGGGACTACACGCTTTGCATCAAGTAGAAGAGAGTATTTCATTTTGGCAATGGTATATTGACTTTGTAGACAAGATACCCCAATGGTTGCAACTCCCTAGAATTGCTGAGAATGCTCATTTAGCCAATGAACACCCTGAATATTTTATAGGAGCTTCTATAGGACAACTCGTTTTGGTAGTGGTCATTGCTTTTTTATGTCGAAAGAGCGAAAAAGCTACAAGAATTGCTCTTAGTTTATACCTCGTAGGATTGACTTTCTTCTTGGTATGGCATATCTTGGTAAGCTATTTCACCCATTCTTATTCCCCAGTAATGGTAACCTGCCTCATAGGCGTTTATCTCATCCCAAAATGGGGGTACCAGTTGTTTAAAAGATAAAAAAATAATGGCTATATCAGAAATCATACAAACCTACAGAGCACTTGGTTTAGAATCCTCGTTGAATTATAATGAGTTTAACAAAATTCTTATTACCAGTCACTCTACCCGTATAGAAGGCTCTACTTTAACTTTAAACGAAACTCGCGTACTGATTGAAGAAGGCAACACTCCTAATGGTAAGCCTCTATTGTTTGCCAATCAAACTAAAGATCATTATGAGGCATTGAATTTTGTACTAAAAGAAGCTACACAACAACGACTTCTATCAGTAACTTTTATTCAGGAAATAGCTGCCAAAGTGATGAAAACTACAGGAGAAGTGCTTACTAATGCCTTAGGTACTGTAGATGCCAGCAAAGGTGAATTGCGTAAGGTGAGAGTAACCGCAGGAGGTGTATCGTTTATGAGTTTTGAAAAAGTACCGGCAACATTAGAGCAGTTAGTAAAAAAACTAAATGAACTACTCCCTAAGCAAACTACCGAAGAAGCTCAATTAGCACTGTCATTTTATGCTCATTATGAGTTAGTGAACATTCACCCTTTTCTTGATGGCAACGGCAGAACCTCACGCCTGCTGATGAACTTTATTCAACAGTGGTATGGTTTGCCTTTGGGTATTGTATTTGCAGAGGATAAAGCAGCTTATTACGAGGCTTTGAACTCTGTGCGAACAAACGAAAACTTTGAGGCATATAATGCTTTTATGTTTAGTCAGTATACTAAACATTTGCAAAATGAGATTGCTAAAGAGAAGGATTTTAGAGAAAAAGAAGACAAAACCATAGAATGGAAATTTTAAAATAGAAATACAGAAAATGAAAAGATGTATATTGTTATTGTTATTGTTTTTTGTGGGAGTAGCATCCTATGCACAAACCAATAAAGAAGAAGCTGCAAAGTTAAAGAAAATACTTAAAGCTAATCATCCTAAAGATATGTACAAATACGCCGAATATCTGTTAATAAACAAACCTAATGGTTTTGAAAAAGATTTAGAAACAGCTATTGATTTATATAAAAAAGCTGCTGAGCAGGATTATATACCTGCCCTGATGGCTTTAGCCGATTTTTGTGTTACCTCTGATAATTTAGACCAAGTGTACTTAGGTTTTAAATATTTAATGGAGGCTTGTGATAATCTATACCCTACTGCTTGTGAGATATTAGGCAGGATAGATTATAAGGAACTTAAAGAAAAAGGCATTACTACTGAGTTTAGAAACTGGCTTTGGAACGAATTTGAAAATGCTAAAGACCCTTATTTAAGACCTAATAGGTATAAAGCCTTACGAGATTCGTATAGGAAAGCTCTTGCAGAGTAAACTATGAGTTATTCAATTAGCAAGATATGAAAAAAATCAATAAACTATATGAGCAATGGCAAGCTCTGCAACCTTTGAGTGAGAACAAACAACACTTGCTCTGCTAATATATGGTGTTATGGTGGATAACTCATCACTTTTTGAAGTCTCTCCTCAACAAAATAGAAAATATATGAACAATACAGATAAAGAACAATGGTTTTGGAATATTATAGCTAATGCTAAAGAAGATAGAGAGCTATTGCGAACTATTCTTATGGAATTTAGCAAGGATAATATCGTTGCATTTCAAGAAATTTTTGTAGATTTAGCAGCTGAATTGCAATGTGAACCCTTTACCGATTATATCGAAGAATCTGAAGATGGCTTGGAAGATGTGTCACATTGGGTAGTGAGCAAAGGTAGAACATATTATGAGAAAATACTCAAACATCCTGAGTTAATACCCTATAGTATAAAGGGAAATGATAGTGATACTATTCTTTATGGAATTGCCGATGAAGTATGTTTAGACAAATATAATGATGTAACGGGTATTTATTGATAATAGGTTCAACTCTTGATTTGTGATTTTAGATAATAATAGATAAAAAAAGATAACGACAAATAGAAAAACAACTATGAAAAAATGGATTATAGGAGCGGTGATTGCCGTGATAGCCGTATTAGGCTTCTTTATTTATCGCGCTGTACTGGTGAGCAATACAGCTTTTCAAACCCAAGAAGAAATAGTATATATCCCTACAGGAGCCGATTTTAGCGATGTGTTGCACGTGATGAGTCCCTTGTTGAAAGACCGCATTTCTTTTATCCAAGTAGCCAAACGTATAGGCTATGCCGATAAAGTAAAAGCAGGTAAATACATCATCAAAAAAGGGGCTACCAATATAGATATCGTACGCACTCTTCGCAATCGCAATACTCCTGTAAAACTCAAATTCAACAATCAGGAGCGATTAGAAGACTTTGCAGGACGTATCGCTGCACAAATAGAGCCTGATAGCACTACTTTAATGCGTGCTTTTTTAGACACTAACTTCCTCAAAGAGAACGGTTTCACCGATGCTACTGCATTGGCAATGTATATCCCCAATACGTATGAGTTCTATTGGAATACCTCTGCCGAAGAATTTCGCGACCGTATGCTCAAAGAATATGAGCGTTTTTGGACACCTGAACGCAAAGCACAAGCCCAAAAGCAAGGGCTTACGCCCATAGAAGTGAGTATATTGGCATCAATTGTGCAGAAAGAAACAGCTAAGGTAGACGAGCGTCCGCGCATAGCAGGGGTTTACTTGAATCGCTTACATATCAATATGAAATTGCAGGCTGACCCTACTGCTATCTTTGCTATGAAAAACCATACGGGTGAATATCAATGCCTTCTTTCTGTAAATCTAAACAAAGTTGGCTACAAACTCTGTCGTAGCCACCAACTTTGTATCCTTTACAGTTGAAGTATCGAGCAATTGCACTCATACCGATACCCCCTATACCAAGGAAATAGTATTTTGTCATTTTAGTCTGATTTTTTGTTAGACTCTTTATATCAGACTATTCTTGCGACGGGTAAACAATCTTATATCCTTTTCCGTGTATATTTACAATACTTACTTCGGGATCTTTCTGTAGTATTTTTCTCAGTTTGGTTATGTAAACATCCATACTGCGAGCGTTGAAATAAGTTACTTCTCCCCAGATAGTTTTGAGTGCAGAGTTTCGTTCAAGTATCTGGTTTCCACTCTGGAGCAAAGCTCTCAACATCTCCGATTCTTTGGTAGTAAGTTTTGTCTTTTCGTTTTCGCATACAAGCACCTGTTTCTGGCAGTCGAATAGGAATTTTCCGAACTTATATTCGGTAACTCCCATCTGCAGTTTCTGTAGGCTTACGCGTCGGAGTATAGCCTCTATCCTGAAAAGCAGTTCTTCCATAGAGAAAGGTTTGGTGATATAGTCGTCGGCACCTATCTTGAAACCTTCTAATATGTCCTGTTTCAAGGCTTTAACCGTAAGGAAGATAATTGGAATTTTTGTATCTTTCTTTCTTATATCCGAAGCTAATGTAAGTCCGTCTTTTTGAGGCATCATTACATCGAGTATGCACAAATCATACTTGTTTTCGAGGAAGGCTTGGTAGCCTTGTTCACCGTCGGGCAATAGATCTACGTCGTAGTCTTTTGCCATTAGGTATTCGCTAAGAAGAGAACCTAAATTGGTATCGTCTTCACATAATAAAATTTTGGTATTCATAATAAATTCCTTTTTTTATGGTTTATAGATTTATATTTTTTAATTGGTTTATTTTTACTTTGTTTCTAAGTGACCGACGGTAGTCGGATAATAAATTTTGTTCCGATACCGAGTTCGCTTTCTACTTCGATAGTTCCTTTGTGTTCTGTTACAATCTTTTTTACATAAGCCAGCCAGCCGAACCCCGTCAGCCTGGGTACGAACTACTTCCTGCACCACTGGGA
>ERZ773056.525-NODE-525-length-20197-cov-8.151226_pt1 | contig 20197 bp, 18 predicted proteins | sample MGYA00580857_ERZ773056 | MGnify/ENA primary metagenome ERZ773056 (study PRJEB29015, sample SAMEA2737996) | human oral metagenome | biome: human oral; feature: human-associated habitat; material: dental | place: China | collected 2114 ... | reverse complement strand
TATCAATTACAAAAAATACAACTACAACGTACAATTCTTGCTGAAGCTAGCAAAAAAGATATTAATAATGCTATTCTAATTCAAGAAAAATTAGAGGGACAAGAGTATGGAGTTGACATTTTAAATGATTTTAAAGGTAATTATGTAGGTACTTTTGTACGTAAAAAATTAGCTATGCGTGCAGGAGAAACAGATAAAGCAATTACTTTAATTGACAACCGTTTTGAGCAATTGGGGCGTACTATAAGTAAAAAATTAAAGCATATAGGTAATCTAGATTGCGATGTATTTGAATATAACAATGAGTTATATGTTCTTGAATTAAATCCTAGGTTTGGTGGAGGCTATCCTTTCTCTCATCAAGCTGGGATTAATATTCCTGCCATCTATATAGAATGGTTAAAAGGCAATAAAGATATAGATAAATATACCACATATCGCCCTAATGTTATGTCTTCAAAATGTGACAGACTAATTACAATACCAACGTATTAATAACATCATACTATGAAAGAAAAAATATGGTTATCTTCCCCTCATATGGGAGGAAACGAACTTAAATATATCCATCAAGCCTTTGAGGAGAATTGGGTAGCCCCCTTAGTTCCTAATGTAAATGGCTTTGAAGAGGATTTACAGCACTTTTTAGGCTATGGTGTGAAAGTATCGGCGCTTTCGGCTATTACTATTGACAAGGCGAAGACAGGATTTGATAGAGAAGACCAGCGAGCACCTGTTTTTTGACAATCGGTTATGTTTCCCCTCAGGTTCTAATCTTACTGATGCAGACCGAGAAAGAATAAAAGGCGTTTTTAAGAAAATATAAAATGTCCCTATAAAAGAATTAAAAAGAATTTTATATTTTTGTACAAAATTTCCCATTTATATTAAACAATGCCTACTCACCACAAGAAAATAATGATTAGCAAAGACCCTTCAATGTCGTTTACTGAGACAGAGGCGCTCACTAACAAAATGTATGGGGTAGCTACGCAAGGGGATAAGAAAGAAAAAGAAGTAGTGTGTTTATTAAAACAAATAGTAAAGGAGTTTAAAAGCAATAACTCCGAATATGAAACCTTAGATAAGAAAATAGAATGAGAATAGCAGTCATAGGCACTGGATATGTGGGGTTAGTATCAGGGACTTGTTTCGCTGAGATGGGTAACAAAGTAACCTGCGTAGATGTAAACACTGAGAAAATAGAGAAGCTCAAACAAGGTGTGATTCCTATTTACGAGCCAGGCTTAGAAGAAATGGTACAGAGCAATTTAGCTAAAACACTATTTTTTACTACTGACCTCGCGGAGTCAATCAAAGATGCTGAGATAGCTTTTATAGCGGTAGGTACTCCTATGGGTGATGATGGATCGGCAGACTTGCAATATGTGCTTTCGGTAGCCCAAGCCATAGGCGAAACAATGCAAGGAGAGTTAATAGTTGTAGACAAATCGACCGTGCCCGTAGGCACTGCCGACAAGGTACGCACTACCGTCCAAGCTGCCTTGGATAAACGCGGAGTGAATTACAAATTTCACGTGGTGTCCAACCCTGAGTTTTTAAAAGAAGGTAAAGCAATTCAGGATTTTATGAAACCTGACCGCGTGGTAATAGGGGCTGATAGCGATGATGCTTTTACTAAGATGAAAGCCCTTTACTCATCCTTTTTCTTACAACACGAACGCTTTATTACGATGGACATTCGTTCGGCAGAGATGACCAAATACGCCGCCAATACGATGCTTGCTACTAAGATTTCGTTTATGAATGAGATTGCCAATATTTGTGAGCGCGTAGGCGCTGACGTGAATAAAGTGCGTATAGGGATAGGCTCTGATAGCAGGATAGGCTATAGCTTTATTTACCCAGGATGTGGTTATGGAGGTTCTTGTTTTCCGAAAGACGTATTAGCACTTAAAAAATTAGCAGAAGAGGTAAATTACAAAGCGGAACTGATTGAATCAGTAGACAATGTGAACAACCGTCAGAAGATAGTGATCGCACAGAAAGTAGTCGACAAATATGGGGAAGACCTCAGTGGTAGGACTTTTGCGGTATGGGGGCTCTCGTTCAAGCCCGAAACCGATGATATGCGCGAAGCACCTGCGATTTACATCATCAAGGAGCTCATAAAACGCGGTGCCAAAGTACAAGCCTACGACCCCAAAGCAGTTCACGAGGCAAAGGTATGTTACCTAAAAGACGTACCCGTTACTTATGTAGAGAGCAAATACGAAGCTCTTAAAGGTGCGGACGCTTTGTTGTTGCTCACCGAGTGGAAAGAGTTCCGCGTGCCCGATTTCGACGAGATTGCTAAAATGCTAAAAGAAAAAGTAATCTTTGATGGCAGGAATCAGTATAATGCCTTTGAGTTACCAAGCAAGGGTTGGGAGTATGTACAGATAGGAGTATAAGGAAGATAAGACGACATTATTTATAAAATATTTTGAGTAAGTATACCATACATTTAAAAAACGACAAATCTTATCCTTGTGATGAGAATACCTCTTTACTAAGAGCCGCCTTAAATAACGATATCAGTTTAGAATATTCGTGCTTTGAGGCACGTTGCAGGAGTTGCCGTGTAAAAATACTTCAAGGCAAAGTTGAGAATTTGCAAGACGAAAAAGTGCTTACAGCAGAAGAAAAAGCAGCGGGCTATGTACTCTCGTGCAATGTAGTACCTAGATCAGAAGTAATATTAGATGTAGAAGACTTGGCAGTAAAATTGCCTAAACCACAAGTTACACCTTGTAAAATAAATAACATCACTGTACTTACTCCTAATATTGTAGAAGTAGTATTGCGCTTGCCCCCAAAGATAGTCTTTCAGTTCTTAGCTGGGCAGTATGTAGATATTATCAGAAACGGACAAAAACGCAGTTATTCTATCAACCATAGCCAATGTGAAGGCAATGAACTAAAGCTGTTTATCCGCAATTATGAAGGAGGTTTGTTTAGCCAGTACTGGTTTAACGAAGCCAAAACCAATGACCTTTTGCGAATGGAAGGTCCCTTAGGTACCTTTTTCTACCGCAACAATCCCGCTTGTGAAGAGATTGTACTGCTAGCAACAGGCACGGGAATTGCTCCTATCAAAGCAATACTCGATCAATGGCAACAACAACCCGAGCAAATAAAAGATAAAAAAATATGGCTACTTTGGGGAGGAAGAAAAAAAGAAGACCTCTTTTGGCAACCCGAAACAACACTACCTAATTTCACCTATATACCCGTACTCTCTCGCGAAGAGCAGTGGCAAGGTGCTAAAGGTTATGTACAAGAAATAGCATTACAGCAACCTATCCTTTGGCAAAAAGCACAAGTATACGCTTGTGGTAGTGAAGTGATGATACAAAGCGCCCAAAAACTCCTCACCCAACAAGGATTAAAAGAAGAAAACTTCTTCTCCGATGCCTTTATATCAGCAAATTAACAAATTGACAAATTATCTTTATGAAAGCAGTAATATTAGCAGGCGGTCTTGGTACACGACTCAGTGAAGAGACCGTTGTAAAACCCAAACCAATGGTAGAAATAGGAGGAATGCCCATCTTATGGCATATCCTCAAAATTTATTCGCATTATGGCATCAATGAGTTCATCATCTGTTGTGGCTATAAAGGCTATATCATCAAAGAGTATTTTGCCAACTACTTTATGCACCAATCGGATATCACTTTCGATATGGCAAACAACGAGATGCACGTACACCAAAAACGTGCTGAACCGTGGAAAGTAACCCTCGTAGATACAGGAGAACACTCTATGACCGGAGGACGCCTTAGAAGAGTATTGCCTTATATAGCCAATGAGGAAGCTTTTTGCTTTACCTATGGCGATGGGGTAGCTGATATTGATATTGCTAAATTACTAGCTTTTCATAAAGCTCACGGCAAGCAGGCTACCCTCACTTCTGTCTACCCCCCAGGTCGCTTTGGAGCTTTAGATATAGTAGACAATCAGATTATGAAGTTCCAAGAAAAACCAAAAGGCGATGGTGCTCTCGTAAACGGAGGTTTCTTTGTCCTTTCTCCCAAAGTGATAGAGCGCATCAAAGACGATAATACAATTTGGGAACAAGAACCTCTCAAAGGATTAGCTGCCGACGGACAGTTGATGAGCTACAAACACGAAGGATTTTGGCAACCTATGGATACCCTTCGCGACAAAATGCTCTTAGAAGAATTATGGCAAAACAATAAAGCTCCTTGGAAAGTATGGCAATAGGAAAAGTAAATCCACAATTTTGGAAAGGCAAACGCGTATTTGTTACAGGGCACACGGGCTTCAAAGGTTCGTGGCTATCCCTATGGCTACAGCTGATGGGTGCTGAGGTAAAAGGATTTTCTTTAACTCCTCCTACCCAACCCGCACTCTTTGATGTAGCTAAAGTAGGCGATAATATGCAAACTGAAATAGGCGACATTCGCAACCTGCAACAGCTATCGCAAAGCATTCGTGCTTTCAACCCCGATGTGTTGTTACACTTAGCAGCCCAACCTTTAGTGCGACTTTCCTACAAAGAACCTGTAGATACGTATAGTACCAATGTAATGGGCACTGTAAACGTTTTAGAAGTAGCTCGCCATACTCCTAACCTAAAATCAGTGGTAGTCATCACAACCGATAAGTGTTATGAGAACCACGAATGGGAATGGGGCTACCGCGAAAATGAACCTATGGGGGGGCACGACCCTTATAGCAATAGCAAAGGATGTGCTGAGTTAGTAGTGTCTGCCTATCGCCGTTCGTTTTTTTATACTAACGATACCGCAGCTGTTGCTTCAGCCCGTGCAGGTAATGTGATAGGAGGTGGCGATTGGGCTGACGATAGATTGATACCCGATATCTTGCGCGCTTTCGAAAAACAACAACCTGTAATCATCCGCAACCCACTATCCACCCGTCCGTGGCAACACGTTTTAGAACCCCTTTCAGGCTATTTAGTATTAGCTGAACGATTGTATAATGAGGGCAAAGCTTTTGCCGAAGGTTGGAATTTTGGACCTAAGGACGACGATTGCCAATCAGTACAATGGATATTAGAGAAAATGGTAAAATTTTGGGGCGAAGGAGCTCGTTATGAATGGGACAAAAGCGAACAGCCTCACGAAGCTAACTTTCTGAAACTCGACTGTTCGAAAGCGGCAATGCGCCTAAAATGGCACCCTAAATGGCGACTCGCCGATACTTTAGAGAAAATCGTACACTGGCATCGCTCTTGGTTACAAGGAGCAGATATGCAAACCCGATGCTTATATGAAATCAAAGGATATATGGAATCCTAAAACACAAACATTACTCCCTTTTTAATAGTAAAAAAAGAAAATATGTCATTAGAAACAATTAGAGAAGAAATAGCAAAATTAGTAACACAATATGCCCAAGAGGCTTACAAACCTAAACCCTTTGAAGCAGGAAAAACCGTAATCCCCCCTTCAGGAAAAGTAATCGGCGAACAAGAACTCCAAAATATGGTAGCTGCCTCTTTAGATGCTTGGCTCACCACAGGACGCTTTAATGTCGCTTTTGAAAAGAAGTTAGCCGACTTTCTGGGGGTAAAATACTGCATCACTGTAAACTCAGGGTCTTCAGCCAACTTAGTAGCCTTTAGTGCGCTCACATCACCTAAATTAGGCGAACGTGCTATTAAAAAAGGTGACGAGGTAATAGGTGTAGCAGCAGGCTTCCCTACTACAGTGAATCCTATTATTCAGTTTGGGGCTATACCAGTATTTGTAGATGTGGACTTACATACTCATAATGTAAATGCTGACCTTATAGAGCAGGCCATTACCCCTAAAACAAAGGCGATAATGCTCGCCCATACCTTGGGAAATCCTTTCAACTTAGAGAAAATAAAAGCTCTTTGTGAGAAATATAACCTTTGGCTTGTAGAAGATTGCTGCGATGCTTTGGGTGCTACCTATAACGGACAAAAAGTAGGTACTTTTGGCGATATTGCTACCCTGAGTTTCTATCCAGCTCACCATATCACAATGGGTGAAGGAGGAGCAGTATTTACTAATAATGCAGAGTTAAAAACCATAGCAGAGTCTTTCCGCGATTGGGGACGTGATTGCTATTGTGCACCAGGTTGTGACAATACTTGCAACTGCCGTTTTTCGCAACAGCACGGCGATTTGCCTTTTGGATATGACCATAAGTATGTATATTCACATTTAGGTTACAACTTAAAAATTAGCGATATGCAAGCTGCTTGCGGATTAGCACAGTTAGACCGCGTAGAGGAGTTTATAGAAAAACGCCGTAAAAATTTCGCCTACCTCAAAGAGCGACTCCAAACCCTTACTGATTTTCTATACCTACCAGAGGCAACCCCTAATAGCGACCCTTCGTGGTTTGGTTTCCCTATCACCCTTAAAGAAGAATCTGGTACCGCACGGGTAGATTTGCTCCGTTTCTTAGACCAGCATAAGATAGGTACGCGATTGTTGTTTGCGGGTAACCTTACTAAACAGCCTTATTTTAAAGGAGTGGAATATCGTGTAGTAGGAGACCTTACTAATACTGATATTACGATGAACCAAACCTTTTGGGTAGGTATTTATCCTGCTTTAGGGGAAGAACATTTAGAGTATATCGCTGAGAAATTAGAAGAATATTTTGGGGTGAATTTTTAGCAGTTACGGCAGGTAAGCAGATTATGAGAGTACTTTTAACAGGAGCGACAGGTTTTTTGGGGAGCCATTTGCTAAAAGCATTGGTAAGTAAGGGTTATGAAGTAGTAGTACTTAAACGCTCTACCTCTGATATGTGGCGTTTAAAAGGTTTTGAAAACGCTTTTAAAAGCTATGATATAGATCGTGTGCCCTTGCAAACGGCTTTTGAAGAGCAGGCTATAGATATTGTTATTCATACGGCTTGGGCAGGAGTAGCTTCAACTGACAGAGGTAATTGGGAAATACAAATGGAAAACTTTTATTTCTCTAAAAAACTGATAGACTTATCTGTATTATTTAATATAAAGAAAATAATTTGTCTAGGTTCTCAAGCAGAATACGGAAATTATAATGAAAAGGTAAATGAAGATTTTTTGCCTACTCCCATAGGTGCCTATGCCTCTGTAAAACTATTTACATCTCATTATCTCAGAAATATAGCTCAGGAGAATCATATAAGCTGGTATTGGATAAGGGTTTTTTCGATAATAGGTGAAAATGAGACCCAATCTTGGTTACTCTCTCAAGTGATAAAGAGTTTATTAGTAAACAACAGTATTGAACTTACAGAGGGAGAACAGTTTTATGATTATATGTATGTAGCTGATTTTGTTGCAGCAATAGAAAAGATACTTAATAAACATAGAGATGATTCAGGAGTTTATAATTTATGTACAGGAATTCCAATAAAAATAAAGGATTTATTGTGTTTAATAGCTGATAAATTAGGGAAAGATAAACAATTATTGAAATTTGGAGCAATTGCTTATAGACCAAATCAAAATATGTTTATGGTAGGGGATCCTCATAAATTTGAGAAAACTTTTGGAATTCATAATTTACAACCTTTGTCAATTATAATAGATAAAATTATAAACTCATATATATGAAAGTAACTCAGTATATAGCAAGATTTCTGAAAGATAAAGGTATTCATACTGTCTTTGAACTACAAGGAGGAATGATTACTCGCATTATAGATGCCCTTAATCAGGAAGGGGGTATAGACATAGTGAGTATGCATCACGAACAAGCTGCTGCAATGGCTGCAGACGCTTATGGCAGAATTAAAAATAAGCCAGGAGTAGCATTAGCTACAAGTGGCCCTGGAGCAACAAATCTTCTTACAGGGATTGGTAATTGTTTTTTTGACTCTGTGCCAGCTATTTTTATAACGGGGCAGGTAAATACAAATGAACAAAAAGGAGATAAATCTACTCGACAAATAGGATTCCAAGAAACAGACATAGTGGCAATGGCAGAAGCTATTACAAAGAAGGCTTACGCTATAAAGACAAAAGATGAAATACCTAATGTTTTTGAAGAAGCTTATCAGATAGCTATGTCAGGCAGACCAGGCCCTGTGTTAATTGATATCCCTATGAATATGCAAAATCAAGAAATAGAAGATGCTCTTGTAGAGAAACCTTTTCTTGAGAAAAATCTTACTACTTGTGATGATTTTATAAATAAATATATAAATGCATTAAAGGTCAGTAAAAAGCCTCTTTTATTAATAGGAAGAGGGATTCGTGTGGCACAAGCGTCAGAGCTTTTTAAAAATTTTATTGCTAAGTTTCAAATTCCTGTAGTAACATCATTATTAGGAGTAGATGTTTTACCTTATACTCACCCTCTTAGAGTTGGTTTTATAGGTACTTATGGAAACCGATGGGCTAATTATGCTTTAGGAAGTTCGGATGTATTATTAGTGCTTGGTAGTCGCATAGATTTAAGGCAAACAGGAGCGGATATAGAAGCTTTTAAACAAGGGAAACAAATATTTCACGTAGATATAGATTCTGCTGAACTGAATAATAGGTTTACAGATACTATAAATCTTAACACTGATTTGGTAACTTTTTTTGAAGAAGTACAAAAAATAGATTATTCTTATTGTTTACCTATAGATTGGAATGCAGAAATCAAAGAAAAAAGAGAGGCATATAATGATATCTTAGAGTTGAAAAATATAAAGGGGATTAATCCTAATCTATTTATGCATCAACTTTCAAAGGCCTCTTTTAAAGCTAAGGGTTTCACTACTGATGTAGGTAATAACCAAATGTGGAGTGCACAATCATTAGAACTCAATGGAGACCAACTATTTCTTTCTTCAGGAGGAATGGGAGCAATGGGATATTCTTTACCAGCAGCAATAGGAGCCTCTATAGCACTAAATAAGCAACCTATGGTATGTATTTCTGGCGATGGAGGTTTTCAAATAAATATTCAAGAATTAGAAACAGTAAAGCGGAATAATTTACCTATTAAAATAGTTATATTGAACAATCATTGCTTAGGGATGATTAGACAATTTCAGGACAGTTATTTTGAAAGTCGTTACCAATCTACTGTTTGGGGATATAGTGCGCCCGATTTTACAGCCATAGCTCGCGCTTATGGCATAGATAGCTTTTCAATAGAAAAAGAAGAAGATATTAATATAGGATTAAATAGAATGTGGGAAGATGCCAATGCTCCATTTTTGTTAAATGTAAATATTAATATACACACAAATGTATATCCTAAAATGTTGTTTGGAAATCCTTTAACTAAGATGGAGCCTACCATAGAATAGATGAGACTTATTAATAGACTTTTAAATACATTAGGAATAGATGGAGCAATACTCTATACTAGTTCTGCAAGAATTATTCAAGCAGGAGGAGGAATTGTAACTCTTTTATTAATTGCAAAGTTTTTAACTAGTGAAGAGCAAGGTTATTATTATACTTTCGGAAGTATTTTATCTATGCAGATATTTTTTGAATTAGGATTTAATGGAATCCTTACTCAATATGTTGCACATGAAAATGCAAACATCAAATCTTATATTAAATCTGACAATGATGATGAAAGAAGATTTCAATCAAGACTGTCTAGTTTATTGCATATCTATATAAAATGGTATTCTTTCTTATCAGTATTAGCTCTTATAGTACTATTAATATCTGGGTTTTATTTTTTTAATAATTTTGACAATACGGATAAAATACAATGGCAATTTCCTTGGGTTGTTCTAACAATAAATGCTGTAATTACCTTTTTCTTTTTACCTTTGCTCTCAATAATAGAGGGATTAGGGTTTGTAAAAGAAATTGCAAAATATAAACTTGTATATCAATTTATTAATATGTTCTTGCTTTGGGTATTTTTATCTGTAGGAGCTAAACTTTACTCTGCTTCTTTTGCAGGCATATGTTCATTTTTAGTTTTAATAATATTAGTTTGGAAAAAGTTTAGAACTACTCTTATACAAATATGGAATCTTTTAGATGAAGAAAAAATAAGCTATAAATTAGAAATATTCCCTTATCAGTGGAAAATGGCACTAAGTGGAATAAGTGGTTTTTTCATTTTTCAATTATTTAATCCTGTAGTTTTTGCTAATGAGGGAGCTATTGTAGCGGGACAGATGGGAATGAGCCTAACACTTCTCAATGCTATTCAGAACCTATCTATGAGTTGGATAAACACTAAGGTATTTTGCTTTTCTGAATTAATAGCATTAAGAAGATATTTTGAGCTAGATAGAATATTTAATAAAGTATTAAAACAATCTGTTTTTATAAGCGGATTTTTATTAGCCTTAGTATTTACAACTATTTTTATTTTTCGGGAAAGTAATATTTATATAAAAAACATTAACATTGCGGATCGTTTTTTAGACTATAAACCTATGTTTTTTCTAGCATTATCTTTATTCCTAAATCAATTTGTATTTTCTTGGGCAACTTATTTGCGCTGCCATAAAAGAGAACCCTATATGTGGTTATCTATTATTACAGCCGTTCTATGTTTACTCTCAACTTTCTTATTGGGCAATATTTTTGGTGTTTTAGGAATTACATTTGGTTATTTTATAATTACTGTTGGCACATTTGTAAGTGCATTTATTATATATTATAATAAAAAGAAGGATTGGCACTAAAATAAGTAAAATGAATTATCAACAAATAACACATATTCCTTCTATTCCTATAAAAATAGGAAAGATAAAAGGAGCTAAAATAACAATAGCTATTCCTACTTATAAACGAGTTTCCTTATTAAAAGAAGCGATAGATAGTTGTTTATCTCAGAGAACAGAAATCCCCTTTAATATTTTAATTGTAGATAATGACCCTCTACGAGATTCTGAAACAAAACAGCTAATAGATTCATTTAATAATCAAAATATATCTTACTATAAAAATTCTGAAAATATAGGGGCTACAGGGAATTGGAATAAACTTTTTGAGTTGGCAGATACAGAATTTGTGACAATGCTACATGATGATGACTTACTTGAAGAAGATTATATCGAAAAGATGACCTTAATTATAGAAAAGTATAAATCTAACATTGATGCTATTTATACAGAAACGCGTATTTTCTCTAAGAACTCTTCTCTCTCTCGGAAACAGACAAACATATTAAGAACTATAGAAATACAGCCTTTTGATTTACAATTTTACAATATATGTTCTATAATAGGTGCTTGTTTTAAACGAGAAAAGATTATTGAATTGAATGGATTTGACAATCATTATTATCCCCCTATTGACTATCAGATGCATCTAAACTTATCTAAACATAGTAATATAATTAAAATTATTAATTATCCTTTGACATTATATAGAATATTAGAAAATGATAGTATGAAAATGAGTACTATTTTTTCTATTAATGTAAAAGATCAAGAAATACAAAATTCTATTATTCAGAACTACCCTGTTGTATATAAAAAGTTGTTTCATATTTACCAGAAAAATAGAGAATTATTACATTATATAGGAACAAAAAGAGTTTTTGGAGTTAACAGTCCTGAGATAAATCAGAAAATAACAGAACTAAAAAACAAAATAACATTTATAGATAAATTAATTTTCTTAGGCTGGCGTGTTTTTATAAAGTTACATTTTATCTTAAAGCCTAAAACAACTATAAAACTATGAATATAGGTATTTTATACATAGCTACAGGTAGATATATTACTTTTTGGGAGGATTTTTTTAAAAGTGCTGAAAAGTATTTTATAACAAGCTCCACCAAGTATTATTTTGTATTTACAGATACCCAAACACCTATTTTGGGAGAGGACACAGGAAGAGTAACTCGTATCCATCAAGAAAAGTTAGGTTGGCCATACGACACCCTTATGCGATTTGATATTTTTCTAAAAGCTGAAAAGGAGCTTGAGCAGATGGACTATATCTTCTTTTTTAATGCTAATATGAAATTTATACAAACAGTTGACACTTCTTTCTTACCTATTGATAAGAATCTCTTAGGAGTAAAACACCCCGGTTTTTATATGAAAAAACGCCATAGTTTTACTTATGACACTAATCCTTCATCATTAGCTTGTATGAAGCCTGATGAAGGTGAATATTATTTTATGGGAGGGCTGAATGGAGGTAAGGCAAGACATTATTTACAGCTCATACATACATTAGCAGAACGAGTAAAAAAAGATATTGACAACAATGTTATAGCATTATGGCATGACGAAAGTCATCTTAATCGCTACTTATTTGACCATAGAGAAGATGTGTTAGTACATCCAGAAGGGTACGGAGTACCAGAAGGAGACAGAAGAATCCCTAATGCTAAAATTATTATTCAGGACAAAAATCATTATCGCTTTGGCGGACATAAATGGCTAAGAGGGTTATCAGATACTAAAATAACTAAAACAGAATGGCAAATAGAAAATTTTAAGATAAGAAGTAAGAATATTGTTAAACAAATTATTTCCTTTTTTAGAAGAAAATGAAAGCAAATTATGTATTATTTCAGGGGGGATTAGGCAATCAGCTCTATCAATTAGCTTATACTGATTTTCTTAAAAGAAATGGATATAGTAATGTAAAACTAATTACTCCTTCTAATAAAAATAAAGGAGATACAAAAGATAAAAACAAAAGACCTTTAATCACACAACTTCCTGAAAAAATGGGAATAGATTGTGTAGATTTTGGATCTAAGTACTTTTACTCTTTTTTACAAAGACTGCCTAAGTTTCCCCTTTATAAGAGCTTCCTGAGGAGATTAATAAATGTGGAAAAAGAGCCTCCTTATCAATGGGCTATTTTTCACCCTATAACAAGAGAGAAATATCGACTAAATATTCATATTGGTTATTATCAATCGAATCTGTATATTTCGGATAGTTTTAAGCAACAAGTTGCTAAAGTTATAGAAAGTTTATCACCTAATATTAAATTTTCTATTACAAATAATGATGTGGCAATACATATTAGGCGAGGAGATTTTCTTATAGGAAATAATGCTTCAGTTTTTAATAAAATAGAGTTACCCCACTATCTGCAGGGATTAACAATACTTTCAGAAAGAATGAATATACAGAAGGTATATATATTTTCTGACGATTTTGAGGCTATAAAGGAGGATATAAAAACTATAACAGAAAACTACAAAGTGGTTTTAGTAGAAGGACAAAGTGTTTTAGCCGATTTTGCATTATTACAAAAATTCACAAACTTTGTGATTGGGAATAGTACATTTGCTTGGTGGGGAGCCATGCTCGCCGATGCCTCAAATGTAATAGTACCCAAAAAACCTTGGAAGATAGAGATGGAAAATATGAGTCCATATCCTGACAATTGGACAACAATATGAGCAAACTAATAACAGAGAATATATGGGCTTTGGTAGTGTTGTTAATGGCACTACCTGTACTTTTTTTACCTTTTTCTCCTATTATCTCTTTTATTTTTGCTTTCTCAATGCTAATTCTATTTTCAAGTTATAATCAGCAAGTTTTACGGGTAATATTTAGTCTTGTAGGTTTCTTCTCATTGACTGTTATATATGCTTCAAGAGCTTATAAAGAAGAATTAGCAATGGACTTGTCTATATATTATGATACCTACAATCTGATATACAGAGGTTATTTTTTTGAAGCCTTATTATTATTTGGTAAGGGGGTAGAAGGGGGTCTTATTGTTTTATATCGATTGTATATAGCTATTTTTGATAAACTTACTCCCTTTGATCTAGCTTTTTTTAATATGAATCTATGTGGAATAGGTTGTATTAGTTGGTTAGAAATATATGGGCTTAAGTATGTCGAAAAAAAATATAGGGGCATTTGTATGGCTTTTTTTCTTCTTTTTTTCTCAGTGCAAATGTCAGGCTTCTTACAAAGACAGGCTTTAGCTACTATTATTTTGCTCTTTGCTATTTCACAGAAAAAAAGTAGAAATTTTTATTTACTTACGCTTTTGGCTACTTTTTTCCATATTACATCACTTGTTTTATGTGTTCTATTTAGGTATGTATTAAGAAAAGATTTTCATACAAATTCTTTCCTAAAAGTTTTTATAATAGTTCTTCTGTTTAGAGTTTCTTTTCCTTATATAGTACAACAGCTTATAGGTTTAGGGAGTATTATACCAGGAATGGAAAAACTATACCAATTTTCAGAAATCACTTTTTCTATAGCCTCTGCAAGATATGCTATTCTTGTAGTACTTTTATTAATTATTAATGTGTTCTTTTATAAGAAGATAAATAGTTATTGGAAGAAATTTATTATTGTATCTTGTGTTTTTTACCTGATTTTTTTAGGAATTCCTCTTTTTTCTGAAAGAATATTTTTTATCTTGCTTTATTTGTATGGATATTTCTTATTCATAAGTATGAAAGAACTTTCGCTAAAAGTAGCAGTACTTTTCTCTTTTGTTTATTTATCTTTGTTTGTAGTTGAAAAATTGAATGGATTACAAACACTATACGACCCGTTTTGGCAACGCTATCCTGTTTCTAGTATAGTTCCTTTTTATTATTTTAATCCGAAGTTATTATGATATACTCTGACATTCCTTTAGTAACAATTGGCATACCGGTCTATAATTCCGAAAAATTTTTAGCACAAGCTATAAACTCTGTGCTTAGGCAATCTTACTCTTATTTTGAACTCATTATTACCGATGATGGTAGTACAGATGCTTCAGTTTCTATTGCTCAGAGCTTTAAAGATGACCGTATCAAAGTAATTGTAGATGGTCAAAATAGAGGAATATCGTATAGGCTTAACCAACAAATAGAGTTGGCTAATGGATTTTTTTTCGCTCGAATGGATGCTGATGACATAATGCACCCTAAACGTATAGAAGAACAAGTAGGCTTTATGATGAAGCACCCTCAGACAGATATAGTAGGCACCGCTGTTTGTGTAATTGATGATAATAACGAAATCTTAGGTTATCGGAAAGCCTCTCATAAAAAGACACAAGCTGAGGCTCTACAAGGAGCAGTCTTTGTACACCCTTCTGTACTTGGTAGAACTAGTTGGTTTAAACAGCATCTTTATAAAGAAGAATTTATAGGTATGGAAGACTACGAATTATGGATTAGAACTATAGAAAAGTCTTCTTTTGCTTATATAGATGATATACTATTATTCTATAGAGACCCTCTTAAGTTTAAACTTAAAACTTATTTGTTTAGGCAAAAACAATTACGCAACTTTTTTAGAAATGAAGGAAAAAAATATGAGACATCTTACGTGGTAAATAAGTTAGTCTTAATTTCTTATTTAAAAGGTGTTATAGCAAGGTTATCATCTATTTTAAATGTAGATAAATCAGTAATTAAAAAACGTAATATTCATATTGAAACTTATGAAGTAGAAAAAAAATTACAACATATCTTATCCTTTTATAAAAATATCAAATCACAAAGAATTATGAGAAACAAGATGTTTATTACAAGTACAGTACCTCAATTTTTTCTTTTTTTTAAAGGACAAATAAATGTTTTAAAAAATCTTTTTGATATTACATTAGTATCAAGTGCAGGAGAACAGTTAGATCAAATAGCTTCAATTCATAAAGTTGATAAATGTGCTATAGAAATAGAAAGAGAAATCTCTATTTTAAAAGATTTTAAAAGTCTATTTTCTCTTATCACTCTTTTTTATAAACAGAAACCTTTTGTTGTTTTAGCAAATTCTCCCAAAGCCAGTTTACTTTCTATTATAGCAGCTTATCTAACTAATGTTCTTCATAGAATATACTATGTACATGGGCTACGTTACCAAACAACTAAAGGTTTCAAAAGAAAGTTATTAATGTTTATGGAACGTATTACTTGTTTGCTTGCAACAGAAGTAATCGCTGTCAGTTATGGAATGAAGAAAATTCTCTTAGAAGACAAAATTACTAGGAAAGATGTCTCTATTATATGGAATGGCAGTGTAAATGGAGTAGATACAGATTTTTTTAATAGAGATAAAGTAGAAGATATTTATGTTAAAAATATCTCTCCTAATGATTTTGTTTTTGGTTTTATAGGAAGAATTGTTAAAGATAAAGGTATTGAAGAATTAATAAATGTATTCAAAAAAATTAAAAATATCCACAATAATATAAAACTCCTTATATTAGGAGAAATTGAACTTCATAATTCTATTTCAAAAAGCACACAAGAATATATTTTAACAGATAAAGATATTATCTATGTAGGAAGGCAATCAGATGTAAGACCTTTTATAAAAAAGATGAATATCTTAGTTTTACCTACCCATCGCGAAGGATTTGGGATGGTTGTTATTGAAGCTGGAGCTATGGAAGTTCCTGCTATTGTTACAAATATACATGGTTGTAGCGAGACTATTGAAGATAATAAAACAGGACTTTTAATCAATCTAAAAGATGAAAGCGATTTATATAGTAAAATGCTTTCTGCTATAGAAAATAAAAATTTATGTACTACTTTAGGCAAAAATGCTAGAGAAAGAATTTCCAAAATGTATAATCAGAAACAATTGTGGGAAGAAGTCTATAAGTTTTACTCTAATAAAATTCTAAATTGATATTTTTTCAACCTATAAAAAATAACAATATATCAAAGAACTAACAAATTTATTAAAATGAGAAATACTCATATAGATCTTTTGAAAGGTTTTGCTATCGTACTTGTTGTTGTAGGGCATTCTATTCAGACTTTAACTAATGATGATTTAGAGAACCCTCTATTTAAATTTATATATGCATTTCACATGCCTTTATTTATGTTTTTAAGTGGCTATGTATGTTTTAAACCTCAAGGAGAAAAGTATATAAATCTGAAAAAACGTTTTAAAACTCTTATCATTCCTTTCTTTGTATGGTGGATAATATCTGATATTTATGCCTTTCTTTTTCATAAAGACATAATTTCTCTTATTGATCTATTAGCAAATCCAGATAAAGGATTGTGGTTTTTATGGGTACTTTTCTTTTTATGTGCTTTCCTACAAATTTCCTTTACCATAAGTAAAAAATATGAAGAAATAGTAATGTTTCCAATAACTATATGTCTAGCTATTATACATTTTACTCCTTATGGAAGATATTTAGGAATATCATTAATGCTTTGGCATATTATTTTTTTCTCTTTTGGTTATATTTTCCATAAACATGAAAATTTATTTACCCCTTATCGCCATTTCTGGGGTGTTATTAGTATTCTTATCTTCTCTTTCACTGTATCTTTTTGGCATTTTGGTTCTTCTTTTACATTTATGGAAAGCTATTCTTTTCCGACATGGTCTAAAAGCGTTCTTTATTTATTTTTTAGATACCTTATTCCTATTTCAGGCATTTTATCCTTTTATTATATTTTTAATCTATTTTCTTTTCAAAGAAAGTGGATTAAACTCATTTTATATATAGCTCCTATTACGCTAGAAATTTATGCAATACATTATTATTTTTTATATTTATTTTATTCTATACTTTTCGAAGCTAACTCAATAAATCTTTATCTAAAGGTAGTTCTTCTATCATTTATAGCTCTAATGGGAAGTCTTTTTGTTCAGAAACTTATTTCTAAGAATAAATATATAAATAGACTTTTCTTTGGAAAATAGAACTTTTATCTAAGAGTGCATGATTTTTTCTAATCATTATAACTTTTCAAAAATAATCACTACCTTTGCACCCATCAAAGCTAATTATAAATATTCAAAAAGAAGTTGACTAATGTCTAAAAACATTTTAAAAAACAGAAGATTCTAGGGGTATTGATAATGTATTGTTGCTCCCTATCACAGTGGTCTCTTCTGTATTCTATTATGTAGCTCATACTACTGTTAGTATACCTTTATTTGCAACAGCAGTAGCCATATTTTGTACTTTGTATTATATAATTGTAAGATTGGGGGTGAATCTGCGTATGCAAAGGTATTTGGCAAAAACAGTAGAGGGCTATCATTTTCGTTGGTATGAGTTATGGTATATACGTTGGAATGACAAAGCTCTTGCCTCAGCTTGGCATAAGAAACTTATAGAGATGGCTAAAGAAGAATCTCTTACGGACACTCAAATAGTACAGGTCATAGAAAATCAACGGCTTACAAACCGTAAATGGTTTTCATACGCTTGGTTTATAATAGTTATAAGTTTCTCAATACAGCTCTCTATACTCTTTATCTCAATAAGAACAAATTATAAAATAGCTGAACTCCAACAATATAGAAGGAGGTATAATTTAGAAAGGACTCATTTGGTTACTGCTAAAAACAAATTATACTCCGATCATTTTTTATAAAAATAAGCAAGCAATGACAAAAAAAGCACTCATTACAGGTATCACAGGACAAGATGGTGCCTATCTCGCTGAGTACCTACTCAAAAAAGGATATGAAGTACACGGTATGAAACGCCGTTCATCCCTCTTCAATACCGACCGTATCGACCACCTCTACCAAGATCCTCATTTAGAACACCGCAACCTCATCTTACACTACGGTGACCTTACCGATAGTATGAATATCACTCGCCTTATCCAAGAGGTACAACCCGATGAAATCTACAACCTCGCTGCGATGAGCCATGTGCACGTAAGTTTCCAAACCCCCGAATACGTAGGCAACGCCGATGGTCTCGGCACCTTGCGCATCCTCGAAGCTGTACGCCTATTGGGGCTTACCAAAAAAACGCGTATCTATCAGGCTTCTACTTCTGAACTTTACGGATTAGTGCAAGAAGTACCTCAAAGTGAGCGCACTCCTTTCTATCCGCGTTCGCCTTATGCTGTCGCTAAATTGTATGCCTATTGGATTACTGTGAATTACCGCGAAGCCTATAATATGCACGCCTCTAATGGTATCCTCTTTAACCACGAATCGCCTATACGTGGAGAGACTTTCGTAACCCGTAAGGTAACTCGTGCCCTAAGCAGGGTAGCATTGGGTATGCAGGATAAGTTCTATATGGGTAACCTCAGCTCTCAACGCGACTGGGGGCATGCCAAAGACTATATCAAGGCGATGTACCTCATCTTGCAACAGCCTGCTCCTAGTGATTATGTAATTGCTACTGGTATCACTACCGCTATCCGCGATTTTATCACAATGGCTGCCAAAGAAATAGGTCTCACTATCGAATTTAAAGGCGAAGGCGTAAACGAAAAAGGCTATATCACCGCAGTAGATGCTTCTGTTTTCAGCGAAAAAGTAGGTGAAAAGTACCTCTGTGCTATACGCGAACGTTTTGCCAATAACCCCGAAGTGGTAAATGTAGACCCTCAATATTTCCGCCCTACCGAAGTGGATTTACTCATCGGTGACCCTACCAAATCGCAAACCGTTTTAGGATGGAAACCCGAGTACGACCTTAAAGGACTGATTGAAGATATGATGCGCTCTGATATCAAACTCTTCAAACGCGATGCTTACCTCAAAGAAGGTGGCTTCACTGTAATGAATTACTTTGAATAACAATGAATAAAAACGCTAAAATATATGTTGCAGGACACAAAGGTTTGGTGGGTTCTGCTATTTGGAAGAATCTTTCTCAAAAAGGATATACCAATTTGATAGGCAGAACAAGTGCTGAACTCGACCTACGTGATGCACAGGCTGTAGCTCAATTCTTTAAAAACGAAAAACCCAATTATGTCTTCTTGGCTGCTGCCAAAGTAGGTGGCATTATGGCTAACAACACCTATCGCGCCGATTTTATCTACGAAAACCTGATGATTCAAAACAATGTGATTCATTCGGCTTACGAAAATAAGGTGAAAAAATTGTTGTTCTTGGGGAGTACTTGTATCTACCCAAAAGAAGCTCCTCAGCCTATGAAAGAAGACTGTTTGCTCACCTCTCCGTTAGAATATACGAATGAACCTTATGCTATTGCCAAGATTGCAGGCATCAAGTTATGCGAGAGTTACAACCTGCAATACGGCACTAATTATATTGCTGTAATGCCCACCAATCTCTATGGACCTAATGATAATTTTCACCTCGAAAATTCTCACGTATTGCCTGCAATGGTACGCAAAATCCATTTGGCAAAAGCCTTGCTCAACAACGATTGGCAAGCTGTAAAAGCAGACCTCAACAAGCGTCCTGTAGAAAGTATTACGGGTGAAAGTAGCAAGGAATCCATACAAACTATTTTAGCTAAATATGGTATCACCGATAAAAAAGTAACTTTATGGGGTACTGGCACACCTTTGCGCGAGTTCTTGTGGAGTGAAGATATGGCAGATGCTTGTGTGTTTCTAATGGA
>ERZ773056.523-NODE-523-length-20219-cov-10.383555_pt1 | contig 20219 bp, 17 predicted proteins | sample MGYA00580857_ERZ773056 | MGnify/ENA primary metagenome ERZ773056 (study PRJEB29015, sample SAMEA2737996) | human oral metagenome | biome: human oral; feature: human-associated habitat; material: dental | place: China | collected 2114 ... | reverse complement strand
ATCACTTGTGTTACTTATAGAGAGACCTACCCTCAAGGAGTATTTCTATGGGATGTTCCTCTTTTTAATCCTTTGGGGTTGGGTGTTGTATTTTATACGGAAAGCAATGAATGAAAGAATCAAAAAAGGATATCAATACTACTTGAAAACGAAAGAGGATATAGAAAGGATAGAAGGAGATTGTCAAAAAAATAATTAGTAATACGAATCAATAGTTGAAAAACAATTATATAGTCCAATTCATTAAGACGCAATAAGTTACGCCTTAGAAAATTAGCGAATAATATTTCAACTATTGATTCTCATTAATAATTGATAATCAGTTGTTTTTAAGTTCTTCTATAAAGGCAAAGCCACATAAGCGAGCGTGTGAGGTCATTCGACCACTAAGAACAAGATTTTTTCAAATAGCTCCATTTTCTTCTAATAATTGGAGGAAGTGAGGAGAACGAACAAAGTTTTGTTTCTTTTGATTGACGTGGATAACCTCCAAGAACCCCATATCGACTAAGGCTTTTAGGTCGGTACGGGCGGTGTAGTTGGATACCTGAAAGCGATGTTCTACTTCCTTGATGGTAAGGATACGTTCAGGTTCGTCACAGAAGAGCTTCAGTAGCTCAGCCATACGTTCATTGACCCCTGAGATTTTTAGTAGATGTGCCGCTTGGTAGGCTTCCTTTTGCTTCATCTGGAGGTACTGCTTAAGGGCTTCGTAAGCCTTGTGTAGTACTTTGAATTGATAGGTAAGAAAATAGGTAAGGTCATAGTCATCAGCTTCTGTATAGAGATAGGCTTTTTCATACTGCCCCTTGCTCTGCTTAATCATAATGGAAATAGAAAGGTATTCCGTTAGCCAATACCCTTCCTTGAGCAGATACCAATAAAAAAGAGCACGAGCGGTACGGCCGTTACCATCTACAAACGGATGCACAAAACCTATCATAAAGTGTAGGATACAGGCCTTGATGAGTGGATGGATAAAAGAATGCGTGTTGGTGTTGAAAAAAGCACATAATTCCCCTATAAGGGTAGGGATTTCGGTATATTCAGGAGGGGTATGTACAATTTCATTGTTAGAGAAATTCACTACATGTACCTCGTTATTTTGGCGAAAAGCCCCTTCTTCTGCGGGGTTGTCAAGGGTTTTATAGGTAATAAGCTTATGAATATACAGCAAGGTCTCTTCAGAAAGGGGTTGTTGAGAGTGAGTCACCAGATGTTGCATGGTGGTGTAGTTGTTCAGGATCATCTGTTCGGACTTATCTTTGGGTTTTTTCCCTTGCTGAATCATCTCTTTAGCCTTTTTTCGGGTGGTGTTGGCGCCCTCTATTTGGCTACTGGCGATAGCCTCTTCCATAAGGGAGCTGACCATGAATTTTGCCTTATCCATCTGTGGTATATCTATAGAATTGGAGAGATTTCCACTCAGTTGGCTATCAAACAGATATAAAGTCTCTTGGATAAAATCAGTCAGAACAAAAGTAAAACTATAGTCCCCAAAGGAAATCTTTCGTGCATTGAGTTTCCTATGTAGCTTAATGGCCTGCCACAATAGCGGCGCGGTGACTTCCTTAGCCTTATACTTTACTTTGTCCCAATAGAGGTAATCATTCTGTATATCAGAGAGTTGCTTTGTATCGACTAAAGTTTCCAGCAGAGAGACTACCTCAGGGGTAGTGGTAAAAGGTGGAGGTGTTTCTATCATAGTCTAGAGTTTGACAAGTGCAAAGATAATAAAAAATGCGAGATTCTTGTAAAATCTCGCATTTTTTATTTTTCACTATTTACTAATTCATTTAAAAAGGTTGGGCAAATCATAAGCCGGATTCTGTGCTTTCCTTTGGGGGAAAGTGCTTATCATTTATCTGGATGGGCTGTTGCCAGACCATTCTAACCGCCTACCCTCCGACATTGAGCGAGCCACTCTTAGTTGTCGGTTTACTTGGCGTTGCACCCTATAGAGTTTACCTGATTTCACTACAGCCGAACTGTACTTGCTTTCTGTTGCACTAGTCCTCACCTTACGGCGGACGGGCGTTACCCGCTATAGCGCTCTGTGGTGTCCGGACTTTCCTCTACCCAAAGGGTAGCGATAAGCTGATTTACCCAACCTTATTAAGTGAAAAGTGGAAAGTGAAGAGCGAAAAGCTATTCACTCTTCATTTTTCACTTTACACTATCAAAAGTATTTCCCTGATTGATATCTCCCGTATTATAGCCTTTCATAAACCATTCTACGCGTTGTTTAGAGGTGCCATGGGTGAAGGAATCGGGAACTACTTGCCCTTGCATACGCTTTTGGATGGCATCATCACCTACGGCATTGGCAGCGCTTATGGCCTCATCTATATCATCGGCGTCAAGGTATTGCTTGTCATAGTGTGCCCATACGCCTGCATAGAAATCGGCTTGGAGTTCAAGAGCTACTGAGAGCTTGTTAGCTTCCTTTTGGCTGAGTCCCTGTTGGGCTTGGCGTACTTTTTTGGAGGTACCCAAGAGCGTTTGGACATGGTGCCCTACCTCATGAGCCATAACATAAGCAATAGCAAAATCCCCCCCTTTGGCACCAAAGCGCGTGCGAAGTTCCTCGAAGAAACTCATATCCATATACAGTTTATGATCACCTGGGCAATAGAAAGGCCCTACAGCGCTACTGGCATTTCCACAGGCAGTCTGTACCGCGTCGGTGAAAAGAACCAAGGTAGGTTTCTGATAAGTACCTAAGTTATTTTCTGCAAATATTTTCTCCCAAACATCCTCAGTATCAGCCAATACGGTAGCAGTAAAGGCTTTAATTTCCTTTTGTTCTTCGGTTAGGTCAGCCTCATTGGCCACTTGGGTAGTTTGTCCTACTTGGTTGAACTGTTCCAAGAGGGGAGCTACAGCCTTCCCTGTTTCTCCTCCAAAGAGTTGGAGTAGAACAACTACGATTCCTAATAGACCGCCACCAGCGGCTATTTTTCCTGTGGTACTCACCCCACGGCGATCTTCCACGTTGTCACTTTGTCGTCTTCCTTGCCACTTCATAATGGTATTTTTTTGGGGGCAAAGATACAACTTTTAATGATTAATGACAAATGATTAATGACCAATGACAAATATACTTATTAGTGGTTAGCGACGGGTCATTGGTTGAAGATTTTCTAAGAAAACATTTGTAAATGACAAAAAAAGATTGTATCTTTGTCCGATTTTTTATTAGCAAAAGTAATGAGCGAACAATTAGACCCAAACAAATATTCGGCAGATAATATCCAGTCCTTAGAGGGGATGGAGCACGTACGCATGCGCCCTTCTATGTATATAGGCGATGTAGGCGTAAGAGGTTTACATCACTTAGTATATGAGGTGGTGGACAACTCCATAGATGAGGCTTTGGCTGGCTATTGCGACACTATATCGGTGATTATCAATCCTGATAATTCGGTAACTGTAGAGGATAACGGGCGTGGTATCCCTGTGGATATACACAAGAAAGAAGGTGTCTCTGCCCTTGAAGTGGTAATGACCAAGATAGGGGCAGGAGGAAAGTTTGACAAGGGTTCTTACAAAGTATCTGGTGGTCTGCATGGGGTTGGGGTATCCGTTGTGAATGCCCTTTCTACGCACCTAACCGCCACTGTATATCGTGATGGAAAGATATGGGAACAGGAATATGAGCGTGGAGTTGCGCTCTATCAGGTCAAAGAAAAAGGCGCTACCGATAAGCGCGGTACTAAAGTTACTTTTCTTCCTGATACAGAGATCTTCCAGCAGACTATAGAGTTCAGTTATGATGTCTTGGCCAATCGTATGCGTGAATTGGCTTTCCTGAACAAGGGAATCCGCATCACCCTAACTGACTTGCGCAATAAGAACGAAAAAGGCGAACCGATAAGCCAAGTCTTCTATTCTGAGAAAGGTTTGGAAGAGTTTATCCAATACTTGGATGGCAATCGTACCCCTATCATCAAAAAAATCATTGCTATGGAAGGGGAAAAGAACGATATTCCTGTGGAAGTAGCTATGATCTATAATGATTCCTTCAATGAGAACCTCCATTCGTATGTCAATAATATCAATACACACGAGGGGGGAACCCACTTGCAGGGCTTCCGTATGGGACTTACCCGTACGCTGAAGAACTATGCTGATAAGTCGGGTCTGCTTGAGAAAGCCAGCAAGGACAAAAAGAATCCTTTGGAAATCTCTGGGGACGACTTCCGCGAAGGGCTTACCGCAATTATCTCGGTGAAGGTAGCCGAACCTCAGTTTGAAGGACAAACTAAAACCAAGCTCGGTAACCGTGAGGTAACCGCAGCAGTCTCTCAGGCGGTATCCGATATGCTAGAGAGTTATCTAGAGGAAAACCCTGAAGATGCCAAAACGATTGTCAATAAGGTAATACTAGCCGCTCAAGCTCGCTTGGCTGCTAAGAAAGCCCGTGAAGCAGTACAGCGCAAATCGCCTATGGGAGGGGCTGGCTTGCCTAACAAATTGGCGGATTGCCAAGACAGAAATCCAGCCAACTGCGAACTTTTCTTAGTCGAAGGGGATTCTGCAGGGGGTACCGCCAAGCAAGGACGTGATCAGAAGTTCCAAGCCATTTTACCACTAAGAGGTAAAATCCTCAATGTGGAAAAGGCAATGCAGCATAGGGTATTTGATAACGAGGAAATTAAGAATATCTATACCGCCCTTGGGGTAACCATAGGTACCGAGGAGGATTCTAAAGCACTTAATATAAGCAAACTCAGATATCACAAGGTAATTATTATGAGCGATGCCGACGTAGATGGTTCGCACATCGCCACCCTCATTCTTACTTTCTTCTTCCGCTATATGCGTGAGTTGATAGAGGAAGGGCATGTGTATATTGCCACCCCTCCCCTTTACCTACTCAAGCAAGGCAAAAAAGAACAATATGCTTGGTCGGACGAAGAACGCGATACCCTTACCAAGGAGTTCTACGAGCAAGCACAAACCAAAGTGACTGTACAGCGCTACAAAGGTTTAGGAGAGATGAATGCCGAGCAGCTAGCCGACACCACCATGGATCCTAAGCACCGTACCCTAAGACAGGTCAATATAGAAAACGCTGTAGAGGCCGATAGAATCTTCTCTATGCTCATGGGTGATGATGTACCGCCTCGCCGCGAGTTCATTGAGAAAAACGCCAAGTATGCCAATATAGATGCTTAATATACCCTCTATTACTCAACTCATACCTCAGCGTGCCCCTATGGTCATGGTGGATACGCTATGGGAATATAGCCCTACCACAGCTGTGGTAGGGCTTACTATCTTGCAGGACAATATATTTGTTCACAAGGACTGCCTTTCCGCCTCTGGCCTTATAGAACATATGGCACAGAGCACAGCCCTACATAAGGGATACGGCTATTATCTTAATCATCAGCTTGCTCCCATGGGCTATATAGGTGCCATCAAGCATATAGAAATATATAAGCTCCCATCGGTGGGAGCTTGTATAAAGACGTCTATAACAATTCTTCAAGAGTTTATGGATGTTACCTTGGTTCGTATAGAAACCTTCCTTGAGGAGGTATGTATTGCCCAAGGAGAGATGAAAACCGTCTTGGCCAAGTAACTACTCTCGGCCGATAAACTTGGGATCACTTAGGGTCTTCATAAAGGCAATGAGGGCTTCTTTTTCTTGTTCGGTAAGGGGAATCCTCCCGCCGTTATCCTTCAGTATAGGGTCTAAATTCGGATAATCTCTTACCCCCCTATCAAAATAATCCAACACCTCTTTAAGCGTTGCAAACTGCCCAAAACTCCCATAGGGGGCGGTATATGCTACATTGCGCAAGGAGGGTACTCGAAAGCGATAAAGATCATCTTCACTACCTGTAACACGGCCTCGCCCTGCTTCCTCTACCGTATCGGGGTGTTCAGGAAAGCCTATATTCCTAAAAGATTCATCGGTAAAGAGCGTCCCCTTGTGACAGGAGGCACATTTGGCGTCAAAAAGGGCATATCCTTGTTGTTCCAAAGGAGTGAAAGTAGCCGTATGGTCGCGGGTCACATGGTCATACTTGCTATTGGCTGAGATCAGGGTATACATGAATTGAGCGATACTCCCCAACACTCGCTCAGAGGTGATATGGCTATCCCCATAGGCCTTAGCAAAAGCCTCTTTGTAGTAAGCATCGTCCTTAAGCTTCTTGATAACTTCCAAGAGGGAGGAGTCCATTTCCTCATGGGTAACGATAGGGGTTACAGGTTGTTCTTTAAGATCAACTACCGCCCCATCCCACATATATTGGGTGAGGAAGGCCATATTCTGTATAGGAGGTGTATTGCGAAGGCCTATCCTGCCTGCCACACCCACAGCACGTGGATTTCTATCTCCGTAGGCTTGTCCTCGGATATGGCAGGTAGCACAGGAGATGGAGTTGTCCCGACTAAGGCGTACATCATGGAAGAGTTTGTCGCCTAAGGCTACGCCATACTGGGTAGGGTAAGCCGTCTCTATCAGCGGATTTAGCGGTGGAAAATTAGTAGGAATAGCCAGTGAAAGCCTCGGATTGGTGATTTGTTGAGCTTCTTCTTGGTTGTTTTTGTTGCAGGAAGCCAAGAGAGAGAGTAAAAGTATGAAGATTAATATGTTTTTCATAGGAAAAATAAAGTTAGATTTTAAAAAGCCTGTACTCAACTATATTTTAAGTACAGGCTTTAAATAATTAGTATAGTATGAAAGCAATTATTCCACATTAAGAACGGAGAACATACCTGCTTTGTCTAAGGCAGAGCTTTCTGAATTGTCAAAGCCTTTTTGGGCTTTCTGAGGATCATTGATGTCCTTTACAATGATTTTCTTACCTTCAAGGTCTTGGTTACCTCCTATGTTATTAACGAAAGGGAACATATTATTAAGGCTATGCACTACAGGGATTTTTCCATTTAGGGAGATTTTGTTAGTACCATTGATGAGCTTATCAAAATCAGCCTTGATAGTTACCTTAGCGGTAGCTCCGCCCTTAACAGAGAGGTTTTTAGGGAAGTCTAAGGAAACAAAGCGGAAGGCATCTCTATCAATATTAAGAGTTTCATTTTCAATTCCTTTTACTTTTTTGTCTTCACCTATGACCTTAGTCCCTTTGAAAGCACTACCTATATGGATAGAGAGTTCTCCATCTGTGATACCAGGGAGAGGGTTTCCTTCTTTGTCCTTTCCTGGAGTAGGATTGGAGTACCAGCCTTCAAGTTTTACAAAGCGGTAGCCATTAGCCCATTCCCAGTGCATGATTCCCGAATGCTTAAATTCTCCTGTAAGACGGTAGAAGTTAGGAAATTGGGTTTGGAGTTTTAGGTTGTTAAGTTCTTTCTTTACACCCAAGCCAAATTCTATACCTTTGTAGTCTCCCTCTGGAATATCATTAAGCACGGGAGCCAAGGAAGCTGCATCGGCTTGATTGATTAAGAAACCTCCTTTGTCCAAGTCTTCAGTGTGGTAAGGTACTTTAGAACCATCAGCCTTTACAAGGACTACATTGGTAATTACATACTTTACTTCAGAGAATTTGAGGGTTTGTCCGTTGGAAGTGTAGGCTTTGGCACCCGCTGCATCAGTTCCTAAGGTGAGTTTCTCTGCTCCTACATAGTGGTCAAACTGTAGAGATACTTTTCCTGTGGTTTCATCAGGTTTCTTTTCATCTGGTTTTTGGGGTTGTTCAGGATTGGACTGCCCTCCATTTTCTTGTTTTGAGTTATTATTGTCTTCTTTACTACATGAAGAGAGTGCGGCCACTGTAGTGATAGCCATGAGGATCGTTTTGATTTTTCTCATTTTTATACAGATTAAATTTTTAAAATTAAGGTGCTTTTTGGGTATGGTTATGCAGCCCAAAAAACATTAAGGGGAAATTATTAGGTGGTTAAAATGAGAATAAAAAGAAATACTCATTCTTTATCTCTTAAAAAATGAGTATTTCTTGAGAGATATCTTCTTAAATAAATTGTGATTATTTTTATACTAATGTTGGTAGATGGCCTCAGCGCATGACAAGGCTACGAACAAAGATGTGGAAAGGTTTTGTTCTGTGGAAATGTACCCTTATCTAAAGTATAGCAAGGGGCATCCTATTGGGAAACAACATTAGGATAATGCTCTTATGTGGATATAAGAGACTTATAGAAAATGAAGAAATTATGCGATAGGAGGGCGCATTTGTTTTTTTATCACTTTATGAAGAAGCAATTGTTCCTTGAAAAAGAAAGCAGGCAGCTCCTCTGCTACAGGTACTATAGAAGCCTCAAAAGAGAAAGGCTGTACCAATACTATATCAATATCCTTGAGGTTGAGGAGCTTATCGGAAGTCTTAGAGGTATCCTCTATGCTTTTTTTCAAATGACATTTTCCGTGGCAGTCCATTTCTTTCTTGTCTTTATTCACACAATAGGCTTTCTCGATAAAGTCGCGATTGATATGGTAATGCACAATAAGAAGCGTCTGCTGAAAGGCTATCAGCAGTATGAGTAAGGATAGGAAGAAACTTACAGTGCGCTTCACAACGGATTCTTTAGTCTATTATTAAGATAGGGCAAAGATACGATTTTTTTTTAAATAAACAAGTCTTGATTTAATTTTTTTTTAGCAATTAGTTTTTTTTAGTTCTTATCAACTGATTATCAATCACTTGTAAACAAAATCTATTCCTCTTACTTACTATTTCCAAAAAAATATTTGTTTTTTCAAAAAAAAGCTGTACCTTTGCCCCGAAAAATTACTTCTATATTCTTTAATACAGCATGAAAACTGTAATGGCAAAAATAGTAGCTTTTGTGATGGCTCTTTGCTTGTTGGCCTTACCGCTAACAAGTGAGGCGGCACCTCATGCTTGCCAAAAACAGTCTCATATGACCCATGGTAAAGCTTCCAAGGCTTGCCACAAGGAGGATGTCCCTGACTGCTGTAAAAAGAAAAATGGAGCAGCCCCCAAGCATGCTTGCTGCCAAGCAGTGCCTATGGCGTCCTATGCAAGATTAGAGAAAACAGAAGTAATCTCTACCTATCAGCTTGTTAAAAAACAAGTACTTCCTACTATTGTTTCACCTTGGGCTGTGGCGCTTGTAGATTTTCCTACAGAAAGAGCGCTTACGTCCTCTTATAACACTACTACGCTACTGCTGGTGAGGAATATCCCTATCCTCTTTCAGCAATTTCTTTGTTAGCTTATCTAAAGATTTTACTTCTTTTAGGTATTGCGGTTTGCTGTCGCTATAATAGGCATGATTAATTGTATCTGCCTAAGAGACTGTAACCTATATGTCTAAGAAGCTATAATCTATGTATCTGTCTAAGACGTAATACCTATGTATTTGTCTAAGACGCAATAAATTGCGTCTCTACCATAGTATTAAAAATCAAAAGAAAACTAACAATGAAAAAATATATATACTTAGCATTCCTTATGCTACCTTTCTCCCTATTAGCACAAACCATGGTGCAAGGGAAAATCTCACTAAAAGACGCCACTAGCACCTTTGCCGAAGCGGGGGTGAGTATCTATTGGGAAGATACTACCATTGGTACTACTACTGATGAGAATGGTCACTTCAAACTATTGTATAAGCCCGAACTCAAGAAACTGGTTATCAGCTATGTAGGTTTTAAAACCAAGGTACTGACCATTACCGATCCAGTGAAGTTTGTTACCACTACTCTTTTGGAGGATACCAAAGAGTTGGATGCAGTAGAGGTAACTGCCGCCAAGCGCAAACCTACCGAACGCCTACAGTTGAGCACCGTAGGTATGGTCAATATCAACTCAGGTGAACTGCTCAAGGCGGCTTGCTGCAACCTCTCCGATAGCTTTGAGACCAGCTCCAATACAGAAGTAGCTGTGGCCGATGCTGTTACAGGTACTAAGCAAATAAAAATGCTTGGCTTGGCTAGTCCTTATCTGTCTCTTACTCAGGAAAATGTACCCAGCATACGCGGCGCTTCACAGGTGTATGGTATGACCTTTATCCCTGGCTCTTGGGTAGATAACATTCAGATTATCAAGGGAGCAGGGAGTGTCATCAATGGCTACGAAAGCATCGCAGGACAGATAAACACCGAATTGGTCAAACCAATACTCGATACACCTATCTACCTAAATGTATATGGTAGTGATGATGGCCGTTTTGAGCTTAACAATCACCTCAATACTAAGGTAAATGATCATTGGCACACAGGCCTTTACATACATGGTAATGCCCGCAATATGCAGATGGACAACAATGGCGATGGCTTTATGGACATACCCACAGGCAGCCAAATCAACCTGATGAACCGTTGGCAGTATGCCAATCCCAATACAGGCTGGATGTCCAACCTCTCCCTACATTACCTCTATGATGATCGCAAGGCTGGACAACTCAGCAGCATAACTACGCCTTCCCTTTGGCAGAGTACCAATAAGATCCATCAACTCAACGCCTCTGCTAAGCTCGGTTATATATGGGAGGATATGCCTTACCAGAGTTTGGGCTTTCAGGCCGACTATAAGCAGTATGACCAAGATAGTCATTTCGGGCTTAACCAATATGATATCTCCCAGAAGACCATCTATGTAAATGCGCTCTTTAAGTCTATCATCTCCAATACCAACCATACCTTTACCACTGGAGTTAATAGTATTACCGACGTGATAGAAGAACGCTTAGGTACCGCTTCTCTTTCTGGGGATTATAACCGTACCGACTTCTCCGCAGGAGCTTTCTTCGAGTATAGTCTTTCGGCAGGAGACAGCTTCGGGCTTACCGCTGGAGCAAGGGCTGACTACCACAATCGTATGGGTGCCTTCATCACCCCTCGTTTCCACTTGCGCTATATGCCTTGGAAGAAGGGAACCCTACGCCTTGCAGTAGGTCGTGGAGAGCGCTTGGCGAGTATATTTTCAGAAAACCAAAAACTCTTCTCTACCGCCAGAGCTATACGCCTTATGGGTACTGACGCTAACAAGACCTATGGACTTTCCCCTGAGATTGCTTGGAACTATGGGCTTTCCTTTACCCAATACTTACCCTTGGGAGGTAGAGATTTAGAGCTAGTGGGCGACCTATATTATACCAATTTCACCAATCAGGTAGTGGTAGATTGGGACAACCCTAGAGAGGTGTCTTTCTATAACCTTACGGGTAAGAGCTTTTCTACCAATTTCCAAGTAGAAGCCAACTATGAAATCCTCAAGCGTACCCACCTAAAGGTAGCCTATAAGTGGTTTGATGTGCAAACAGACTACAGCAGTGGCCGACGTACTCAGCCCCTGCAACCCAAAGAGCGCTGGATGGTCAATCTCTCTTATGAAACCATACCATATGATGGCCGCCAATGGAAGTTTGACGCTACCTTCAACGCTATAGGTAGCCAACGCCTACCCGATACCGCTGCCAATCCATTGGCTTATCAAATGGGAGATACCGCGCCTAGTTATACCACTACCCAAGCACAGCTCACCCGTGTCTTTTCCCCTATGATAGAGGCCTATGTAGGAGCAGAAAACCTATTTAATTACTATCAAAAACACGCTATCATAGCCGCTGATGCACCTTTTGGCACTTATTTTGATGCTTCTATGGCCTATGCACCCGTGCAAGGACGTATGATCTATGCAGGATTGCGCTTTAAACTGAAATAAAACAACTTAATATATTTATATTTATCATGAAAAGATTTATACTTTTGGCTCTCTTAGCCCTTACTTTGCCTGTAGTAGCGCAGCGTAAAAATGCAAAAGCACAACTCAATGTAGAAGGTATCTGTAATTCCTGTAAGGCTCGTATAGAAAAAGCAGCCTTGGGAGTAAAGGGTGTCAAGTACGCTCAGTGGAATGTAGATACACACCAGCTATCGCTTGTCCTAGACGAGCGCAAGGCCTCTACCCAACAGGTACAGGAGGCCATTGCCAAGGTCGGCCACTCCAATAGCCTTCCCGATGGTTCTAGTAAGGTAGAAGCCACCGAAGAAGACTATAACAAGGTAAGCGACTGCTGCAAGTACCGCGATGAAGAGGTAGCGAAGAGTCATCACTAAAGCTATAGGCATAAGAAAAAAGGCTGTTCCCACTTGGAGACAGCCTTTTTCCATTATTTAAAAATCAATCTATTAAGAGCCACAATTAATAAAGAGCACTGGTGTACCATCTTCCTCATAGCCTTCTATATCAAAACCTTCAAAGAAGATATGATCTCCTAAATCCTTATTGGCTAAGGTGTTATGTATCAGCCAAAGCAGCTCTAAAGCACCAAAGGACGCGCCATCTCCTGAAAAGAGTTCAGAGACGATAAGAGCTTGGTAGAGACCATTGGCATCGGGTTCGCCTTCTAAGAGATGTTCGTTGGCAAGTATCTCAAAATCATGGAGTTCGCGCTTGCTCTTGATCCATGCCTCATACATAATCTTCACCTTAGGCGTTTTGAATATAGTACCAAAAGGATTGAAGTTGTTTAGACTATTTTCCATATCAGAATTATAGTCCTTGACAGCCTCCCAGAAAATCATCAGCCCAGGGAAGTGTTCTTGGGTAAATGCCCAATACACTTGGTCTAAAAGACTTGTATTCTGCATAGGAGCATAGTCCTGGCATACATTTGGACGATTGACATCTACCACAGGAGGGTAAGGGATATCCTTCTCAGAGAAAAGTTCCAAGAGGGCTGAGCTATCATTCTCAAGCTTGTACAACATCTCTTGCTCGTATAGGGGCACTATGGTGTAGAAATTCACCTCTTTGCCTGTAGGGAGTTTTGCGATGGCTTCCTCCCCTTGCTTGTCATCAGTACCGATAAGAAGCATACAGGTAAACTTTGTCCCTTCCAAAGGCTCTCCCGTAGGTACGGTATGCCCCCAAGCCAAGAAAGTATCTTGTTCTATAGGTAGGCGAGAGAGGATTTTAAGCCAACGTATAGGCCAATAATCTTTCTCCTCTTCACTCTTGATGTTCCAAGTGGCTGGTAGGTGAATGACCATTTCTGCAAAAGGACTGCCGGAGAAGTCTTCAGGGATATTCATATGATAAGCCCCCATACCTCCTGTAACCAAAGTGTAGTAATTACGCTCTGGAGTAGGTTTTACAATATAGATATCACAGTGAATATCAGGGGAAACCAACTCGTGGAATACCTCGTCAAACTCACCTATATTTTCCTTGATATAAGTCTCCAAGGCCTCACGTTCCTGCTCGTCATAGTAAGCAGGTTCAAAGTTGCTAGAGAGGAACTCTATGGCATCCTTCTGCTCTGAGTAGGCCATACGTCCTGTTTCTATACCTTCTATAGTGGCCGATAACCATTGGAAAAGTCCTGCGAAAACAAAAGACACATCGTACTCCTCTAAATTCTCATGAGGGGTTACCCCTATGAGTTGCCCGAAGATACCCTCCTCATCATTATCAAAATCAAAGCACAAGTAACTATCCTTTTCTCCCTCTATATGCTGCATCATAAAAGGCACCCATTTGCGGTTAAAGAGTTGATTCTTCACCTCTCCTTCGTCAACGAACTCTTCCTCTGGGATTTGTTTGCTCTGCCAATCTCCTCCAAAGTGGTTCTCTAAGAATGCGACGATATTTCTTTGGGCTTCTTCTATTTGGTCAAGATTTAAAAAGCGCTGCCCTACTCCAAAGAAAGGCCCATCGCCCTGTTGTCCGCTAAAGGTTCTATGTAGCTGCTTGAACTCCTCAGGCAGCTCGAAACCTAAGCGCTGTTCGAAGCGCTCTATCTGCTGCTCTGTAGCGGGAGCACCTAGGCGTGATGCCATTGGGGGGGCATATTCCTTAAGGGTTTTTACAAAGTCCTCCAAGATATATTCCACCTCACCACGGCCACCCTTGACCGCCTCACGAAGTGAGATGCCTTTCTCATCGGCCAAGGCTATATAGTGTAGCAATTCTTGTGTACCAGAAAGTGAAGGGGCACGTTCTAAGTATTTGCGGGCATTGTCTATATCATTGAGATAGAAGTAAGAATAGCCAATACGGTAATTCCAACTTTCGGTATCTCCTATTTCTTCCTCTAAATATTTGAACACCTCCACCGCACGGCGCAAGTATTTTTCGTTCTCCTCAGAGGGATCTAACCAATACAAATTATTATAGGCACGTCCTAACTCACTGAGTACCTCAGTGGTTTTACTCTCATCGGGGAGCTTCTCTATGAAATCGATGATGGCCTGTATATGGTCATCTTCGTTCCATTTGTCTATTTTTTTTAGGATTTGTTGCTCTGTCATAATTTTTATTTATTTATCTATGAAGTAGTTATGATAAAGTATAGGCAAAAAAAAAGTGGCAAGCTACCTACATCGCACCGCTACAACCTTATACCTTTGCTGCGTTCCCACCCTGGAGGATTCTAAGGGAGCTGGTCGTGTAGGACTTGCCGAGTGCAAAGGTACAAAAAAATTTATAACTTCCAACTCCTATCACGAATTTTTTTTGTACTTTTACACAAAAATTTTCACCCCTTGCTCTTCTATTCAAAAACAGATTAGCAAAACACTGAAATACAGTAACTTATTTAATCTTTACCTTATGATAACCAACCAAACATTCACCATGATTAAGCCCAATGCCGTAGAAAAAGGGCATACAGGAGCTATTATTGACCAAATTATTAAAGGAGGCTATCGCATTTTAGCCCTCAAATATGTTTGGCTAAGCCAAAGAGAAGCTGAAGCGTTCTATGAAGTGCACAAGGAACGTCCCTTCTTTGGGGAGTTGGTCGCTTTCATGTCGCGCAGTCCTATTGTCGCCATAGCTTTGGAAAAGGACAATGCTGTGGAAGCCTTCCGCACCTTCATCGGAGCTACCGATCCTGCCAAGGCTGAAGCAGGCACTATTCGTGCCAAATATGGGGAAAGCGTAGGAGAAAATGCCATACATGGCTCCGACTCCAACGAAAATGCCCAAAGAGAAATAGCATTTTTCTTTTCTGGACGCGAGATATATAAGTGAAAAGTGACTAGTGACTAATGACTAGTGATAAGTGAAGAGTGGGTAACTATTGTTACTATTCACTCTTCACTCTTCACTTTTAGTTATTCACTTAATTCTCTTTTCGTTATTCTCTTAATTCTCTTTTAGTTATTCACTTAATTTAATCAGGAAGAGATACACAGGGAAGTGGTCGGAATAACCACCTGTATAGCTACCATTGGCATAGCTACGGAAAGGATAGCCTGCAAACCGTCCTGAAGGATTGGCTAGCTCTGGGCTATTGAATACGCCTGCTTTCCAATATTTGTACCCTTCTACCTGCTTACCTATATAGCCATAAGTAAGAACAAATTGGTCAAAAAGGCTCCAGCTATCGCGATAAGCCAAAGTACCCACCCCTTTCTTGAAGAGGTTTTCCATAGGATTGTACAAGTCACCTTGGTTTACTTTTTCCTTATTTGCCTTGGTCTTGAGTACTTTCTTAAAAGCTGAGTTGGTAGGATCATCATTGAAGTCGCCCATACTAATGACCTTTGCCTTGGGATTTATCGCTGTCAAAGAATCAAAAATATGTTTGTTCAGAGCCGCTGCTGCTTCCCTAAAAGGACGAGAGGCAGCCTCTCCCCCTGAGCGTGAAGGCCAGTGATTGATGATAAAGTGTAGCTCCTCCCCTTCCATTTGTCCTGAGACAAGAATTTGGTCGCGTGTATAGCGGGGCTTGCCTGTAGAAGGGTCTTTGATATCCAAAAAGTGCTTGGAGGTATGGGTAGGGGTGAATACATCTTTCTTGTACATAAAGGCCACATCTATCCCACGGGCATCAGGAGAATCATAATGTACGATGCCATAATTGTAATCCTTGAGGGCTTCGCTATGGGCTAAATCCTCCACCACACTACGGTTTTCTACCTCCGAAAGTCCCACAAAATCAGGCGCTGTACTTGTAACATCTCGCCCTATCTTGGCGATAGTGGAAGCTATCTTATGGATATGATCAAAGTAGTTGGCACTTGTCCAGTGGTCTTTGCCCTCTGGAGTACGATCGTCATCAAACTTCTTCGGGTCATTGATGGTATCGAACAAATTCTCCACATTGTAGAAAGCCACCGTGCGGACTTTGTACTGCTTGGTCTGCGCCTGCAAAGATAAGCTAATGAATATCAATGAGATTGATAATAATAAATAGATTTTTTTCATGTAAGTTTCTTTTATACAAAGATACGTTTTTTTCTTGAGATGAAACACTTTTATTTTTTAAGAGAAATAAATTCACCCACACATCTTTTTCTTTACACCTTTTAGAGTGCTTTATAGGCTTTAAAAACGCTTATCTCTATGATGGGTGAAGGAAAATAGTAGGGTAGTTCTTTTTTATTATGTTGATTGTAAGGGTGTTGAAATTTCAACAACACATCTGATACATTACCAGTTATTTTAAGGGTAAATAATACTATTATTATATACTATAGGGAAACTTTCTAGTGTATATATCTCTGGAGCATAACAGATTTTCTCTATTTCTTCCTTTAAAGACCTTGTTATAATCAAGGTGTCTGTATAGCAATTATAACCATCAACTTCAGCATTTCCAAAAACAAAAACATTACGTTCAGATGACTCTTTTAGTTTTAAGTCTGTATATAAAAAATCATCAGGGAAGTCCTTTGAAGCTATCTTCAGAGTATCATCATAAGTAAATAACTTATCGTCAAAACTACCAAATCGAACATAAAAATAAGGTTGTTCAGCAATATTTTCACCTTTGGTATTTATTACAGTTAATTTTGCTTTGTCGTAATTAGGATTTAGTCCATTTGCTATTAACAAATCCAATAGTTTTTCACTAAATATCTTTATACCTACTCTATAATCTAAATAATCAAAAAGCACTTTCTTTTGTCGTTTCACTACTAAGATTAATTCTTCAGGCAACCTGTACTTTTCTTCTACGGGAAAAGGATTAAGGATTCTTGAGTAATTCCACCACGTTCCTCGTTTAAATTTATTAGGATTCTTAGGAAAAAACTCTTCTGTCACACTTACTGTGGCACTTGAAGGCACCCCTTTGGGTAGCATATTTTGGTTTGAATAAAACCATATAAATAATTCTTGCATATTTTTTTGTTTATGACCCTCCCCCGCTGGCGCAAGCTTGCAGCTTGTGCCTAATTCAGAATTCAAAATTCTCCCCCCTGTCCCCACATATCTAGCTCCAAGCATTCAGTGGCTTGGACTCACACTCTTTCCAATAAATAGGTCTTCCTCGTTCGTCGCTGGTTAGTTGATGACGCAAACGCCCCAAGTGGTCTCTTCGGCTTTCGTGTTTTACACCTCCAGTAAGCTCACGCTGGATTTCTAAAGCTAATTTTTAACAGTGCTACAAGCTCTTGAGATGATAGGCACGAGCTACAAGAAACGTACCAGCGGAGGGAATACATCTGATCCATTACCCGTTCTTTTCTCTTATATCTTCAAAAGTAATATCATAATTCTTATTCATAGAAATATGCAGTTCTTGCACACTTTCTTTATCTAAAATATGCTTGATACGATGGTCTTTTATACTAGTATCTCCAATGATATATACTATTTTTAGATTTGGCAATTCTAAAAGAAAATCTAAAGAAGGGATATCTCCACAATTTTCTATATATATTTGCTCCAAATAAGAGAGATTGCTTATCCTATCCCAATTGGTGATTTTTTTACAATTTTTAAGTGCCAAAATTTTTAAACTTGTACGAGCTTTATCTATCCAACTAATATCGGTTATTTTAGGATTATAACTCATACTAAATGACTCTATAGCTTTCATTTCCTCAATAGCTTTAAATTCAGTAAATCTACAAAAAGAGATTTCTAAGTCTTTTAGCTTAGTAAACACCTCAAATGATGTAGCTGTGTTTTCTGTGTAATGATATAATCGAATATATTCTAAATTACAGAGCGTAAAGAATTTCTTACAAGTTTTTTTGTCATAATTCAACAAAATATCTCGTACCTTTGTCATATACTCAAAAGGAATTTCAGTTCCTATTTTTCCTTCTATACTTATATCTTCTATATTAGGTAGTTTGCTAAGTATAGAAAGATCATCATAATATTTCCCTATAAAAGAAATCTTTTCTAAAAAGGAAAGTTGGGCAAGTAGTGCTAGTTCTTCTTCATCTATATCACTAACTACCCAGCTATTAATTTGATTCTTCTCTAAAAATTCTTTACTTATATCCTTGAGACTTTTAATTAAAGGAGTGTATCTATATATTTTTCCGTGAATTTCTTTCTCTTCTATATATGTTTCCATAAATTTTTGTAATCCAATTTTTGTATCTTTCAACTTATTCTCCCTCTCCCCTGCTGGTGAAAATATAGAATGATATTTATAAAAAGCCGGTATTTACAAACTAACTTCTGTTGGTTTTTGAACATTATCTATATTTTCTTTTATGAAATTCATTAACTCTTCCTTATTCAAGGAATATTTTTCCTTTAATAACCTGTCAAACATCTGAGAAAAGCCAGTAAAAAGAGATTCTTTAAGAAAATCTAATAACTCGTCGGTAGGTAGTGCTGTCTCATTATCTGTTATGGCAACAGTAATAGCTATAAGACCTTTCTTTTTAAAAAACTTTAGATGAGAACAACCTGCAGGATCTCCATAAGAAAAAATATCTCCATCTATTCTAATTTCAATAAGGAATCGTATTTCAAGAGGAATAGAAAAATCAGAATCTATTTCTTTTATCTTTCTCTGAATTCTCATAATATATTTTATAAGATATTCATCTGTATTTCCTCCTCCTTTTGCAACTATTGTTATTTTCTTCATTTTTTACAATCTTTTTTATTTGTTTTTTGATCAAATGTATTCTGTTATAGGGTGAGTAGTATTCTTCTGTGCTGAACAAGAGAACGAGACCAGTAAAGTTATCCTTAAAATAATGAAGGCTAAGAAAGATTTAAGACATATATGGCACATGCTTGAATCCTATTTTTGCCGACAAATATACAAAATAATTCGTATATTTGCCCTTAATTTTTCACTTTATTATGGCAGACGATCAAAAGATTATCTTTTCCATGAATAAGGTCAGTAAGACCTATTCATCTACCAACAAACAGGTGCTTAAGGACATCTATCTGAGTTTCTTCTATGGGGCTAAGATTGGTATTTTGGGGCTCAATGGGGCGGGTAAGTCGTCCTTACTGAAGATCATCGCTGGGATAGACAAGAACTATCAGGGCGAAGTGGTCTTTGCCCCTGGCTATACAGTGGGTTACTTAGAGCAAGAACCCAAATTAGACGAGGAAAAAACGGTTATTGAGGTCGTTCGCGAGGGGGTAGCCGAGACGGTGAAGCTCTTGGAGGAGTTCAACCACATCAATGACCTCTTTGGACTAGAGGAGAACTACTCCGATCCAGAGAAGATGCAAAAACTCATGGACAAGCAGGCGGAGTTACAAGACAGGATAGATGCGCTAAACGCTTGGGAGCTTGACAATCAGCTGGAAGTAGCTATGGATGCCCTCCGTACTCCTGACCCTGATACCCCTATCAAGGTACTCTCAGGAGGAGAACGCCGCCGAGTAGCCCTCTGCCGTCTCCTATTACAACAGCCCGATGTACTACTCTTGGACGTATGGTTTAATTAGCAGATTATGATGCTTAAACTTCTTCAATTTATAAAAAACTGGACGCTCCCCCTTTCAATGGGTATAGGAGCAGTAGCATATTTGGCATTTTATTACGTATCAGCATTAGAGGGGGCTTCACAATGGCTTGCTCCCATATTCGATGCTATTTTGCCGCTTTTTATGTTCCTCATTTTGTACGTAACCTTTTGCAAGGTCGATTTCAAGAGGTTAGCACTTGTACCTTGGCATTGGTGGATGATAGCAGTGCAGTGTGTTTTGGTAGGAAGTATCACGGGGGCAATTCTCTCCTTTGGCATCCACGGTAAAGAACTGATACTCTTGGAAAGCGTATTGGCGTGTATTATAAGCCCTTGTGCGGCAGCAGCAGCGGTAGTAACTCTCAAACTCGGTGGTAATTTAGAGCAGATGACTACTTATACTTTTGTATCCAACTTGCTTTGCGCACTACTCATACCTGTGTGTTTCCCACTGATAGAACCCGCTTCTCAAATGACCTTTTGGAGTGCTTTTTCGCTGATAATGCAGAAAGTATGCCTCGTATTAGTCGTACCGATGCTATTGGCATTGTTCACCAAAACCCTCCCCCTACTCCACCGCTTTCACCAATGGCTCATACACATCCCCGACCTATCTTTT
>ERZ773056.520-NODE-520-length-20258-cov-6.766520_pt1 | contig 20258 bp, 19 predicted proteins | sample MGYA00580857_ERZ773056 | MGnify/ENA primary metagenome ERZ773056 (study PRJEB29015, sample SAMEA2737996) | human oral metagenome | biome: human oral; feature: human-associated habitat; material: dental | place: China | collected 2114 ... | reverse complement strand
AATTTACTTTATAAAATACTTGAAATGGGGAGTTTTTGGAAACCAGTTTGCAAATCTGATTGCACTGCTGATAGTATTTCTATATTATTTTAAGGATTATTTTGGAAAATTCAAGTTTAAGATGAATCTTAATTATGTGAAATATTCCTTACGTAACGGACTGCCTTTAATTTTTATAGAACTTACAGATCAGGTTGTAAATTTAAGTGACAGGCTTGTACTGGCTAAGTTTGTATCTCTTGCAACAGTTGGAGGATATACGCTTGCATTTACAGGAGGAAGGGTTCTTTCGGTTATTACAGGTTCATTTGTAAACAGCTGGACACCTGAGTTTTATGAAGCGATGAAGGCAGATAGGACAAACCCTAAAATAACTAAAAGCGTGGAAAACTTTATAGCAATTATTTCTTTTGCCTGTGTTATAGCACAGCTGTTTGCACCTGAAGGAATAAAGCTCATATTTCCTGCCAGTTATCATCAGGCAATAAATTATATGGCGTTAATTCTTGCAGGAATCGTAGTTCAGGCTCTATTCTGTCTAGATTATTTTTTCCATTTTCATGAAGACAGTATATATATTTTTTATTTTACAATGTTTGCAATGATATTCAATCTGGCAGGAAATATTATATTTATACCGAGATATCCTGAAATTGGACCGATTATAGCGGCATGGACAACGCTGCTTGCATTTTTATTCAGGGCAATAATGGAAATGGTGATAATAAGGAAAAAATATAAAATATCCTTTAATTATAAGAAACTTTTCCTATATCTGATAATTGTTGTAAATCCTGTAATATTTTATCTTTCGAATTCAAATATTTCATGGATGAAATTTGGGCTAAAAATAATTTATCTGGCAATAGTTACAAAATTACTTGTAAACAGGGAAGTATATAATAAAATAATGAATCTTGTTAATGGGATAAAAAGAAAGATTATAAAATAGTTAGTCATGAGTGGCTGCTGAAGGGATGAAAAAAATGAAATTTACCATATTTACTCCTACTTTTAATAGAAAAGAACTGCTTGGAAAACTGTACAGTTCACTTCAAAATCAAACTTACAGGGATTTTGAATGGCTTATAGTTGATGATGGTTCTACTGATGGAACAGAAGAGAGGGTAAAAGAATTTATAAATGAAAAAAAACTGGATATAAAATATTTTTATACGGAAAATGGCGGAAAACAGAGAGCGTATAATTTTGGAGTTGAGAAAGCAGAAGGAGAGCTTTTTATATGTCTTGATTCTGATGACAAATATGTAGAAACAGGCCTTGAAACAATTTTAAGATACTGGGAAAAATATGAAAACAATAATGAAATTGCCGGGATGGGATATTTATCAACCTATCCTGACGGAAAAGTCATCGGAAGGGAATTTCCTGAAAAAGAAATGATTTCGACACAGTTTGATATTTACAATAAACATGGAGTTAAGGGTGATAAAGGGCTTATGTTCCGTACAGAGATATTAAAAAAATATCCTTTTCCAGTTTTTGAAGGGGAAAAGTTCACAACGGAAGCGGTTGTCTACAACAGAATCTGTCAAAAATATAAGATGCTCTATGTAAATGAAAAGATTGAAATAAAGGAATATCAGGAAGATGGATTGACAGCAAAGTATAATAATTTATTGCTTAGAAATCCCAAAGGCCAGGCTCTTTACCATAATGAAATTAACTTGCAGCAATTGTCTTTTAAACAGAAAATACTGAATAATGCTGTTTATTATAAATTCTGTAAAGTTGCAGGATATGGATTTTTAAAGATTTACAAGGAATGTTATAATAAAATAGGATTAATAATTTCACTTCCTGTAGGAATGTATATGTACTGGAAGGGAAAAAATGATTTATAACAGAAAAAATAAGGAAATGGATTTAGATTATGAAGAAAGATAAAATATTATTTACAATTTTACATGTATTTGTAATATTTTTTGTACTGTTTTTAAAAACTGTAGCTGTTTTTCCAAATGAAACAGCTGAAATAAAGTTTCTGGAGATTCTTCTGATGATGGTATATATCTATATTTTTGTCACAGGAAAAATTTATCTGGACTGGCTGAACTCTTACATGGTATTCCTTTATACATTATTTCTTTTTAATTTTACGAGAATATTTCTTGATATTGTGGGATACAGGGAATTCGGATGGGCTACAAAATTTGCAAATTATTATTTTTTCAATGATGTACGGATAGAAATAATAAATGTGTTTATAATTGTATTGCTCTTTACTCATCTGGGTTTTTTCATAGGTATTATAAATGAAAAGGAAGAGGAGCTGAAAAGCCGTATAACTCTTAAAAATAGAAAAATATACACTGATTTTGGAATGTTTCTATTTATAGTTGCATTGCCGGCACTTGCTTATAAAATGTTTATCCAGCTGAAGGTAATACTGCAGGCCGGATATGAAGCATATTATACAGGGATATTAAAGGGAGTGGACTATCCATTCTTTACAAAAGGTTCAGGAACGATAATGACAATAGGATTTCTGATATTTTTAATATCAATTCCTTCAAAAAAGAAATTTCTTACAGTTTCGTCATTGTATCTGATGGTAAAACTGCTGGATTCCTTTAAGGGTGCAAGGGCAATATTCCTGACACAGCTTCTTTTTATAATGTGGTATTATGCAAAGGTTTACGGAATAAAAATCAAAGCTAAAACAATGGCAAAACTGGTAGGATTTACCGTACTGTTTTCACAGATACTTGTTTCGATAAGAAGTAAGAAGGTATTTTCCCTGGATTTGATAAATTCTGTATATAATTTTCTATTTTCACAGGGAGTAAGTTATCTTGTATTGGGGTATACAATAGATTTAAAAAGTAAAATTGTAGGTTCAGGTTCATACCCTTATATATTACAGGGAATATTCGGATTTAAGCCCCAGTCTGCAGAAGCACTGAATACGACAAATTCTCTGGCAGATAAGCTGACATATGCCTTAAATCCCCTTGCATATATGAAAGGGGAAGGAATTGGTTCAAATTATATAGCTGAAATGTATGATCTCGGATATATCTGGATTATCGTTATTTCTATACTGCTGGGATATATGATAATAAAATATGAAAAATACGTTGTAAGAAATAGATTTTTACTGCTTACAAGCTATTACTTCATTCCTAATCTGTTCTACATTCCAAGAGGGTCATTTTTTGGAGAGGCACTCATAAGGAATATGCTTATGCTTGCAGGCGTGTATATATTGATATTTGGATTTGACTATATGTATAGGAAAATTGAAGAAAATGAGGAGTTTAAAATTAATGAAAAATATAGAAATAATAGAAGGAATAAGTAATAAAAATAAAAATTATATAGTTAAATGGACAAATGAAAAGGGAAAAAATTTTCTTGAGCAATGGGCTGGAACAAACCTTGATTTTCCTCTTACAGATAGTCAAATTGATGATTTGAATAATATCTGTTCGATTTTTTGTGAAAATGAGTTTGTCGGGATTATTCAGAAAATACGTATAGAGCTTGATAATATTCATATTGGACGGTTTATGATTAATCCTGAGCTTACAGGAAAAGGTCTTGGAAAAAGGGCTTTGATGGAATTTATAAATTTGATTTTTCAAGATGAAAATATAAATTCAGTTACATTAAATGTTTTTGATTATAATGCAGGAGCTAAAAAATTATATGAGAAAATCGGATTTAAAGTTATAAATATTGTTGAAAATCCAATGAAAAAGTACACGATGATTATGAAAAAAAGTGAAAACCGGGAGAAAAAATGATAGAGAAAAAGATATATTACGTATGGATAGGAAATGCCAAGAAACCTGATATATTTTATAAATGTCTGAAATCATGGCAGGAAAAACTTCCTGATTATGAAATAGTTGAAATAAATGAAAAGAATTTTGATATAAAGGCTCATCTGGAAAAAAACAGATTTTTCAGGGAATGTTATGAAAGAAAACTGTGGGCATATATGTCTGACTACATCAGAGTTCATTACATGTATGAAAATTCGGGAATATATGTAGATACTGATATGGAGATTATAAAAAATATATCACCGTTAATAGAAAACGAAAAAATGAAATTTTTTATAGGATATGAGGATGAAAAACATATAAGTGTTGGAATTTTTGGAACAGACAGGCATAATGAAATACTGAAAGATATAATAAAATTTTATGAAAGGGAAATATGGGAAAAACCTCTATGGACAATTCCTAAAATATTTACTTATATATTTGAAGAAAAATATGGACTTACTGATAAAAGGGAAAATTCATTAAAGGAAGGAGAAATAACAATATATCCTAAAGAATATTTTTATCCTTATGGTTTCAAGGAAAAATTTTCATCAGACTGTATAAAGGAAAATACATATGGAATTCATTGGTGGAATGATAGCTGGTCGAGTCTTAAGGCAAGACTGTTTTTAGAAACGAAGCATCTGCGAGGAATAAAAAAACTAGTTAAAAAGATGAGGATAATTACAAGGTATTATTTAAAAGAAAAGAGATAAAAATGAGAAGTGTTTAGAAATAAAAAATTTTATGCTGAAAGGAAGGTTAAAAAGATTATTATGGGAAAAAGCATAAAAAAATTTAAATATTTATTATTAATATTGATGAGTGTATTTGTATTGATTTCCTGTAGTTATATATGGAATGAATTTAAAGATACTGTAGATGAAATGAAACATGAAGGAGAGAAAAAAAGAAGAATACCAAAAAATGATGATTATGCTATCAGAAACCCTAATTATACAGATGACGTAAAAAAATTGTTAAAAGAAATAGAAAAGAGAGAGATTACAAAAAATGATATTGCATTTGAAAATCTGGTAAATCACGACTTAGGGGCATCTTTAGAAATGTTAATACCTGAGGGAACAAAGATAAGAGGTTCTGCACTTATTGATGAAAAAACAGGATATGGTTTACCAATTAATATAATGATAAGTCGCAATACAACTCCAACTATAACAACTTGTTATGGAATCGCAACAAAAAGGGAAAATGAATTGATATACAAAATTTCAGTTTCAGATAATTCTGCAAGACATTTAGCTCAAAAAATTGCAGAAAAAAATGGAATTAAATTATGTAAATAATAAAATATAAAAAAAGTAAAAACTAAAGTCGTATAAAAGTTGTAAAATAAAAAGGTTGGTAGATATTTAAAAAAGTGATATAATGGAACGAAAATTTTATACAAAAAATAAAGGATTAGGAGAAACATTGGAAAAATGAGTAATTTAAAAAAAATATTGTTGTCGCTTATGACTATGGGAGCAAGTGTGAGTTGGACTAAAGAATTAAGGATAATGACTTATAATATTTATGGAGCAAGACTGGCTAACGGAATAAAACTTGGGGAAAGTATAAAAAAATACAAGCCTGATTTTGTTTCACTACAGGAAGTTGATAAAGATACAAAAAGAAGTAATTTCAGGGATGTAACTTTAGATATAGCATCAGAACTTGGCTATAATTATTATTATTTCCAGAAGTCAAGAGATTTTGATTCAGGGGAATTTGGAATTTCCTTTATTTCAAAATATCCGATAGAAAAAATATATGCGTATGAACTTCCATCAATTGGGGTGGAAAAACGTCAAGTAGTAATAGCTGAACTTGAAAAAAAAGAATTTGGGAAAAAAATAATGATAATTAACACCCATCTAGATTATAGAAAGGAAATTAAGAAAGAAGAACTGGAATCTCTTTCATTGCTAAATGGACTTTTTGACAGTGATATAAAATTTTTAAGTGGAGATTTGAATCTTCTTCCAGATACAGAATACTACAAGACGCTTACGAAAGAATGGAAAGACAGTTATTTTGAGGGTAATAATGAAGAAACTAGAAGTATCAAGGATCCAAGAATAGATTATATATTTGGAGATTATTCGGATAAATGGAAGGTAAAGAAAAGTTTTTTTATAAAAGATGATACGCAGGACTGGACTAAGCTAAGTGATCACTTTCCATATATGAGTATAATGAATATAAAATAACAATTGTTATAAAGGAGTGAAAAAATATGAAAGTAACAGTACAGCAGATGAGAAAAATGTTTAAACATGGAAACCAGGAAGCTTTTGAAAAGACAGTTGATGAAATTAATAAATGTTTCAAATTGCTGAAAATGGACAATGCAGTAGCTTATGCTCATATTTTTGCACAGTTCAGAGGTGAAACAGATTATAAAAATTTTGATGAAACATTTAATTATAGCGAGGAGAGACTGAAGGCAATATGGAGAAAATACAGAGAAAATCCAAAATTGGCAGCTTTACATGGAAGAAATAGTGAACATTCAGCTAACCAGAAAGCCATAGCAGATACAGTGTATGATAACAGAAAAGAATTGGGAAATGGGACAGGAGATGGTTATAAATACAGAGGACGTGGAATAATGCAGTTAACAGGGAGACACAACTATACGCTGGCAACTAAACTGTATACAGAAACTTTTAAAGAAAAAGTAGATTATATAAATCATCCGGATCTGCTTCTTAAGAACTATAAGCATAATGTAAGAGCTTCATTTATGGATTTACTTGGGAAAAAGTGTAATGTATATGTAAATATTATTGAAAATGATAAACCAGGATTTGCAAAATATAGAAAAGCATTTGATATGATAATGTCAAAAATAAATAACGGACTTCCAAAAGAAGATAAAGAAAGAAGATGGGAATATTTTAAGGAAAATCTTTCTGTAATATTTCATGAACCTATCAAATAAAAGTATTACAAGATAATTTGAAAATAATACTTACAAAATAAAAAATAATCGTTCTAGAGTGCTTTCAACACTTTTATCGATTATTTTTTATTCTTGAATTGTCATATTAGTTTTTTCATGTGTATATTCTATAGTGTCTGTATTGTTTTAGATACAGTAATTTCCAGGACACGTGAAAGAAATGGAAACTTTTCTTTCATTAAATCAAATTCTTCTCCCGAAGTAATAAATTTTGCAGTTCCTAAAATTAAAAAACCGCTTCCCATAGCCCATTTTCCCATGACTTCTTTAGATCCTACAGTAAGTTTTACATTAGGATTTTTCTCAATATTCGCCTGAGTTTTATTCATCCCGGCTGCAGGAATAAGAATTCTGTTTTCCTTTACATTAAGATATGAGTTCCATGTATTTGAAACATCTGCACCTTCATCAGTCCATGTAACAATAGATACAACCCCTTCGTGTGAGATAACTTCAAAAAATTTATCAGTAAACATATTTCCTCCTTATATTTTATTTTTATACTACTCCAAAACAATATTTTCCAGTAATGGAGATTCCATAATATCAAAAGGCATTACCCATCCTCCACCGTCAGAATCAAGATCGACATTACGTCCTACCTGTTTTCCGGCATTTTTAAAAATAAGATATATAAACTGTGAGCAGTACAGTCTTTTGTCAAAATTTTTATCAAATGTCAGTCCATAAGGTTTTGTAACAGTTTTGTTAATTTCTTTGAATAGTGCACTCTTAAATTCATCATCTATATTTTTAAGTCTGAAAATTGCTATTTTTCTTTTTAATTTTGACCATGAATAAATAGGGCTTTCACTATAACCTGCAGAATATGAAGGAAATTCTACAATTTTTTTCTCTTCATTTAGTACTGCGCTGTGTCCCCACATGGAACGGATAGTAGGTTCTTTTGAGAGAATCAGAACATCTCCAGGCTGCAGCTGATCAACTTTTGAAATAACTTCCTCAGGTAGATACCATTTATATTTTGGATTTATTGATTGACATGAAATAACTAAAAAAATAAACAAAATTAGAATAAGCAACTTTCTTATCAAATTTTCATTATTTTTTATTATTCTAATATTTGAAATCATTGCTTTTTACCATATCCTTTCGTTGTTTATTATATTATATAAGAAAGAAGAAAAATAGTCCAGTTTTAAATGCAAATCTAAATGAAAAAATGTTAAAGTAGATAAAAGCAGTTGCCCTAAATAAAGAATAAAATGAAAATTTAAAATTATATTCTATTGAATAAATTTTATGTAAATTCAAATTTTTTATAGAAACTTATGAAAAATATGATATAATTATCTGCAATTATTCAAGAAAGGCAATAATTTATAATAACTAGAAGGAAAAGGAATAAAAATGGAGATACTGAAGGAAAATTTTTTAAAGTTAAGAGAAAAAATGATGGAAAAATTTAAGGAAGATTTTGCAAGGCATAGGGAACTGGGCGAAAAAGAAGTACCGATAAAGATGATAGGGCCTATTAATGGAGTTTACTATGAAAGAGGAGAAAAAAGTTATTTTGTCCGTCCAAGAATAAGAGCAGGGATTATCACTTTGGAACAGTTGAGGGCTGTGTCAGATTTATCCTTAAAACATGGTGACGGAGAAATAAAACTTACAACGAGACATGGAATTCAGCTGAGAGGAATTAAGGCTGACAATGTTTTGCCACTAATAGAGGATTTATTTAATGTAGGGCTAAAGACACAGGCTGTAGGTGGAAAAAGTATAAGAGGAATGATTATTTCATCATATAGCGGTTTTGAAGAGGAGGAATTTGATGTGACTCCTTATGCAGTTCATTCAATAAACTATCTGTTTCAGAATGAAGATACATATACACTCCCTGGGAAACTGAAATTTTCAGCATCAAACAGCAGTGAAGATACAGCAGGAGCAAAATATGCCGATATGGGATTTATTGCAAAAAAAATAAATAACGAAGATTATTTTGAAGTTTATTTTGATTTTGGAATGAACCTGTCAAATAAAAATCCATATAAATATTCAAAAAATATAAAAGCTGAAGAAATGCTTTATTGCATGAGGGCAATGGTAATGATGTTCAAGGATAATATGGAAATGACAAATCCAAGGGCAAGAGTCAGAACAATGAATAGAAAAATAGGAATTGAAGCATTTGAAGAAACATTTAAGGAATATTTTGAGAAAGCAAAAAAAGAAGTAGATTCTGTAATTGATATAAAGGAACTTTATAAAGATGTAAAAACACAGGAAAAAGTATTTGAATGGAGTAAGGAAGTGGACTTTGTCTCTGAAGGAATAGATGAGGAGCTTCTTATAAATGTCAGGGAAAGCTATAGACAAAAAGGAATTTATGCTGTAAAACTGAAATTTGCAGGTGGAGTTATAAGAAGAAAACAGCTGGAAGGAATTCTTGAATATTTAGAAAGCTTAAATCATGAAATAAAAATAAAACTTACAAATAATCAGGAAATTATAGTCTTTAATCTGAATGGTGAAGAGACTTTGCATATTCTGGAAAATTTCAAAGAAAGACTTATAAGAAGTGCTTTTGAAGATACAATTACATGTACCGGTGTTCCGAGATGCAGATTGGCAATAACATCCAGTAAAAGTGCCTTTGACAAGATATTAAAGAAATTTGACAATAATGATGCGACACTAAAGAAGGAGTTACCTCAGCTGAGAATTTCAGGATGCCCTAATTCGTGCAGTCTGACTTTTAAGGGAGATTTAGGTTTTTCAGGAAGAATTAAAAAAATAGATGAAAAGGTAAATATCGCCTATACGTTGTTAAGTGAAAATAAAAATATAGAACTGGCAGGAAAAGCAATAATCTTAGAAAGAGATCTGCCTGAAATGATTTATGAAATGGCATTATTGAAGAAAGAATCTCAAATTAGAGATTTTCATGAATTTGTTAATACTGAATACGAGAAAATAAATGAGCTTATTAGAAAATATGTACAATAAGAAAAAGATTATATGACTAAGACATAACAAATAGAAAAAAAATAAGAATTGTTGTATAATTAAAAAAAATTATTATAGAAAGAGGTAATGGAATGAAAAAAAGAATTTTGATAATTCTGGGAATTATTATGATGTTTATAGTAAGCTGTGGTGGAAAACATCCAGCAGTAAAGGATTTTGAAGACAATATGAAAATTGTACAAAGTGGAGATACTAATAAAATTTCCGATGGATCTAATAAAACATTTTCTTCAGATGTAACTCCTGAAATGAAAGCTGCTTTAGGTGAAGGATTTAAAAAAATTACATACAAGATAAACAAAACGACAGTAAATAAGGATGAAGTGCTTATAAATGTAACTATGCAATCTCCTGATTTAAGTGGGTATATTAAAGAAATATCACAAAAAATAGTTGGTTCGTTGGGACAAATGCAAGGGAAAACAGAAGATGAAATAGGAAAGGAAGCAGAAAAAATATCGGTGGAATTAATAAAGGAAAAAGTAAAAAGTGGTAAAACAAAAGAAAAGACATTTGATGTATTATACAAGAAAACAGGAGATAAATGGGAGCCAGATCCTACTGCAAATAAAGAATTATTTGATATGTTAACTATGAATATGGCTAATGTAGAATAAAATTAAATAAACTGGTAAACTGTACAATGACTATGAATATGATGGAAATATAATAAAAATAGTGTATTATTATTTAAATAAAACAAAGAGTAATTTTCAATTGAAAGTCACACATAGAATGATTTTTAAATTTACTCTTGAAAAAATAGAAGAAATAGAGTATAATAATAAAGGATATAAAAGTGCAAGCGTGGCGGAATTGGTAGACGCGCTGTTTTCAGGGAGCAGTGGCAGTAGTCGTGTGGGTTCGAGTCCCACCTCTTGCACCAAAATCCTATAATAAATTTAGTCAAATCAGTCTATTATGACTGTTTTTTTATTTATAAATAAAAAAAATCCATTTTTTATTTAGAATGGTAAAATTATAAAAAAATTATAATGAAACTAAAAAAGGGGTCTCTCAAATTTTTTAATTTTTGAGACACTCCTGTTTTATAAATTATTTTGCAAGTTTTGAAAGTTCTGTTGCTATTTGAGTTGCAAGCTTAGTATTGTTAAACACCAGTTCTATATTGGCTTTCAAACTTGAACCTTCTGTAAGTTTTTGAATTTTATCAAGAAGGAATGGCGTAGTATCCTTTCCTTTTATTCCTAACTTATCAGCTTCTGAGATAGCATCTTTTATAACTTTATTTATAACTTCACTGTCCATTGAGTACTCTTCAGGAATAGGATTTGCAATAACAGCCCCTCCATTTAATCCTAATTCCCATTTTGTATGTAACAGTTCAGCCAGTTCTTCAGGAGAATCAATTTTATAATCTAAGTTAAATCCGCTTTTTCTAGTATAGAATGCAGGTAATTCCTTAGTTTGATATCCTAAAACAGGAACTCCGTGAGTTTCAAGATATTCAAGAGTAAGACCTAAGTCTAGGATTGATTTTGCTCCTGCACAGATAACAGCGACATTTGTATTTGCTAATTCTTCCAAGTCAGCAGAAACATCCATTGTAGTTTCTGCACCTCTATGAACTCCACCAATTCCACCTGTTGCGAATATTTTAACTCCTGCCATATTTGCAATTATCATTGTAGAAGCTACAGTAGTTGCGCCATTTAGCTTATTTGCAACAATGTAAGGAATATCTCTTCTACTTACCTTTGCAACTTTTTCCCCTTCTTTTCCTAGTAGTTCGATTTCATCCGGAGATAATCCAACTTTAAGCTTTCCGTTTATTATTCCTATTGTTGCAGGAATTCCTCCGTTTTCTCTTACTATGCTTTCCACTTTCAATGCAGTTTCAGCATTTTGTGGGTAAGGCATTCCGTGTGAGATAATTGTAGATTCCAAAGCTACAACAGGAATATTATTTTCAAGCGCATTTTTCACTTCTGGATTAATTTCAAGATATTTTTCTAACATTTATATTTCCATCTCCTTTATTATATTTTCTACATTTTTAATGTTCATTTGATCACTTACAGTTTTGTCACTTAATGAAGTAAGAATTGCTGCTCCTAATCCAAATTTAGTAGCAGTTCTAATATCGTGATCATAATATTCACCATATGCAATTCCTGCAACAAATGCATCTCCTGCACCTGTTGAACTTGCAGGATTTATACGAGGAATCTTAATAGTTTCTGCTTCATTTTCAGTCATATAGAATACACCATCTGACCCTAATGAAATAAATACTTTTTTAACTCCTTTATTTAAAAAGTAATCTCCAGCTCTTTTCATATCATCTTTTGAATAAATTGAAATACCTGAAAGAATTTCAGCTTCTATTCTATTTGGCTTAATAGTATGGAATCTTCCAATGAATTCTTTTACTTTTATTGCTTTTTTAGTAGAAACTGTATCAAGTATCAAAGGCGGTTTTCTTCTTAGAAATGCAAGATATCTCAAAGTTTCTTCCTCAAGGTTTGTGTCAACTATAATTAATTTAGAATTAACTATTCTTTTTCTAATTGTATCCAAATACTTAGGTGTAATATTTTTACAGATATCCATTGAAGAAATAGCCATTTCCATTTCCTTATCATCATTTAAAATGGATAGATACATGGAAGTCGACTGATTTTTAAGAAATAATATATCACTAATATCAAGATTTTGATTTTGCAAATGCTCTCTAATGTCATTTCCGTATATGTCATCTCCAAGAGCAGTAATTAATTTTGAACTTATACCAAGTTTAGATATATTTTCAGCTATATTTTTTCCTACCCCTCCAAATGAAATGCCTATTGCTCCAGGATTTGAATCATAACGAATAACATTTGTGTGAGATTTTCCCTGAATATCGACATTTGTTCCCCCAATAGTTAAAATATAGGGCTCTTCATTAATAATGTATTTTTTTCCAAGAATGACACCTTTTTTCATTAGGTTACTAATATGAACTGCAATAGAAGTTCTTGCACAGTTTAATTTAGCAGCAATTTCCTCCTGTGTAATAAGAGGATTTTCCTTAATAAGATTAACTATCTGTTTCTCTCGTTCTGTCATACTTTTTTCTCCTTTCCCTCCTATGATTAATATAAATTTAAGAAACTATTTTAAAAATAATATGAATATTTTAAATAAGTTTATAAATTAAAAAAGCTTGATACAACATTAAATTATGGATAAATTAACGGTATATTTAGATATATTAATATAAGCCATTTATATGTCAAAATAATTTTACCTTAAAAAAGCAAAATAGTCAAGGCAAAAAACGGTTGTTTTTTTAAAAAATAAATAAAATTATATATCAAGTATTTTAGCAAATATGTTATAATAATAGAAATGTAATTATTAATATTGTGAAAAATGAAAGGATACATATGAAAAAAGCAGTTATTCTGGATACAAGTGCAATTATGTATAGAACTCATTTTGCTCTAATGGGGATGAGAAATTCAAAAGGCTTGGCAACAGGAGCAACTTATGGTTTTGTAAATACTCTGGAAGGGGTATTAAAGGAATTTTCTCCTGATTACCTTGTTGCCTGTCTCGATATAAAAAGAAGCGAGTTAAAAAGATCTGAAGAATTGGAAACATATAAGGCACATAGGGAAAGTATGCCTGATGATCTTGTAGCACAGCAGGAATACATAATGTCTGTACTTGAAGGATATAAAATACCAAAATATAAAATAGATGGTTATGAGGCTGATGATGTTATGGCGACACTTGCTACAAAATTTTCTGAAGATACAGATGAGGAAATAGAAGTTTACATTGTAACAGGAGATAAAGATCTGGCTCAGCTTGTCAACGGAAAAATAAATATTGCCCTGCTAGGAAAAGGAGATAAGAAAAGTTCATTATTTAAATATATAAGAACAGATGAGGATGTTATAGAATATCTTGGAGTTACTCCTGATAAAATTCCTGATCTGTTTGGTTTGATGGGAGATTCTTCGGACGGGATTCCGGGAGTTTCAGGAATAGGTCCGAAAACAGGAGTTGAATTAATAAATAAATATGGAAATCTTGAAGGACTTTATGAACATATTGATGAAATAAAGGGAAAAAGAAAGGAAAAACTTATTGAGGATAAGGAAAATGCCTTTTTAAGCAGAAAGCTTGCAACTGTATATAAAGACATAGAAATAGAATACGACAAAAATAAATTAAAACTTGAAAATAAAGATTTGAATAAGTTACTTGAAATATACAGGATAATGGAATTTAAAAAGTTTGCTGCAGCTATTGAAAATCAGCTTAAAAAATCTATTGCTTATTTAGAAAATGGAGAAAAAAGCAATACTGAAGAAAATTCATTGTTTGGAGGAGTTGCCAATCATCCGCACAGAAATAGTGAAAGTGCAAATTCAGAAGAAATTTTGAAGGAAAATCTGACTGAAATTACGGGAGAAGTAATAGAATGGAATGAGGCGGCAAAAGTTCTATCAGAAATGGATAATGAAATAGCATTATTCGGAAATGAATTTGGACTTGCAGTATGTGACAGCAGTAAAAATATAGTTTTATTAAATGATGAAAAAGCTACTGGTGATACTGTTGAGGAAATATACAGAATATTAAGTTTAAAAAGAATAACAGCCTATAATGTAAAAGAATACATAAAAACAGGAATTAACTGTGAAAAATATTTTGATGTCATGCTGGCGTGGTATGTTCTTGGAACTGAAAGCTCACAGGATCTTGAAAATATAATTTTTTCTGAATTGGGAGTAAATCTTGAAAAATTTGAGGAACAGTTTAAGAAAAGAAAAATAGTTGAAGTTGATAATAAAGAAAAAGCTGAATTTTTATGGAAAAGAGCCTTTTATATAAAGGGACTGGAAGTAATACTGGAAGACAGATTAAGAACAGAAGATTTACATGATATTTTTGAAAATCTGGAAAATAAGCTTGTACCTGTTCTGGCAAGTATGGAAAATTTTGGAATAAAAATTGATAAAAAATATTTTGAAAATTATAAGAAAGAATTGCAGGAAAATATTGAAAAACTGGAAAAGGAAATATATTCCCTTTCGGGAGAAACCTTTAATATAGGTTCACCAAAACAGCTGGGAGAAATATTATTTGAAAAAATGGGGATAGAGCCTGTCAAAAAAACTAAGACAGGATATTCTACTGATGTGGAGGTTTTGGAAGTTCTGGCATTAAGAGGGATAGAAATAGCTGAAAAACTGTTAGAATACAGAGGATTTACTAAGCTTCTTTCAACTTATGTGGAGCCGTTGCCTAAACTTGCGGATGAATATGACAGAATTCATACTACATTTAATCAGAATGGAACATCAACAGGAAGACTGTCTTCTGCCAATCCTAACATTCAGAACATTCCTGTAAGAACAGATGAAGGAATTAAAATAAGAAAAGGCTTTATTTCCCAAGATGGCTGGAGTCTGGTTTCATTTGACTATTCCCAGATTGAACTGAGGGTTCTGGCTGAGCTGTCAAAGGATGAAAATCTTCTTCTTGCGTATAAAAAAGACAAGGATTTGCATGATCTGACAGCAAGAAAAATATTTTTTAAGACTGATGAAGAGCAGGTAACAAGGGAGCAAAGAAGTATAGCAAAGGTGATAAATTTCAGTATTTTATATGGAAAAACACCTTTTGGGCTTTCAAAGGAGCTGAAAATACCTGTGGCTGATGCTTCCCAATATATAAAAACTTACTTTGAACAGTATCCGAAAGTAAAGAAATTTCTTGAAAATGTTTTAGAAAATGCAAGACAGAATGGCTTTGTAGAAACACTTTATGGAACAAGAAGATATATTAACAATATAAATTCAAGCAATAAAAATCTTCAGGCACAGGCAAACAGAATGGCAGTAAATACTGTTGTTCAGGGAACGGCCGCAAATATTATAAAAAAAGTGATGATAAAGCTCTATGATGAATTTAAGAATAATGACGACATAAAAATGCTGCTTCAGGTTCATGATGAACTTATATTTGAGGTTAAAGATGAAGTTTTGGAAAAATATATGGAAAAAATAAAGGAAATTATGGAAGGAACAATAAAGTTTGAAGATATAAGACTGAGAGCGAATGGAAGTGTGGCAAAGAATTGGGGGTTATTGAAATAGACTTTATGAGGGCTCATTGCCGCCCTCATGCTCCCGCTACCCGCGGTCTTCGCAACTAAAGTCGACTACGACAATGCGGGGAAATATTAAAAATTTTAAATGTTGAGGAGTAAAACAATTTTGAGAGAAAAGTATAAATAAAAGTTATAAAGTTAATTTAGATAAGGAGTTATAAAATAGAAAATGGCACATAATGGGAAGTTAGAAAATTATTTAAAGGGGTTAAGGGACGGAATGGGTATAGGTATTGCCTATACTCCTTTTGGGATAACAATAGGACTTATTTCAAAAAACTTTGGAATGAAGTTGTTTACGGCTATAGTAATGTCATTTGGACTGTATGCCGGAAGCGCACAGACAGCTTTTTTAAAAATGGTGTATGAACTGAAATCCACACCTGTTGAAATAATAGTTTCGATTTTTGTAATAAATTTAAGATACACATTGCTAAATATAATAATGTTCAGGCAGATTTCAAATAAAACAACTTTATTTGAAAAAATATTGATGGGAATAGGACTTACCGATGAAGCTGTTGCATATCTTACAATAAGAAAGGCTACAAATGCGTGGTATGTAATAGGAGTCAATACAATGCCTTACGTCCTTTTTGGTGTAGGAACAATTGCAGGATCGCTTTTTGGTAATCTGATTCCGGAAGTTTTTGCGGCAAGTTTGAATTTTATGTTATATGCTACATTTTTAAGCCTTCTTGTAAGTTCGTTAACAAACAGTCTCAAATATGCAGAAGTAATTATTACGGCTATAGGATTAAAGCTTCTTTTCATGTTTGCCCCTGTATTGAGGGATATAAGCAAGGGATGGACTTTAATAATAATTATGATTACAGCAAGTTCGATATATGCGTTAAGACATTATAAGGAAGAAAGTGAAAAGGAGACAGTAGAAAATGAGTGAAATTTTATTAGTTCAATTACTTATAATAACGGCGTTAATAACTTTGTCGTTTAAATTATTACCGTTGTTTGTTAAATTACCCGAAAATAATCCGTTTATAAATAAATTTTTTGAGGCATTGCCTTATACTGTCCTAATACTGTTAATTTTTCCTGATATATTTACTTCAACAGGAACAGGAGCATTTGGGCTGATTAAGGTTTTTGCAGGAATAGGTGTAATTGTATATTTTTCATTGAAAAAAATAGGGCTGGGGGGAGTAATACTCGTATCTATGGTTACAATTCTTGCGTTTGACATTGTAAAGCTGTTGTTTAGAATGTAACAGAATAGATACGATAATTTTCAAGTTATGAAAGGAGAAAAATGGAAAATAATGATAATAATGTGATACATAAGGAAATAGTAAAATTTTCAATTTTATATTTACTGTTTCAGTTTGTATTTCCATTTTTTTTAGCAGGAATTCTTCTAATTGTGCTTGTTCCTCTAAATGATAATGTTATAAACTCTTATTATTCATGGATAAAAGTTGAAGAAGAATTTGCATTTTTAACAGTGGCGTATTTTTTTGAAATAATCATTTTTACAATAATGAATTTTGTATTTGGCTATAAAATAAAACGTATATTAAAAAATATAAGTGAAAAAAGAATAATATCTATTTCTGTAATGTTAAGCAGTTTAGTTACTATCTGTAATTATTATTCAAAAAATCTGTTATTATTTATGTGGAAACTTCTCTTATTTGACAATATTGTTTTAATAGCGGCTTTTATGGTTTTTCAGCTAATAATATTTATTGTTGGAATTTTAATGTGGAAAAAGAATATAAAAATAAAGAAAGTATATGTAGGTAGATTACTCAGTGTTATAATTGGACTTTTTATTATTTTATCATTCTTTACAAGAAAAAATAATATAGAAAAGATTAATAGCACAAATAAGAAAATTATCAGTGCATATAATAATAAAAAGACATTGGATGAATTTTGTGGAAATGATAATAAATATAAGCTTCTTCTTGTTACGCGAAGAGAAATTCTCCATATAAAGCTCACTAAGGATAAAAAGGAAAATGTATGGAGAGGAACTTATAGACTGGAATTTTATGGAAGCGGAACTGATAAGAAAGATGAAACAGCAAACATTATTTATAAAAATGGAATATTCTATGATGAAAAGACAAAGAAAGAAATAGAAAAACTGAAGGGATTTAAACTTTATTTTCAGGTAGCGGAACTAAATAATAAAAGCTTTAAAGTCAGTAATGTAAATGGAACTTATTCTAGTGTGGTAACAGGGGAAGATGGTCAGAGTGCAAAGTCATTAGGCTATATAAACAAATATCTGCCTGATCACATGGGAGAAAATGCAAATGAAGGATTTAGAGTGGAAACTGACGGAATTGAACTTGAATATTCGGAAAAAGAACCATACCTGACTTCTATAAGAATCGTTGACAGTGTAAAATACACTATTTCTGAAATTTGTACAAATTCAGATGAATATTGGGATTACGATGACTATTCTACTAAATAGCTCATTAAAAAAGAAAGAGGTGGAAATATGAACATAAATCAGATAATAGAGACATATCTAAAATCTTTAAGTGAAGAAGAAAGGGAAAATACTCATATTGAAAGGTATTCTTTTGGTAATACTCCGGAAATGGAAGATGAACTTGCACAGCTTGTAGCAAAAGGTGAGAAAAAAGCGACAACTTCACTACTTGCATTATACGACCCTGATAATGAGAGAATTCCTGAAAAAGGTGATTTAAATATAATATTGGACAGCAAAAGAAATGAAGTATGTGTGACAAGAAATACAAGAGTTTATTCAATTCCATTTAGAGAAGTATCTGAAAAACATGCCTTTATGGAAGGAGAGGGAGATAAGTCCCTTGATTATTGGAGAAAAGTACATATAAAGTTTTTTGAGGAAGAATCAGAAGGTAAATTTAATGAAGACATGGAAGTTTTATGTGAAGAATTTGAACTTCTTAAATTATAATCTAAATAGATTTTAAAAAGATAAAACTGAAAGGTGGAGGATGTATGAAAAAAAATTTCCAACAAAAGTGGTGGCATAAATCAGTAGTTTATCAAATTTATCCAAAAAGTTTTAGAGACACTACTGGAAGTGGAGAAGGAGATATAAGGGGAATTATCGAGAAACTTGATTATCTGAAGGAACTTGGAGTGGAAGTAATCTGGATTACTCCAATGTATAAATCTCCACAGAATGATAATGGATACGATATAAGTGACTACTACAATATTGATCCTAATTACGGGACAATGGCAGATTTTGAGGAAATGCTGGCAGAAGCACATAAAAGAGATTTGAAAATAGTAATGGACATTGTTGTAAATCACTCTTCAACTGAAAATGAATGGTTTAAAAAGTCTGAAGCTGGAGATCCTGAATATAAAGATTTCTATATATGGAAAGATCCAGTTGATGGAAAAGAGCCTACAAACTGGCAATCAAAATTTGGTGGAAACGCCTGGCAATATTCAGAAAAAAGAGGGCAATACTATTTACATCTGTTTGATGTTACGCAAGCTGACTTGAACTGGGAAAATGAAAATGTGAGAAAAAAAGTTTATGAAATGATAAAATTCTGGCTAAATAAAGGTGTGGATGGATTTAGGCTAGATGTTATAAATCTTATATCAAAAGATCAGAGATTTTTGAGTGATGATGGAACCGATACGAGATTTGTCCCTGATGGAAGAAGATTTTATACAGATGGGCCTAGAATCCATGAATTTTTGAAGGAAATGAATAGAGAAGCCTTTGGAGGAGGAGAACTTATTACAGTTGGAGAAATGTCTTCTACAAGCCTTGAAAACTGTATTAAATATTCAAATCCTGATGAAAAGGAATTATCAATGGCATTTTCGTTCCATCATTTGAAAGTAGATTATCCAAATGGAGAAAAATGGGTAAAAGCTCCGTTTGACTTTGTACAATTGAAAAAAATATTCTCTAAATGGCAAATTGGAATGTATGAAGGGAACGGATGGAATGCGACTTTCTGGAACAACCACGACCAACCAAGAGCGTTGTCAAGATTTGGAAATGACAAGGAATATCATAATGAATCGGCTAAAATGCTTGCTACAGTTCTTCATGGACTGCAAGGAACACCTTACATTTATCAAGGAGAAGAATTTGGAATGACAAATCCATACTTTGATAAAATTGAAAAATATCGTGATATTGAGTCGACTAACAATTATAAAATCTTATTGGATAAAGGAAGCTCTGATGAAGAAGCTATCGAAGTTTTAATGCAAAAATCAAGAGATAATTCCAGAACACCTGTTCAATGGGATGATTCTGAAAATGCAGGATTTACAACAGGAACTCCTTGGATTGAAATACCTGAAAATTATAAAAAAATCAATGCTAAAGCAGCTTTAAAAGATAAAAACTCGGTATTTTATCATT
>ERZ773056.518-NODE-518-length-20276-cov-43.465803_pt1 | contig 20276 bp, 23 predicted proteins | sample MGYA00580857_ERZ773056 | MGnify/ENA primary metagenome ERZ773056 (study PRJEB29015, sample SAMEA2737996) | human oral metagenome | biome: human oral; feature: human-associated habitat; material: dental | place: China | collected 2114 ... | reverse complement strand
TAGTATGGTAAATTTAGACACATTAGTCATACTCCTCTTCTAATTGTTTGATAATCTTTCGGCGTTGTAAAGGAGAATTATCCCAAACGACAAGAAGTGTCACGCTGAGTGAAAACATAGAAATAATAAGAGGCCTAATATTGCCAGAAATAAGGTAATCAAAAGAAAGGAGTAAAATTGTGCTGCTCATAATCCCTATAATAATTGGCTGTCCTATTCTTTGTGTTTTTCCTTTTTCCAATAACTCTCTAACTTGATAGGCAGTCGGTTGATAAGGAGATAAGTTCCCCTTGCACCATAGTAATCTCACGCCCATGACAGAAGCGATAAAGGCTATCATACAGCAGATGAATAAGATAATCCAACGAAAACCAGAACTTGTTTCTCCCAGTAATAAACTAATAAAAGAAATTATCCCTCCCAATACTGTTCCTGTTATAGGAGCAAATAGAAGTATACCGTTAGAATTTTTCTTAATATCAGATGTATAAAATTGATAATCCTTACTGTCTATATAAATAGCACGCTCAGCTAGCCACCCCATGTTAATATATTTTGCCATTTAAGATTTTCCTTTCAATAACAGGATGCTTCCTCCATTTTTAATAAACGAGATGATAATTTATGATGACATTAAATTATTCATTAACCAAAGACACTCCCCAAGGCTTTTCCGAAACCTAAGACAGCATCACCCACTTTGTCCACAGTATCTGATACAGCATTTACAGCCCATCAATAACATCATCTTTATAATTATCATAAATGTAATCAAACGCCATTGTCGCTAACACTCCAATGCCAAAACCTATTGGCCATCCAACCTACTGTGAGCAATAAAGAAAATGATACTAAGAAATAGAAAAGATTTGCTGACCGATTTTCTTCTAGAAAGATATTAAAAAAACTGGTCACCACCATTAAACTAAATAAACTAAGCAATCCTAGTGCTGATCTTTTATAGATAACAATCGATGGCTTTTTTCTCAATTCGCATCCTCCTCTACTCACCATTTTACTCATTAAAGTCCTCCAAGAGTTACAGCGCCTCTGATAATTCAACTTTGAATCGAAAAGGCTTATAACGTTTTTTTGAGTAAAAAAACTTATTAAATTCTGTCTGGTTTAGTATAACCTATTTACTCTTTCCCTATGGTTTCCGAGTATTTCACTTTCAAATATACCAGTTTTTTCAATACCAGTCATCAGAAATCTTAAAACGTAAACAGTTATCGGAACTAAAATATAAGACCAATAATTAGGAGGTTTCACCTCTTCTAATAATGTTTTATTTTCAAAATCAAAATGGTAACACTTATCCTTATAAGCACCTAAATTAACCAACTTTGCTTTATTTTTCAACAATATTCTCCTTGGTAATCAGCTTATTCCATTATATATTTGATTCAAATAATTGCTGGCGATTATAAATCGTGATAATCATTTTTTAATACATTATCACCTATACTAAACTTTTCCAATTTCCTACCAGACTAGTCTAATAGCAATTTCATCTTTATTATCATAAAGAGAATAGTGATTTTTACTTTCTCTTTATTAAGCTGGACAACATTACCTATTGGTAATAACTTAAGTATTAGATATCTCCTCGGATAATTTCTTTAACATCAAAAATCTTTTGATTGGTCGAACCTTAAATGTTAAAAAATAGGAAACTGGGAAAAAAAGACTAAATAGGATATAGTTATACAAGTTTGCTTCTTGAAGATAGGTCAATAAAAATTGAAATGTCATTACAGAGAAAACAATACCTGTCAATGAGAGGAACAACAAGTTATTCTTGCACTTCTTAATAAAGTCAGACCAACCAAAATAATTACTAGGATTAAAACTTATCAATTCTTGATCATGTTTGAGTTTCAGAGCCCATTCTGCTAAAAGAACAATGGTGAATATCATGCTTATAAGCAAACCATATTTTACAAAAGAATCTGAGAAAGTAAGAAAACAGATGGAAGATAGTAAGTTGGTTAGCACTAGTCCAGAAGCTAAAACTGCCCATTTAATGTCCCATACCTTATCTGGTTTATAAGAATAAGAATAGAGTTTCCCTGATTCAAAATGATAGAAAATATCTTGTTCTTGAAAATTTCCAAGAAATAACAATTTTTTAAATGTAGTCACTTTGGTATCCCGTATTATTGAATATTTTACTTATTCAGAATTTTATTTTTACTAGAACTGCAGCTAACAACTAGAAAGCAAATACCTTTATTTTATGGCACTATTTTCTCATCTCTTTCTATTGTATACTGACAGTTCTCACTATAGCTTAGGTCACCTGCTAAAAGTGCGGTCATCAGTAATATAAGACAATGAAATATCAGAAATATCAGAGTTCCCCAATTTAAAATGAAAAAGCTAAACAAAAAGATTAGGAAGTTAAGAATCAGAACGCCCTTAAACTGCTTTTTCATCCAAGGAGCCAATTTAGCTAATCTTATTTTTCCCTTCTCTTTTTTGTAAAGACTAAAATCAAATTTTTTTGCTAAAGACCGAGATGATAAAAAATGGATAAGATTTGCAAGTACTACTGCTAGTATAAAAGCAAGAAACCAATAAATCCATCTTTCAGTAAATGAAAAGCGAGGTGAATTAAGGTAAGCATATAATCTGTCACTAGTTCGCATCCGCCCTGCCCATACTGAAACAGCTAAAAATATCGGTGCTGGAATTAGAAGGGTCTCCAACCAATGTTTTTTACGCATTCGGATTTCCCAAAACTGTGCTTCTGTCAATCGGTAAAGTGTTCGATTGCTAAACCAATTCAGATAAGGGAAAAAATAACCGCCTAATGTCGGTAGCTTATCCAATAGAAAGTATTCCTCACCATCCTCCAATAAAATATAACGAAAATTTACATGATGCGCTCGCATATTAACCTCCTAGTGATAAGCATAAGAAACAAACCTTGTTTAAATCAAACCTGTTCGAGATTTTCCTTATCTTCTACATTTTATCCTTCAAAAGAGAATGGATTTCATTTATCTCCTCTGCTTTCTGTTTAAACACCACTTCCCCTTGTTCATACTTCCGCACGGCTAACAACCAGCGGATGGGGTTGTTTTGGAATAAGAAAAGGTACAACAATGCAGGAAAGAGACCTATCAATAATGAAAATAAAATTTGTGCGTCAAATTTCTCCTGCTTTATAAATGAATTTATAATATTTAGTATGGTAGCAATTCCTATAAATGCTAAAAATATAATTACTAACTGTATTATTAGAAAAACTATCATTTTCCCAAACGTTGCTTTTTTCTTACTAAAATTTTCCCAAATCAGATTTGAATCAACGGCTTTCGCAAACTGTTGAGAACTTGCCCCCTGAACCTGCTTCACTTCTTTATACAAGGCCTCTTCCATCATCCATATAAAGCCAAAGCAGACAAAGAACTGGGCAGCCATATAAGGCGGAACCATCCAGCTGCTGTATCGAAAACCTGAAAAAGCTGGTATAGCTATCATTCCCCCTATTAAACCTATGAAGATAAAAACAAACATCAAAGGAATAATAGCCTTATTGGTCTTCCTAGCTCCTTCCGTATTTAACAAGACACTCTTATCGGCTACCAGAGCCTCTTTTGTCCTCGTATTATAGTAGACAGCTTTATTACCGCTCTGTCCAATAAAAATTATTTTTCTCATATTCAATCACCACATTTTTCAATCATCACAATAGAATGTTTTTTTCTCGTATGATAATCTCACTTTGTTTTCTCTTCTATTTCAAATTCTACAATCTGATTGTTCTCGTTGATAACAATCCCATTATAAAATAAAATGACATAGAGTATAATTGGTATAATTAAAAACATTCTCAACTGAACAAAATAAGAAAATAAAAATATTGGAAAAATAAAAACAAGAAATAAAAATGCATAAGCAACTATTTTTATAAGAAGCACTTTCATAATCACCAAAAACCAATCCCTTCTTTTACTATTTTTAATGGAGTCAATGACCTAACTCTTCCAATATAGAGTAAATCCGCATTTCGTTCTCTAAGAAAATTTTTAAGTTTAATTTCCTATACCAGGACACCAAGAAAAATGAAATGAATAAAACAAGAACTAAGATTGATATATTTATACTACCTTGAACTAAACTTGCCACATGATTTGTCGGACCTAACCATAATTCAAATGGAGTCAACCAACGGATAAATGCTGATAGCACAATTGCTATTCCTAAATTGGTCAATCGCTTATTGCTATTTAATCCTCGATCAGAAATATGGTTGCACAATGGATATTCTGTTTGATAAATTTTAAAAAATCTCTTAGAAGACAGACTGTAATTTCTTTGCACAAGATATTCTTGACCTAAATCTGTCACAATCAGATACCAACCTTTTTGTACCACCTTATCATTCAATGTGATATTAAAAACTCGGCCTTTAACTCTGTATACATTTACCATGAAAATAATCCTTTGATACCATTAACCATATTATTCCAACCAGAAACAACAGCTTTCCCAACATTATCTTCAAATTTTATCACCTCTGGGAAAGTCTCCCTCGCCCATTCATTTGCATATATAATGATTATCTTGAGAAATACTGTATCCAATATTCGTACAAAACCAAGGGCTGCCCACACGCCAATAGCTGTATAGAGTCGTTTCACGCTACGAGAAAAAAGAGTGCGTTTAAGCTGAAACTACTGTTGGCTATGAATATTTTCAGACCTGCTACGCTAGTATTTTTCAGTACATAGAAGGATTTTATAATGCGAGCAGGCGTCACAGCAAGCTGAACTATCTTTGTCCAAACGACTTTAAAAAAAACAAATTGTATAGTCAGTTTAAACTCCTTCTTCATCCCTTAGCCATTCCACCTTTATCTTCGTACATACTGAACCAAGCGGAACATCATGAAGGTAAATAGAATTCCTGCAACGATCCAAATCGTTCGTAAAGCGTAAAATTGGAGCAGGTAGGTAGAAATAATGGCTCCGATGACAAAGCTTCCTAACAAAGCAACAAAGAAAATGCCCTCTTTCAAGTATGGTTTTTCCTGTGTTCGCACAAAATTTCCAAAAGCCACCATCGTTTTCTTGATATTTCCTGTCATAAAGGAATTATTGTAGACTATGCCATCTACTTCGCCAAAAGCTGTCGCAACGACTCCCATACAGAAAGCAATTGGAGGAACGATCAGCATATTAGGCACAGTACTTGGCATAAAACCTACCAGAGTACAGATGAGCACCATTGGTGAAATGCTACTTACTCGCCATATTGACTGCTCAAAAAAAGGACGGAAAACTGTTATCAGAAAAATCCCCAACATAAAGGCTAGCATGGTAGCCAGTTTGACTTCAATTTCTCCTGTCTTGTGATGAATCAGCTCAACAGACAAAAAGACGACGTTTCCTGTCTGGCCCGCAACCAATGTACCCCCGCGCTCCATGAAAGTGTAAGCATCCACGAAACCTGCGCAAAAGGTCAGCAAACAAGCAAAAAACTTTGATCGAGAATGGAATTCCCTTTTGACGAACTTTCTCATAATTTACCCAAAAAGTCCAGTGTAACACCAGACTTCCTTTCTATCCTTCTCTAGCTTCCTCCAAAATCTTTTCAATCTTGGTGGTAATCAAATCAATCGCAACTTTATTAGAAGCGCCCTCTGGAATGATAACATCCGCATAGCGCTTGGTTGGCTCGATAAACTGATGGTACATAGGTTTTACAACACCCAGATATTGCTCAATGACACTATCCAAACTGCGTCCGCGCTCTTCCATGTCCCGCTTAATCCGACGAATAATCCGCACATCATCATCAGTATCGACGAAAATCTTGATGTCCATCAAATCGCGGAGGCGTTGATCTTCCAAGACCAAAATTCCCTCTACAATGAAGACATCCTGCGGTTCCTGACGATAGGTTTTATTGCTGCGCGTGTGCTCCGTATAATCATAGGTCGGGATGTCCACTGGACGGCCAGCCAAAAGCTCCTTGATCTGCTCAATCATGAGGTCTGTATCAAAAGCAAAAGGATGATCATAATTGGTCTTAACCCGCTCCTCAAAAGTCAAATGAGACTGATCCTTGTAGTATGAATCATGCTCAATCATGGAAATCTTTTCATTAGGAAAATGATCTAAAATAGCCCGAGATACACTGGTTTTTCCCCCACCAGATCCACCTGTAACACCAATAATAATAGGTCTGTTTTGCATTGTTTTCTCCATTACTTGTTATCTTATCTATTTTACCTTAATTCATGATATAATGAAAGGGTGAATCAAGAAAAATTCAGGAAAATCATTTTAAAGGAGAAAGTATGTTACAACTCGGAATCATCGGTACGGGATCCATTTCCCATGAGTTTATCAAGGCAGCCCAACTGAGTGGTGAGTATCAGTTAACCGCTGTTTACTCGCGCACCTTGAGTTCCGCGGAGCGTTTTGCGCAAGATTATCAAAACATCGCACTCTACACCGATATAGTTGAATTCTTATCTGCCGACCTAGATGTAATTTATATCGCCAGTCCCAATAGCCTCCACTTCAACCATGCCAAGGTAGCCATTTTGGCTCGAAAACATGTCATCGTTGAAAAGCCGGCTGTATCAAGGCCTGAAGAATGGCAAGAATTGGTTAAGCTGGCGGCTGAACATCAGGTTTATATCTTTGAGGCAGCCAGAAACTACCACGAAGCAGCTTTTACAGTCATTCAGAACTTTCTAAAGGACAAGAAAATCTGGGGAGCTAATTTCACCTATGCCAAATATTCCTCAAAGATGGAAGCCCTGCTGAGTGGACAAGAACCCAATGTTTTTTCTGCTAAATTCTCAGGCGGTGCTCTAATGGATTTGGGAGTCTATACGCTTTATGCAGCTGTCCGGCTGTTTGGTGCCCCACAAAGCGTCTGCTATACAGCACAACAACTACCAAATAGCGTTGATCTCAACGGTTCTGGAACTCTGATTTATCCTGATTTTCAGGTTCGTATCCAAGCTGGAAAAAATATTCATAGCCAGCTACCAGCTGAAATCTATACGGACCAAGGCACTCTGACCCTAGATGGTATCGAGTTTATCCGCTCTGCCATTTTCCAAAAGCTGAATGGAGAGTCGGAAAGTCTAGCCATTTACCAAGCAGAGCACCAAATGCTGGAAGAGGCTCAGGCTTTTGCTCGTGTGCTTAAAGGCGGCCAAGAAGAGCTTTATAGCGACTATCTGCAGGCTGCTACTGCTGTGCATGAGTGTCTGTTTGCCATGAGAAAAGATGCTGGCATTAGATTTGAGGTTGACCATGATTAAAGAAACATTCCCAACAGTCTGGCAGGAAAAGCTAAATCAGCTCGGTTTTGCTGAACTGACTGCCATCCAAGAAAAAATATTCCAGCCCATTTCCCAGGGAGAAACGGTGCTAGGCATCAGTCCGACTGGTACGGGCAAGACATTGGCCTATCTCTTTCCTAGTTTATTGAAATTAAAGCCTAAAAAAGCGCAACAGCTTTTGATTTTAGCTCCAAATACAGAGCTGGCGGGACAGATTTTTGATGTTTGTAAGTCTTGGGCGGAGCCTTTGGGATTGAGTAGTCAACTCCTCCTCTCTGGTAATAGCCAGAAAAGGCAGATTGAGCGGCTCAATAAAGGGCCGGAGATCCTAATTGGCACACCAGGGCGGATTTTCGAGCTCATCAAGCTCAAGAAAATCAAGATGATGAATGTTGACACTATTATTCTAGATGAATTTGATCAACTTCTCAGTGATTCCCAGTATACGTTTGTTGATAAGATTCTGCATTATGCACCGCGTGACCACCAGCTGATTTACATGAGTGCTACAGCTAAGTTTGATCAAGAGAAGATCGCCGAAAATACCTTGCACATCAGCATTGACGACCAGACTTTGGACAATATTCAGCACTTCTATATGCAGGTGGAAAAGCGTGACAAGGTCGAACTCTTGCGCAAACTATCCAATGTAGAAGAATTTCGTGGTCTAGTCTTTTTCAACAGCTTGTCAGATTTGGGCAGCGCCGAAGAAAAGCTTCAATATCGAGGAGCTAGTGCAGTCTCTCTAGCCAGCGATGTCAATGTAAAATTCCGCAAGGTCATTCTTGAGAAATTTAAAAATTACGATATCACGCTCTTGTTGGCGACTGACTTGGTTGCCCGTGGCATTGATATTGATTCTCTAGAGTGCGTAGTCAACTACGAAGTGCCGCGTGATTTGGAAACCTACACCCACCGTTCTGGCCGGACGGGTCGCATGGGCAAGGATGGCTATGTCATCACCTTCATCAGCCACCCAGAAGAACTAAAAGCTCTTAAAAAATATGCCTCTGTTCGAGAAATTATCTTGAAAAAACAAGAACTGTATGTGTGTCCTTAAGCAAGAATTACTGTCATCAATATTTTTATTTGATGGTAGCAAAGTAAAAAGCATTGGAAATATTAAATTTCCAATGCTTTTTTAATTTCTGCTGTAATAAATCTGATGTGGTTGAAGCTGATTTTCTAGTAGTTCATCAACTGTCACCAGAGTATAGCCGTTGTTCTTGAGATAGTCAAGGACGCTTGGCAGAGCATCGATGGACGTCTGATGGATATCGTGCATGAGGATAATAGATCCTGGCTGGGTCTTCACGATCTCCTGCATAATAGCCTTTGTATTACGTGTTTTCCAGTCGAGACTGTCCACGCTCCACATAATAAAGGACTGATCGACAGCATTTTGAACCGTAGAGTTGATGGCTCCGTAAGGCGGTCTTGTGATCATAGGTCGGATACCAGTCGCCTTATAAATGGCTTCCTGAGTGTCTAAGATTTCCTTTTTGGATTGATTCAGAGGTAACTTGGTCAAATCCGGATGGCTCCATGTATGGATGCCGAGCTGATGGCCTTCATCAAGGACACGTTTAGCCAGTTCTGGATTAGCAGCAACATTTTGTCCCACCATAAAGAAGGTTGCTTTAGCATTGTAGCGTTTCAGAATTTCCAAAGCCTGAGGAGTCGTCTTACCGTCGGGACCGTCATCAAAAGTCAGGGCAACCATTTTCTCATGCCGCTTGGTTTCATACTGCTGGTAAGCTTCCAAATCAGCCCCCTGCAAATATTCCGAACGGATTAGGTCATAAAAACTAGACAGAGGCACTGTTACGCTCGACACACCGTTGATTTCTTTGGTCAGATGAATGGAAAATAAACTATCCTCATAGTGAAAATTCCACTGGCTCAGTTCTATTTCTTGGAGGGCGTTCAAAGCTGCTGTTTGCTGACTTTCCTCCACCTGCCTAAAGGTTAGCTGACTGGTCAACTCCTTCAGGAAAATTTCCTTGGCAGCTTCTGGATTTTGAAACAGCTTGTCCAAAGTGACCGCTGCACCTTCTTGATTAATATAAGTCGAGGCTACTTCCCTCGCTTCCTCAGACTTGATGTCTCTTTTTGAGATGCTGTAATCTTTTCTCTGAATGACCACTTCCTTGGTATTGGCCAGACTAGTAGACTTCTCCTCCGTATAGTAAAAGGTCAAAGCCGTCAAGTTTTCCTTCTGCTTTTTGTCATCTGAAATGCTCTGACTATCCTGCAACATTTTATCTTTGACACTTTGAAGAGTCTGCCCATTCATAAGAGGGTAAAAAGCTGCCACATAATGGCTGCCAATCCTACCAGCCTGCTTTTCGGCATTGTCAGCATGTTCTTGCTCTTCCTTGGCGATCACTCCTGTAACCTTTTTCTGGAACTCCTGCTCCTGAAACATTTCATAGATTCGTAGTCCGCCAAAAATAAGAAATCCTAAGAGAAGCAGATTCAGAAGACTGAGAATCAGTCTATATTTTCGTCTACGCTTCCTTTTATATTGTCTTTTCATCTATTATCCCCTAAGCTATTGTCATAAAATAATTCTGATGTTAAAAAACTTGTATCTTACAAGTGCTAAAATACAAGTTTCACCTATTTTTAAAGACTTTTTTCTCGAATCACTTCAACCTTGTAGCCATCAGGATCTTTGATGAAATAATAATTCGGTGGATTTCCAGGCAGCCCTTTTGGCTCAGTCACTTCATAGCCCTTAGCAGCATGCTCAGCGTGCAAACCTTCCAAATCAGGCGTGCTAAGAGCAATGTGAGCAAAGCCATCACCGATTACATAAGGTCCGTGGTCATAATTATAAGTCAATTCAAGCTCATAATCATCGCCATCCAAACCAAGATAAACAATTGTAAAAGCATGCTCTGGAAAGTCCTTACGGCGCAATTCCTTAAAACCAAACGCTTCTTCGTAAAAGGCAATCGAAGCCTCTAAATTTTCTACTCGTAAACAAGTATGCAACATTTTTGATGTCATAGTTGTACCTCTCTCATTTCTTTCTTTTATTATACCGCAAAAGCAGTCAAATTTGAAATAATATGAAAAGTTTTTCAGCTTTTGCTAATTCGTTTTCTAATATCTGACCTAAGGGGAACTTTGATTTCAAAAATAGTTCCACGCGGTTTGTTGTCTTTGACTGTGATGGTTCCTTTTAAGGCGTCTACGATTTGTTTCGCCAAGGATAGTCCTAGTCCAAATCCACCTTTTTGACGAGTCCGAGCCTTGTCCACCCGATAAAAACGATCGAAGACCTTTTTCTTATCATCGCCCGCAATCCCTGGACCATTGTCAGAGATCCGCAAGGTCAAGCTCCGATCATTGGCGGAAGCCACGAAATAGATCTCTCCATCTTCCTCTGTGTATTTGATGGCATTATCAAAAAGGATGGTCATAACCTGCTTAAGCAAGACCTTGTCTGTCGTGATTGATTTTGAAACTAGATTTTTGAAATCAAAGACCTTGTCGCTCTCCTCTGCAATAATAGCATAGTTAGAGAAAGCTGTCGTGAAGAAGTCTGGGGTGACTTCACCGTATTCTGGCTTGATACCGTCATCGCGCCGAGCTAGGTTGAGTAAATTGGTCGTCAACAGGCGCATATTTCGCACTTCCTCTAAACTAGATGCGATGCTCTCACTAGACTCCATAATCGTGGCTTCAGGCTTGCGAAAGAGAGATTCCAGACGATTTTGCAGCACAGCCAAAGGAGTCCGCAATTCGTGGCTAGCATTTTCAACAAAGGATTTCTGCTTCTGCATGCTGTCCAAGAGAGGCTTGACACTCATCCGAGCCAGATAGATACTAGCAATCAAGGAAATCCCCCAAAAACTAATCATGACAATGGCAATCAGCTTTTCATGCTTTTCGCTAGTCTGCTCCAGCTGGCTGATACTGGTCATGACAACTGCGTATTTGACATTTTCAATTTCATCATCTGGATCAATGTCAAACATGTAAGCTCGATAACTCTCGACCTGTCCATAGCTATTAGTTAGTTGTATTTGCTTGATTTGATTAAGAAAGCGTTTATTAAATTTAATCGCATCAAAGTTTAAAAAGCTATTTTTTGCTGATACATTCTGATAATCATCATTCAAAAGAATAGCTGAAGTATTGGCGCTAACATTTACCCTACCCGGTTCCTCAATCTTGATATCATGAGCTTGCACAGACTCTGAATCTTTGTGCTCTGAATCCTTGTTCTCTGGCTCTTGGTATTGCCGGCCCGTCGTCCGATAGGCTAGATTGGCCACCCAGGCGGGATTTTGACTGAGACTTTTAAGATTATCATCAACGGTCGTGTAAAGGCTAGAGCGCATGACTTGAATAATAATGAGCGTCATGGCCGAGAAAATCAGGGTGAATACACCAAAATAGCGAATGAAATAAGAAAAATCATCCGCATATAAGGCTTTTTTGAGTTTATTCAGCATTCTTTAAAATGTAACCGACACTGCGAAGGGTTTGAAGATTATTCGCAAAAGCCGTTCCTTTCAATTTTTTCCGAATCTTAGATACATAGACTTCCACCACAGAAATCGTTGTATCGCTATCAAAGCCCCACAAACGATCGAAAATCTGTGTCTTGGGCAAAATAACATTTTGATTCTGAAGGAAGTAGACCAACAAATCAAACTCTTTACCCAGTAGCTCGACTTCTTTTCCATCTACCAAGGTCGAATTGGTCGAAAGATTAACCGTCACATCGCCATAGGAAAGGGTATTTTCATTAAACTTACCAGAACGTTTGAGCAAGGCCTGAATCCGCATCTTCAGCTCTTCCAGATAAAAAGGCTTAGTCAAGTAATCGTCAGCACCGAGTTCAAAACCATGGCCTTTATCATCGATACTTTCCTTGGCAGTCATGATGAGGACAGGAGTGCTCACCCCTTTTTCACGCAATTCTTTGAGTACTTGGAAGCCGTCCTTTTCAGGAAGCATCAAGTCCAGTAGAATCAGGTCATACACGCCGCTTTCTGCTTCGTATAAACCTTCTTCGCCATCAAAGACCTGCATAACATCTGCAAAATCATCTAAAAAATCAAATACTGAATTTGACAGACCGAGGTCATCCTCCACTAATAGAATCTTAATCATCCTGTTCCTCCCTTTCTAGAAAAAGCTTATGCTGTGTAGTTTAAATAAAGACATGGCAAACACTTCTCATTCTATCTTCACTTATCTTTTTCTATTATATCATGACTTGTCGAAAATGCTTTAAGAATTTGTTGTTTTCGAGTTATTTTCGCTATTCTTATCATCTTTTGTTGTGCCGTCAGCGTTTGATGGCTTCTTTTTTGATTGATTTCCTTCTTGCGGTCCTCCTGGCTGACCATTTCCTTGTGGTGGCTGACCTCCACCTCCACGACCTCCTTGGCCATCTTGACCGTTTTGTCCCCCCATCTGTGGTGGCATACCATTTTCATTTCCCTGCCCCTGACCTTGAGGAGCTTGTCCACCTTGACCTGGCATCCTGCCATCTTGCTTGTTTTGCTGAGGCATAGTGGCTTGCAATGAGCTCTGTTGCGGGCTTTTCTGGGTCAAAGTACCAATTCCATAGCCACCAATTGCTCCGACAGCTAAGGAGGCACTAGCTACTGCTGTCATCCACCATTTGGTACTCTTTTTAACTACAATCATTTTTTCCATATCCATTAAAGTTTTCCTCTTTCTAAATTTTGTATTTCATGGATTTTAACACTATGAAGCAATATAAATTTTGATTACACAAGTTCACATCTTTTCACGTGCTAGAGTTATTATAGGGAGTTTTGCTTAAACGGGACTGAATCTTTTCTTAAAGAAGACTGAAACTATGGAGGGGTAAATACACTCGAGAGTGCTCCGGCTAAATAATAGGTTTCGCTAGAAGGGAAACTAATAGGAATAAACGGTAGTGCATTAGCAAGAGAACGAAAAAGACGATTGCTGATGCAATTCGTCTTTTTTTATTCAAACAAGAACCAATCATGGATAGCTCACGACTACCTAAGATCAGTTTATTGTAGCTAGTTATCTCGACTAACAACCCCCGTTTCAGGATATGGAGCCAAAATTTCTCGAATATAGACTTTTCCTAAGTTCTTACCTTTATTGTTAGCAAACCATTCGTAAATTGGTCCGTTTTCCTCAAGCCTTGGATAGTCAATGGTGTCATTAATCACTTTCATATAGCTAGAAAGATGCTTCATGATAGCCTTTTGTTCGTCGGAGTAGCTTATTCCTTCATAATCCGACTTAATATCGCGAGTGTTTCTTTTTAATTTATGATTCTCATCTAAGCTATAAGTGATTTCGTCCAGCCCTTCAACAATTATCTTAACCTTCCCCATACCGAATGGTTTACCACGCCCAATCCTATGGAAGCAATCAGAATCAGGTTCAAGTCTTATACACCAGAGTAAGAGCTTCAGCTCTTCTTCGGTCACATCCTCAAAAAAAATGTCAAATTCACAATTCCCTTTTGTTAAACAACGAACCTTATTGCGCATTTTGTAATTGTTTTTATTATATTTATCCTTAGCATGTGTATCTTGGCCGAGCCAATAAACCTTACGTCCCGTTAAGCGAGGAGTGTAGCTTTCCCGATCCGCATGCGAAATATTAGTATCCGCTGTACGACCTTTGATGTGGTAGTCGTAATTCCAAAAACGTGTATTCCCATCTTTAGGAGGTTGTAAATAAAATTCGGTCGCAGAATAGTGGGGCTCACCAAGTATCGGTAAAACCAAGGGGGCTTCAAATTCTGCTTCCCTGATAGGCTCGCTATCACAAAAACGCAAACGTGAAGCTAGAGCATGCCCTTCTCCATCTTGCCCTATCTTACCAAACAGACAACAGGCTGGACACCACTGGTCGCCAGCTCCATCACAAGGCTGGTGCCCAGAATGATTGTCTCGGAGTATCTCCGAAATCGTATGATTAAAAACTTCACGCGTGATACAAGCAGGGGACATATATAGGACACCATCTACTTGTGTATAAAATACTGGTAGTATCGGATTCTTATCTACATTAAAATATGCTTTTGCATAATCTCTATGCGCATTCTTTTTTCCATATTCTTCCAATACCTTTTCAAATCTTACAATATCATTCGGCTGTATAAGAAAGCATGCAGCAGTGCTATCTTTTGTAATGCTTTCTATTTCCTGATAAGTAGCCTCATACAAATTTATTTCTTGTTCATTATGCTTAAACTTCTGATAAATTTCTTTCGGGTAGAAAAGTGATTCTGATTTCTTTTTATTTTTAGAAAAGTATTCTCCAACTATCACATGACCTACTTTATAGGAGTTACCATAACAAATTCTTTCTCCACTCTTATAGTATTTGCTTTTTATTTCTGCTTTTGAAATCTTTCTTCTCTCGCAGCCAATTAAAGTATTCTCTTTTCTATTCCATAATCCTGGCTCCTTGGATAAGCTGATCCGCATATGGGTCAGATTTTTATCATCAATAACTGATAGACACGAATTGGTTAATTGTTCGTAGACATTGCGAATCATGCCTCGGATTTCGCTCCCTGGAATCCGGGGTTGTTCTGGAGCTTTTAAAGGGAATTTACTTTCTTGGCTCAAGTCTTGGTAAGAAAAGAAATCTTGCCCTTTTAAAGTATCTTTGTCGAATTTTTCTTCAAAAGTCTTACTGGTATTAGGAATAAAAGTCGGAGACTCTATGCTTAGTTTACAGTGAATCCTTCCTGATAGGGAGCCTTTTCGCAGATTGGTTCGATTAGGAGCTTCATCTTTGATAGACAAGAAAGTATAGGGATTGATAAATTTATATGTATTGTCAGGCATCATTTTCTCCTTTAACTTCTGATAGGTAAGGAGTTGCTTCTTTTGTACTAAAAGCAACAAAACGCCAGTCGACTGACTGTAAGTCTCCATCAGCGGTATTGAAATAATTCCGTACAGTGATAAAGGCAGTCTCTCCTTTGTCAACAGGAATAGGCAGAGTAACTTCAATGCCACGGTCTTCTTTTAGAGTGGTACTACCATTTTCGCTACAGTTTTTCTCTGGATCTCCCCAAATCTTATGTTCTTCATCGAAAATAAGAATATCATCCCCCGTCTTATCTTGTCTGATACGACCTTGATAAGCATGTTCACCATCTTCCACTCGGATAAGATAGAGTTCTTTATTTTCATTAAAAGCACGCAGCTCTAGAAGATAGGCTCCCGTTCTACTCGTTTCGATCTTGTTCTCCGAAGAGCATTCCTTTATTTCGACTCCATCACTCCAATAATAGACAGCATAAGTATAGCCTGATAGGGATAGGCTATCAAACTGGGTTAAAGGCGTTATCTTACTCTTTATCGTTTGAAACTTCGTCATCTTTCACCTCTCCTTTTCTAAAAATTCCCCCTCCGACTGCAGTTTGACCACCAACAGCTAGATATCCCTCCTGTAAATCCTCAAAACAGACATCAAGTAAGGATTTTACAAAATCATACTGTTCTTGTTCATCTTTCAACTCTTGCGATAGGACGATCTCTAAACAGCAACTAGATCTATCCCCCTGAGTATATGCTAGTTTGTTATTAAATAACAAACCTTTTGAAGCTCCACCAGTAAAGCGATCTATAGCTGTTCGGGTTCTTAATATTTCTGAAACGTTTCCCTTTTCAAAATGACTCTCTTTGAAAAAAATATGTGAAGCCTGATTATTAGAAGCCTGAGGCCCGTCATTCTTATCACTTTTTTTCTCATGAACATAGCCAAATAAATAGTCTATAAGCGCTTTAGGCCAAGATTCTTTATTGATGTCACATTTAGGAAAAATGTCACCAATTACTTCCCTATCTAACTGATTTAATATTCGCTCCATATGGTGTCGGAAGACTCCTGCCCAAGTTGTACCTGGAATCACTACTTCGTCTTTACTGTTTTTAAGAGGGACTGCATCAATTGTTCCCTCATCATACTGCTCATTGTGAGCATAGTCACGAATGAAAAGAAAACTATGCAACTGAAGCAGTGTCTTCAAAAAGTCATCATTTTGTGGTCCTAACAGCAGTTTTTCTGTAAATTCAGTATCAGACCATTTCCAAATAATATACTCCTCCAAATCATCTTGCTGTGTTAAATTAAAATATTTGCTTTTTACTCCCGCTGTATCTGAATCTAGAGAGGGAAGGAGTTTAAAATAGCCATATCCTCGATTGCTTTTTCCACCGATTCGAATCTCTCCATGATGAAAACCTGCAATCAAGGCTCTTACAAGGTTCTCTACTTCATCCCTTTTTCCCTTATCTACTTTAAATTCTAGTCGGAAGGAAAAGGCAGCTCCTGCTTCAACAATCTCAAAATCAAACTTACTTTCATCAACTGCTACTTTATTTTCCAACTTTACAGAGTCACGAATACGAGTGGGCGGTTTCTCAGCTCCCTCTAATTGTCCATCGTAGACAATGACTTGACTCTGCCTATATTTCGTTGATTCATGTCCCTTCTTACCTTCACCAAAATAGCTCTTCACCTTATCTTTAAAGTTATCATCTTTTTCCAAGTAGGCTCTACAAACTCCTGCTAAAGCCGTACCAGGTATAAAAGGTTCTTTTTTATGATTCCTCAGCAAATCCATATCAGAATAAGTATCGTCACCATTACCAATCATAAAAGGAGTTTCAGCTTTCAAGATCCCCTTAAACAAATAGATACTATCGCCCATATTAGTTCTCCCTCCCCTTATTATTTTTATACCAGAACTTGATAGCTGTTAGAATATATTGCAAATAGTGTAGAGAAGCTCTGACCTTTTTGTCTGTGTCAACAATGTCATTCATTTTAAACTCTTTAAACCTTTTAAGAATTGCCTCACAAATCTTCTGTTCGTTGTTATTTTTATCATTGCTGTTTTTAAAAACAGAGCCTAAAACTTCAAGTGTAGCTTCACCACCCTCTCTATTTAAGTTTTGATAGACGGCATTGAGTCGCATGAGTGACGAACTACTCGTTTTTTTCAAAAGGAAGGACTGTGTTTCTATTATCTCATAGGCTGACTTTTCCAGCTCTTTAAGCAGATGATTGAAATCAATCTGATCTTTTAAGTCTTTACCAGCTGAAGTGAGTTCAAATCCAACTTCACCTTCTACATTTTTTTCTTGGTTTTCAGACTTTTTAAATCCTATATTGGACAACTCAGGATTAACTTTTTGTATACGGTACTGTCCGTAGCCTTCTGCCTGAAGTAAACCCATAAAGCCTTCAGAACGCTTGGGCTCAATCTTTGATTCAACACATATTTGTGTTCCCATTGAAAAGGCACTAAACCGACGGCGTGGCATCTTCCATTTACCATTATAGCCTCCTGTCGTTGTTGTGCCTGTATAGATGTCACCAATGATTGGTTTCTTACTTTTATTAGGTTCAGTTCCCTCATCTATATTAAACAATTTTTCAACGGATCTTTTTAGAACATCTAGCGAGACAGAATTTAAGCCATATTCATCACAGAGAATGGTATCTGATAAGAGATTGACAATATAAACGTGTGTTTCTTCGCCTGATGGGCTAGCATCCTTACTAGTGTTATTATTCAAGTCACCTTCCATATTTCTGTTAGGTACAAGCGTCAAAACACATTTTCCAAACTGAATATTAGCTGAGCCTCCCAGACGGATTTCTCCGTTATATTTGGCAAGAATCTCTTTCAATTTATTTAATATGCTCTGATCGCCTTCAATAAAGCCTGCGAAAGACTGTCCAGCTTTCAATAAAGGAAGAGTGAAAAGGTCATTATCTCCTTTTGTTGTGACATGGTAACTAATGCTCTTTTGCATTTCATAAGAATCATAAGACAGAATGTTCGTACCCTCTTTGGACTTTTCATAGCCAAAATAAGCAAAACCTGTTTTTTGGGTGTATTGCTTCCCTTCACATCTTCTATAACCATCTGCTTGAGAGTAAATTTCCTCTTCATTCTTCACATTGATATAACTTAAAAGCATTGGGTAAAAAAACTTGTCATCTATGCAAGGATAAGCGTTACTAAATTTTACTTTAGTAAGTAACTCTTGAATATTTTCCTGTTCAATTCTACCGGCAAACCAGCCTTGCAAAGCTGTACCTGTAATATAATCTTTCTCTGAGACTAAATCTGTCTCCAAGCTAATATTATAACGAAAAATAGTAGATGTTTGACGTTCTCCATATGAATCATTGGTATATTCCTTCAAAGCATTTTCCTGTTCCTCTAAAGTACAAACGACTTCCCCATAACCTCTTGTACGATTGAGTCCGATATGTCGAAGAAGCTTGGCACATTTTCTCAAAAATTCTACTTTTTCACTACTTGAACTATCATCTAAGTATAGTGTCGCTTCAAATATTGTGCCACTTGGTACAGCTCCAATTGTTCGTAAAGATTTGGGTTTAGCAACACCATTTTTCATTTGAGTAGCGTGTCTAGCTACTGTATAATACTCAGCAACCGCGGACGGATTATATAAGGACGGCTGACTCTTAAAAAGCTTATCTAAATCCTCTTTTAGATTGCTCACATCTTTAATCTCTGCGTTATTGACGATGAGAGCACCAGCCTGTTCTCCTTTTCCAAACAATATTTCAACAAAATTCTTATTTTCAGGATCACAAGCTATCAGAAATTCTGCTTGTTCTCGCAGTAACCCCTTCAGACGTTTAGCCGGAATGTAGGGCAATCCATAATCATTATAAGCAGAAACTGTATCAAATTGGACACCATCACCTGTACCTGTACCACAGCACATATCAGATTTTAACTCAATCGTCAGTTGTAAGATTTTCATCTATTTGCCCCCTTTTAAATAATCCCAAACATCCAATATATCAAAATATGTCGCTTTATTTCCCATCCAAGGTTGCAACTCACACTTTTTCCTAGCCTTAATCATTTGTATCACATAATCAATTTCCATCTCGCTCGTTGCGTAGGCGTGTTGCAAAGCTTTAAGCTTATTATTAGCAATTCCGAGATTGACTAATTCCTCATAGGTATCTATAAAATTTGTATAAGTATATTCTTTAGGAATATTTTTATCATTTTCTTTTATATACAAATATGGCCTTCTTAATAAGCATTTGGGCTTTTGATTATTTTTGTCCAAATAGTAATTAGAGGCACGGAAATTTTTTATGTCTGTAGGCATACCACTTTTGATAATTTGAAAATCCATGCTCGAATGAGTAACATCTATATTATTTTTACTAAATGGATATTCTAATCCTCGTTTTTTAGCATTCTTACATAGCTGTTCTGCTATGTCATAAGCCGTGCTGAAAGGGAATTTATCGTGAACAAAGGCAATACCTATCCCAACAGAAATATGAAAATCTTTGAGATGAGAATAGTTTCCACCTTCTTTTTCCTTTTCTAATGTTTTCACAAATAAATCACAAAATTGTAAGGCCTTCTGTGATTTTATTATAACAGTAATATCATCTCCATCTGCGATAATTTCTCGATAAGGTATATTCTTAGTCAATTGCTGAGCTGCCCTGTAAGCTTTTTCAGTTTTAATTTCTTTTTTGAATATCTCATTAACCGTGCTATCTAAAGTATCTCTGTATATTTTGCTAATTTCTTTAGAGAGCTCACGCATATTTTGCAGTTGGTCAAATAATGTCGCATTCTCTTCATTCTTCTTTGCAAAATCAATTATCTGTTTCCCCATAGTGTTTCCATCAATGTGGATCACAGCAACAAAACTTTTCTCTCCCTCATCTCGGAACTGCTCAAAATTATCCGCATAATATTTGCTAATTCTCTCGCTGCTTTTTTCATCTCTCGTTGAATAAAATATTTCATTTTTTTTAAATCGACCATAACTAGCATACTTGCAAGGACTGTCTTTCGATGTTGGAACTGATACTATCGGCTCTTTAGTTTCATTATCCTGAGCACCAAATGCAAAACCGCGAGCAGTCTGAATTGGAGCTG
>ERZ773056.513-NODE-513-length-20339-cov-35.325478_pt1 | contig 20339 bp, 29 predicted proteins | sample MGYA00580857_ERZ773056 | MGnify/ENA primary metagenome ERZ773056 (study PRJEB29015, sample SAMEA2737996) | human oral metagenome | biome: human oral; feature: human-associated habitat; material: dental | place: China | collected 2114 ... | reverse complement strand
ATATTGAAAATCTTGGGGATGTAGAAAATATAATTTTACACATAAACAGTCCAGGAGGGAGTGTATTCAGTGCAGTAGCAATAGCAAATACTTTGAAAAATCATAAAGCAAAAGTGACGGCAAATATAGATGGATTGGCTGCAAGCGCCGCAACGATTATAACAAGTGCCTGCGATGTGGTTAGAATGCCCAAAAATGCTTTATTTATGGTTCATAATCCAATTACTTTTGCTTATGGAAATAATCAAGATATGCAAAAAACACTTGAAATGCTAAATAAAGTTAAAAATAGCATTATCGAGACATATCTAAATAAAGTAAAGACTGATAAGAAAACATTGTCGGAATTAATGGATAATGAAACTTGGATGGATGCAGAAACAGCTAAGGAATATGGTTTTATTGACGAAATTGTGGATGAAGAAGTGGGAAAAGAATTTGTAGAAAATAAATTAATTATAAATAACATGGTTTTTGATATTTCAAAATTTAAAAATTTTAGAAAAGCAAAAGATATAGTTATTGATAATAAAAGAAATACTAAGGAGGTAAAAATGACTTTAGAGGAATTAAAAAACCAATTTCCTGATTTGTATGATTATGTATTAAATGAAGGAAAAAAGATTGGAAAAGAGGAAGAAAGGGAAAGATTGAAAGCTATTGATGATATGGGAGTTAATAATTATTCTGAATTAATAGAAAATGCTAAATATGTAAATCCTATGTCAGCTAGCGATTTAGCTATTGGTATTTTAAAAAAACAAAAAGAGGAAAAAGCTCAAAAGTTGCAAAAAATTAAAAATGAAAGCCAAGATAATTTTATACCGCCAGCTATGAATGATGGAACAGTACCTGGAAGAAAAGAAGAAAAAGAATTTATGGGAATTAATATTATGAATATTTTTTCTTTAATGAATAAAAAAACAAAGGAGGGCGAATAAATGGATTTTGTAACAAAAGGCAATGAATATGCCAGCGAACAGTTTTTAAGTGGTACAGGGCATAAATATATGGAATTTGAAGTGCCGCAAGGTAAGAATGTGAAAAGAGGTGATGCTGTAAATGCAGGAGCCGAACTTTCGGATGGAACGGATTTATTTGGAATAGTTATGGAAGACGCGGATGGAACAACTGCAAAAACTAAAACAACTGTAGCTATTTCAGGAGAATTTATATTTGAAGGGCTGAAAGTGAAATCAGGAACACAGAAAGCAGGCTTTACAAAGGCAGCTAGAGATAAAGGGATTGTGATAAAAGGATTAGGAGGTAAGGAATAATGCCAGCAGTAATAGAATTTATCGGGTTGTATGACCAGAATGTGATTAGACCGAAATCATTTATAAAGGACAGTTATTTTAAAAATAGGAAAACATCAGAAAATCAAAAAATGGAAATAGAATTTAGAAAAGGAAGACAGCTTGTAGCTCCTTATGTATCTGAATTTGTTCCAGGAACAGAAATGGTAAAGAATACTTATGAAAGTAAATTTTTTCAAGCTCCAAAAGTAGCACCAAAAAGAACTTTTTCAGCTTTTGAGCTATTTTTTAATAAAACGGCAGGGGAAACTATATATGGTGGAAAAAGTCCTGAAGAGCGAAAAGCAGACTTGCTTGCTGAATCATTTGCGGAATTTGAGGAACAAATTACAAGACGTGAAGAAATAATGTGTACCGAAGCTTTGTTTAATGGGAAAGTGATTGTGGAAGGTGAAGGAATAAAAGGAGAAATAAAATTTGGAACAGTTGAAGAAATTACTCCTGCTACTTTATGGACACAGCCTAATGCTGATATAATCGGAGATTTACAGGCGGCTATAACAAAAATTGGAGAAACTACAGGGTTAAGACCTGAAATGATTTTAATGGATCCTGTGGCTGCAAAATTATTTGTAGAAAATGAAAAGATTCAGAAATTACTGGATATTAGAAATTATCACGCAGGAGAAATTAATCCTAGAGAAGTTGCAGGTGGTGCAATCTATATCGGAACTCTTGCACCATTTGGACTTCCAATTTATTCTTATCAGTCGCAACATTCTGTGTTAAATGCTGACGGCAAAACATATTCAACAAAAAATATTATTCCTGAAGGGAAAGTACTGCTAGCACCTAGCAACAATACAATTATTTATGGACCAGCAGCGGATGTGAAACAAGGAATAATCGTGGCAGAGCGTTCAGTATTTACTGATGAAGATTCAAAATCAAATACAGTGGAAATTAGAACGGAATCAAGACCACTTCCAGTAGTTTATGACATAGAAGCTATAAAAATATTGAAAGTTAAATAGGAGGTTATGATGAAGTATAGAGCATTAAAGCCTTTGATTTATAGCGGAGTTAGTTATGAAGAAGGGGCAGAAGTGGATATTTTAGAAAAGACAGTTGTAAAAAGCTGTCTTGAAAGAGAATTAATTGAAGAAATAAAGGATACTACTGAAAAAGTAGTATCTAAAACTTCAGTTGATGAAGATACTGAAGATACAGAAAAAGATGATAAAGGAGATAAAAAGAATAAAAATAAATAGGTGATAATTTATGAATTTTAAAGAAATAGTTGCCAATGATATTGGAAATGTATTTTTGAATATTGATGAATTTGGTACAACGCATACTTTTAATGGACGTGAAATTAAATGTGTGATTGATGAGGAAAAATTTCAGAATAAACAGAAAAATGGGCTTATTACACAGGAAGAGGGAACTTTTCAGGAAGGATTTACAGTCTTTGTTGGAGAAAAGGACTTGAGAATTAAGCCACATCCAGGGGAAATGATGACATTGGATGGAGAAACTTATGAAGTTATGCTAAGTAAATTTGATATGGGGATACACGAGATAGATTTGGCGAAATATGAGGAGGTCTAAATGTTTGACATCAAATTAGATCCACAGCAACTAGAGAAAGTAGAAAGTGCATTGAGACAATTTCCTGATAAATTTCCAAAAGCTGTGGCGTTTGCAGTAAACCGCTCTCTTGCGATGACGAAAACGGAGCAAATGAGAAGAACTACTGCAATGTATACCGTCACAAGAGGAAAATTGGCAGAATCAATAAATGTATTTAATGCCAGTCCAGGAAACTTAGTTGGAAAAATAAATTCAAAAGGGGGAATGATTGGGTTAGATCATTTCAAATTAAATCCAAAAACAAGAAGAAAAACAATGGTTTCAGCAGTAGTCAAAAAAGGAGAAGGCGGAGATTTACCAAACGCTTTTATTGCTTATTCTGATGGAAGATTGGGAGCATTTACAAGAGAAACAGGAAAATCTTTGCCAATAAAACGTAGAATGGGACCATCTGCCCCACAAATGCTTGGAGAAATGAGTATTCTTGATTATTTACAGGGATTTATGGAAGAGAAATTTAATATGAGGATAGATCATGAACTTGGAAGGATATTGGAATAATGATTCATACAGAAAAAAAGATTTACGAGTTCCTCAAAAAAATAATGGAAGAAAAAGGATTTAATGTTTATAGAGGTTTCTTACCTTCAAACAGTTTTGAGGACAGGGAGAATGGAAAAAAGACAAATGATTATTTTCCATTTGTAATTTTAAGGGCATTGGAGTTTAGACAGGATAGAGCTGGAGTTGGATATTATAACGCTTTTTCTGATTTTGAAATTTGGGTTGGGACGAAAGAGGAAAAAGAAGAGGATTATCTAAAAAATTTAGAAATGGCTAGATACATAGCTGGAAAACTTCTTGAAGAAACAACAAGGGTTAAAAATAATATCGGGAATGCAGAGTTTGTATTGGAACAGAATAAAGAAATCAAGGTTGCTTTTTATAGTGATCAGGCTAATCCATATTTTTATTCTAGGCTAAAATTTACAGCTTATGCAGAACCTATTGTGTCAGAATATACAAATTTATAGGAGGAAAAATGGAAACAGAAACAAGATATGTTTATATAGGTAAAAATATTGATTTACCTGATGTAAGACTTAATAAAAGCGGAATATATTTTGGAGAAAAGGTAGAAGAAATAAGAAAAAAATATCCTTTACTTGAAAAATTGCTTATTAAAGCAGATGATTTACCTTTTGCAGAAAAGAATGAAATATTGCTTGAGCAACTAACAGATGAACTTTTAGAAAGCGTGAAAGGAGAAAATGATGGCGTATAAACACGGAACGTATCAAACGGAAGCGGCAAGCGACATAAATTTGCCTGTTACACTTGATTACGGGCATTTTATCGTAGGAATGGCATCAATTCATAAAGTTAAAAAAGAAAAAAGGAAAACTAATGAAGTTGTGAGAATTGGAACGCTAAGAGAAGCTATTGAATACTTTGGAGATACTTATGATTTAGACTTCAGTATCTCTCAGGCAGTAAAAGTATTTTTTGAGCTTTATGCAGTAGCACCTTTATTTGTTGTAAATATTTTGGATTTAGATAAACATAAGTCTGATAACAAAAAAACAGCACAAGGACTGGAAATAAAAAATGGGAAAGTTCTTGTTAAAAATCACAAAATAATAACAGATACCCTTGTTGTAAAAGATAATTCAACGAGTTCAGAAATATCGGATGCAAGATATTTATGGACAGATGAAGGGCTGGAAATTTATGCAACAGCACCAAATAATAATAAAATTGACATCGAATATTACGAAGTGGATTTGACAAAAGTTAGAAAAGAAGAAGCAATTGGTGGATATAACATTAACACAATGCAAAGAACTGGGCTTGATTTGGTTGATGAAGTGTATTTAAAATTTTCGGAACTTCCAGCGTTTCTTGATGTTCCAGATTTTTCAAACGACAGTGCAGTAGCAGCTGTAATGGCGACAAAAGCTAAAAATATAAATTCAGGAATGTTTGAGGCACTAGCCTTGATAAATGCGCCTTCGGACAAAAGATATGATGAAATTGTATCTTGGAAAGACAGTAAAAATATATTGTCAGAAGATCAGGTAATTTTATACGGTTGCCCAAAACTTTCAGGGAACGTGTATTTTCACTCTATCCACTATGGAGCGTTGTCGTTAAAAGTAGATTCAGAAAATGACAATATTCCATCACAAGCACCTTCAAACCATGCTTATAAAATAGATGCCTTAGCATATAAAAATTCAAGTGGAAATTTTGAAGAAATAATGCTAGATAAGGAACAACAAGCAAACTTTTTAAATAAAAATGGAGCTGTAACGGCAATAAACTTTAAAGGTTGGCGTTGCTGGGGAACTGAAACAGCCAAGAATCCTCTAGCAACAGATCCGAAAGACAAGTTTGGCTATACTCGTAGAATGTTTAAGTATATAGGAAATGAATTAGTAATTAGTTATTTCAATAGCATAGATAAGAGATTCGCGCTTAAATTGGCTGAAACTATTACAAAGTCTATGAATATAAGATTGAATGGACTTGTCGCGGCTAATCATTTCCTTGCTGCAGAGGCTGTATTATCAGAAGAAGATAATAATTTAACAAATGTAATAAATGGAGATGTTACTTGGATTATAAAACTTGGAATTGCTCCAGGATTAAAATCCATGACATTTAAGAAAAAATACGATGTGGATGCTTTACAGGCATTTGCAAATAATTTAGAAAGTTAGGAGGTTAGAAAATGGGAAAAGCAAATATGCCGATAGCGTTAAATGATCTTGAAATATTTATTAATGGCGAAAATAAATTAGCAGGAATAGGTTCAGTGCAGCTGCCTAATTTAGAAACCGCAACCGTAACTGTCAATCAAATAGGAATGGTTTCTGAATATGAAGCACCCTTAACAGGGCATTATAAAAAATTAGAATCAAAAATAAAAATGGAATGTATAGATGAAACGCTTTTAAATTTTAATAATGAGGGAGAATTATTTATTGAATGTAAGGGTGTTATCCAAAAAATGAATAAAATAACACACGCAGCAACTTATGTAGGTCTAGATATAACTTTTAAAGGAATGCTTAAAAAATTTGATGGATCAGATTTAAAACCAGGAAACAAACTTGAAGCATCGCTTGATTTATCATTAAGTTATTATAAAGTAGTGATAGATGGTAAAGAAATAGCACTTCTTGATGTGTTTAATAGAATTAGTAATATAAACGGAGAAACTAATGGAAAAATCAGAAGACTGTTAGGATTAATGTAAAAAATTAGGAGGATATAAAATGGCAGAAGTAATTAAATTAAGAAGAGAATATAAATTTGGAGCAAAAAATGTTAAGGAGATTGTATTAGATTTAGAAGAGTTATCAGGGCAAGATTTAGTTTTTGCGGAGAAAGAATATAAGGCAAGGAATAAAGGGGCAACAGTAAAGGAGCTTGAAGACGGCTGGGCTTTAACAGTTGCGTCGAAAGCCAGCGGAATCAAATACGGTGACTTGCTTGGGCTTAAAGGAACTGATTATATAAAAGTTCTGAATAAAACTAAGGGTTTTTTGAACGCAGGCTTGGGTTCAGCAGACGATACAGAGAATTTCGTGATAGAGGAAACGGAAGCACAAGAGGAAGAAATGAAGAAAGAAGACCAGAAATAATACAGCTGCTTGATACAGTAACTGATATTCTTGAAGCATTGAATTTTTCAAATGAATATAAAAGCAGTTTAAATATGAGCTATGAGACACTAATGTCTTGTAGCCTGTATGAACTGGAATATTGGCAGACGAGAGCAGAGGAATTGATACAGGAAGCAGAAATGAGGTACGAGGAAAGCAAGGAATAAAAAATGGAGGCTATTTGCCTCCAAAAATATAAACTGCTGATATTATAACTGTAATTATCATTGCTATTATGATGAAAATACCAAATATTCCTAGAGAAAGACACAAAAGTATCATAAAAAATAGGAATATTCCCCAAAACAAGATTGGAAAAATATTTAAGAATAATGCAGGGAGAGTTCCCAAAAATGCAAAAATTATATAAAGAATATTATCTTTTTTATTATTTTTCATAAAATCACCTAATTTAAAATTTATTTTCATTAGGATTATACATTGAAAACTGTAAAAAAGCAACAGGAAAGGAGGAATTTTATGGCTAAAAACATGGAACTGAATATAGTTATGAGCGCGGCTGTAGCAGGAGCATTAACTGGAATGGCACAGGTTGCAAATGCTATGAAAAATACAGCAAAAAGTGCAGAGGAATTAGGAAAAAAGGCTAAGGAACTGGAAAAGGCTCAAAGAGCTTTGGAAAAAGTCGAAAAATTAAAAAGTGCTTATGTAAATGTAAGTAAGGAATATCTTAATGCTGCAAGAAAACTTCACGAACTCAAAGAAGCATACAACAAGACAGGGCAAAGTAATACTGAACTTGCTAAAAAAATAAAAGAGCAGGAAAAAGTTGTAAACAGTTTAAACAAACAAAAAGAACGCCAAAAACATGTGTTTGAAGCCGCAAGAAGTGCAATTGAAGGCGAAAATCAAAGTTTGGGAAGCTATAAATCTCAATTAACCAAAGTAAATTCTGAACTTGAAAAGATGAATAAACTGAAAGAAGCCCAAAAAAGATACGAAGTTAGACAGGAAAATATTGGGAAAGTTAAAGAATTTGGTGACAGAACTTTTAATAGAGGAATAGCAACAGCTGGAGCATTGGCAGTACCTATGAAAGTTTATATGGATGTTGAGGAAAGTCAGGCGGATTTACGAAAAATGTTAGGTGATGAAGCAAAAAAATATTATGCAGACATTAGAAAAATTTCAGAAAACTCACCATTATCTCAACCAGAACTATATGAAATTGCTGGCTCTTTAGCACAGTCAGGGATAGTAGGAGATCAAATCGTTGAATACACAAATAAAGCTCAACAACTAAAGGTTGCATTTGATATGTCTACACAGGCTTCTGGAGAATTTTTGGCTAAAACAAAAGAGCAGTTAGGGCTTACGAAGGAGCAAGTTTTTGCATTTGCTGACACGATAAACTATATGGCTGATAATACGGCTTCAAGTGCAGCTCAATTAGTTGATTTCTCAAATAGAGTTGGTGGTGTTGCCAAAACTATGGGGATAGCCAAAGAAGCTAACATCGCTTTTGGAGCAACACTAATATCAATGGGAAAACAACCTGAAGTAGCTGCAACAGGAATAAAGCAATTGTATTTAGAGCTTGGAAAAGGAGCAGATACTAAAAGGAAGGCAAGCGCTTTTGAGTTTTTAGGACTTAACGGAGACCAAATTGCACAAGATATGGCAAAAGATGCTGAAGGAACAATTCTAAAAGTTTTGGAAAAAATAAAAGGGCTAAATACCGCTGATAAAGCAGGAGTATTGAACGATTTATTTGGAGAGCAGGCAATAGACAGTATTGCAACATTATCAAATCAAACTGATAAATTAAGAGAAAATTTGGTAAAAGCAAAATCAGAAATGGCTAATGGTGCGGTTGAAAAAGAATATAAAAATAGAATGGATACTTTAGCAAACAGCTTGAAATTAGCTAAAAATCAAATGATGAATGCTTTAGCTGATTTAGGGATGGCTCTTGCTCCTACTATAAAAAGTGCGTTGGAAGCTTTAACACCAATGATAAAGAAAGTTGCTGAATGGATAAGACAAAATCCGAAGCTGGCATCAGGAATTATGAAAGCTGTAGCTGGATTTGCTGTGCTATCAATTGGAATTGGTGGAGCTACAAAAGTATTTTCTCCTTTATTTAGTACAATATCAAAAGGAATTTTAATATTCGATAAATTTAAAGTGGCTGGAAGTTTTACAGAAGGATTTAAAACAGCGTTTCCTGTGCTAAGCAAAATTATAGGAGTTTTTGGAAAAGTTGGAAATCTTGTAGTTAAAACGTTTATGGGAATCGTAAGAATGGCTAGAATTGCAGGATTAGCAATTAAATCAGCATTTTTAGCAAATCCTGTGGGAGTTGTGATAATTGCCATAGTAGCGGTAATTGCAATACTTGTTGTGCTTTATAACAAATGTGCTGGATTTAGAAATTTTGTGAACGGAATGTGGAAAGCAATAGCAAATGCAGGAATTGCAGCTTGGAACTGGATAAAAGAAAGTACTGTATCTGTTTGGAATGGTATAAAATCAGCAGTAACAGCCACTATAAGCACGATAAAACCAATAATTGCTGGAATAGTGGGATTTATAAAAGGCGTGTTTTCTGTTATCGGAGTCATTATTGGAGTTTTTCTTACTTTATTTTGGATTGGGTTTCAAACTGTGGCAAATCGCTTGAAACCTATAATAACTAGCATAGCAACTATTTTTGTTGCAGTATTTAATAAAATAAAATTTACAGTCAATGTTGTTAGAGGATATATTGTTGCAGGATTCAAGGCAGTAAGCAACTTTCTAAGACCGATTTTTGCTGTGATAGGAAGGATAGCATTAAATACTTTTGACAAAATAAAGTTTGGAGTAAATGTTGTCAAAGGTATCTTTACAGTTGCTTGGAATTTTATTAAATCAAAAGCAACCGCTGTATGGAATGCTATAAAAAGTAAAGCAATGGCTTTATGGGGAGGTTTAAAATCAGGATTTGAAGGTGTTAAATCTTCTTTTTCGACCAAGTGGAATGAAATAAAAACAAAGGCAACGGAAGTTTGGAATGGAATAAAAAGCACTTTTGATACTATGGCTGGAGGATTAAAAAAAGCAATTGATGGAGTGGCAGATTATTTCAAAAAAGCTTGGGATGGGATTAAAAGTTTTGCTGCAAATAATCCAATAAGCCAAGCTTTAGGAATCGGAAAAAATGCGACTGGAACAAACTACTGGCAAGGCGGACTAACAACAGTAGCAGAACGTGGAGCAGAATTAATTCAGATACCAGGTAAACCAGCCTTCCTAGCTGAAAGTGAAATGCTTTTAAATCTTCCGAAAGGTACAAGAATACTTAATAATTCTCAAACTAGAAGTACCTTGAGGGATAAAGTGGCTAATCTAAAAGACAGAGTAAGCAATTTAAAAGGTGGCAATTCTTATGGCGGAAACAATTATTCAATCGTTATAAATGTAAACGGCGGAAATCCATCAGAAGTCGAAAGAATTGTAAGGAAAGTAATAGCAGGAGACATAAACAAAAGGGAAAGGACGGCATTTGGATAATGGCAAAGGTAAAAGTGTATAGAACAGTTTCAGGCGACACTTGGGACTTAATTTCCTACAAAGTTTATGGAAGTGAAGGGTATTTCCATGATCTTATAAGAAACAATTTAAGATTGATTGACATTGCCATTTTCGATGCCAATATTCCTGTTATTATTCCTGAAATTGCTGATGAAGAAAATGATAACGATGAGCGTTTGCCACCTTGGAAAAGAGGTGAATAGAAGTGGCTTTTGCTAGAAATATAAGAGTTGTGGTAATTTTTAATAAAGTTGATATTTCTGATGAGATAGCCCATTCTATTTCATCTTTAAACTATACTGATAACTCTAAGAATGCAATAGATGACTTGGAGCTGGAACTTGAAAATTTGGATTATCGCTGGCTTAAAGAATGGTATCCTGACGAAAATGCTCAGCTTCTTGTGGGAATCCATGAAGAAAAGGAAAATGAAACTAATTTTTTGGATTTAGGAACTTTTTATGTGGATGAGCCGACATTTGAAAATAATAGGCTTAATTTGAAATGCTTAGCTTTACCATTAGACCAGAATATTCGAGACCAAAAGAATAGTGTTGCTTGGGAAAGGATAACTCTAAAAGAGCTTGTTACACAGATTGCCAGTAAGCATGAAATGAATGCGGAAATATATGCAGATGACGAATTTTTTGAAAGACTTGACCAGAACCAGGAAACGGATTTAGCTTTCATTAATAGAGTTGTCAAGGAAACAGGACTGAATATGAAAGTATCTGATGATAAGATAATCATTTTTGATGATGAAGAAATGGAAAAGAATGATACTATTGAGATTTTTAATATTAACGATGAAAGAATAAGAAGCTTCAGCTTGAAAAAGAAAAATAAGGAAATTTATGATAACGTTGAAGTTTCCTATTATGATCCTGACAAGAAGAAAGTTATTAAGGAAATTATTACAAAAAAAGAGCTTGAAAAACGCAATCAAGTTACAACTGAAAGCTCAGAAGAAAAATCATCAGAAAATAAAAAAACAAAGAACAGTAGCAAGTCTTCTAAAAACAAGAAGTCTAGTAAAAAGGTTAAATCCAAGAAAAAATAAGAGGTAAAAATGAGCTATGCGTCTTTTAAAAAGGAAAAAAGTAAAAAATCAGGAAGTAAAAATTCCTCCAAAAAAGGAAAAACAGTTAAGGAATCGAAAGAGAAGTTAAAAAATAAAGCTGAAGGTAAAAAGGGCAGAAGTAAAAAAGAAAAAACTTTAAAAGTTAAGACGAAAGGGAAAAGTACAGCCAAGAAAGTAGCTAAAAAAACATTAAAAGAAAACATGAAACAGGAATATCAGATAACTTTAAATGTTGATGGAAATACTAAATACTTGGCAGGAGCAATAATAGAACTGGATGAGAGCTGGGGAAAATTTGAAGGTAAGTATGTAATAGATAAAGTAACGCATAATGTAACTGGCGACTACACTTGTGAAATCAATGCTATGAAACTTGGAGCCAGAGAAAACGCCGAACAAAATGCAATTAATCAAACTAAAGAGGAACAACGGCAAAAAGAAGCAGAAAAACAGGCTAAATCTAAAGGCAGAAAAGGTAGAAGCAGCAAGAGTTCTAGCAAGAAAAAAGGACGAAAAGCTAGAAATAAGAAGAAGTAAATTATTTATAGGACAATTACAATTAAATATAATAACTGTGATAAAAAAATCGTTGACTTTATACGTATTTTGATGTATAATATCTTTGAGGTGGTTAGGATGCCAATGAATTCAAGAGAAATGATTAGATTTTTGAAGAGAAATGGTTTCACCGAAATAAAAGGTGGAAAAGGCTCTCATAGAAGATTTAAGAATTTCGATACCGGTAAGGTAACCGAAGTGCCTTGTCATAGTGGGGAACTTAATAAGAATCTCGAAAGAGCGATATTAAGACAAGCAGGATTGAAATAAATCCTGTTCCTCATTTCAAAAATAGGAGGATAATTATGTATGTAGTGTACCCAAGTATTTTTTCTAAAGAAAAAGAAGGCTATAGCGTTCATTTTCCTGATTTAGGCGGTGCGACATGTGGCAGCGATTTAGAAGATGCCTACTATATGGCAACAGACTATATAGGTACGGTATTAATGGAAGATTTTTTAGAAAAAAAGGAACTTCCAAAAGCAACAGAAATTGAAAAAATAGATATAAGAGCCTATTTTGAAACATTATACGATAAAGATACAGAAAAAGAAGAAATAGAAGAAGCTGTAAAAAATTCATACACAACTTTGGTTGGATTAGATTTACTGAAATACGTTAAAGAAACGCAAAAAACAACGGTTAGAAAAAATGTAACTATACCAAGCTGGCTTAATGAAACAGCAAAAAGATATAATATAAATTTTTCAAAAGTGTTGCAAGAAGCCTTAGAGAAAGAATTGGAAATAGAATAGTTTTTTAAAAATATTTAAAATCACAGTTATTAATTTAGCTGTGATTTTTTTATGCAAAAATACAGGACAATGGCAATTGAATAATGACTGTGAAACTAAAATATTTGTTTTTTAAGTTTGGGATAGTGGTATAAATAAACTTAGAAAAATATAAAAATTAATATATAAATACTTTCCTTTTTTATAGAAATGAGTTATAATATACAAAATAATATTAAGGAGGAAAGTATGAAAAAATCATTATTACTTGTTGCAACAATGTTGGCTTTAGTTGTAAGTTGTGGAGAGGAGACTACACAAACTCAAAAGGAAAACACAGCACAAGCTCAAAAAGAAGTTACTTACGAAAAAGTAACAGCTAAACAATTGGTTAGCGATTTAGAAGGGAATGCGATGAAAGCCGCAAATACTTATAAAGGAAAGGATTATGAAATTACAGGTGTTTTGGGTAATATCGATGCACAAGGTGATTACATAACAATCGAACCTTCATCTGATTCATTGACAATTACAGGTGTACAAGCCTTCATAAAAAATGACGAACAGAAAAAGGTTGTTGCCGAACTTTCTAAAGGAGATAAAATTACTGTAAAAGGTAAAATTAAAGATGTTGGAGAAGTTTTAGGATATTCAGTAGATATTGATGAAATTTCTAAAACAGCTAAATAATCACTTTAAATCACAGGATATAAAAAATTCTGTGATTTTTTTAAAAAAGTTCTTGACTTTTGTCGCGATACACGGTATAATTGTGTCGAGATACAAGGAGAGTGATAAAGATGGCGAAAAGTAGAGCAGATTATTTTAAAGAAAGGAGAAAAAAATTAAAAACATTTAGCGTTAATATTGATAAAGAATTGGCTGAAAAACTAGAAATTAAATTGAGAGAATTGGAAAAGACAAAAACAAGTTGGCTAATTGAAAAAATAGAAGAAGAAATCAATAAATAAAAAAACTCCCTTGTATGAAAACAAGAGAGTATATAGATAATATATCTAACCAATACTATTATACTATATATTCTCTTAAAAAACAAATATTTTAGGAGGAAATTTTTATGACACTTAGACAAGAACTAGGATTTGAAATTACAGAAAGTTTACTGGATGAACACAATCACAAGTTAAAATCAACAAAAAAGGCAGTATTTGATTTAATAGAAGAAATGTACGCCATTGTTCCAAAGGATTTTACGGGAAAAGTGGTAGACTTGGAAGACGCCTTGTGTGATTACTACACAGCAATCAAAAGAGAATACTATGAGGCTGGCTCAAACATAGACATATTGGTTCAAAGAAACTGTGAAAAGGAAGTTGCTGAAAAAGTGGCAAGAATTGAAAGAAAAAATATAGTATAATGGAGGATGAAAGAATGAATGAATTACAAGTAATTGATGAAAGAGAAATCTTGGGAAAAAGATTTAGAGTGTACGGAGATTTTGAAAATTTATTGTTTTTAGCAAAAGATGTGGCAGAATGGATTGATTATGCGAAAACCTCAAACGGAAGTTATGATGTAAGTAAGATGTTGAAAACGATTGACGAAGATGAAAAGCTGATACGAAAAATTTTCGTATCAGGTCAAAACCGTAATATGTGGTTCTTAACGGAAGATGGATTTTATGAAGTCTGCATGCAAAGCACAAAATCTAATGCAAAAATCTTTAAAAAAGAAGTGAAAAAGATTTTAAAGACAATCAGAAAAACAGGAAAATATGAAGAGAAGAAAAAACCTCTTACACAGGCTGAACTTATATTACAGCAGGCACAATGGATGGTTGAAGCTGAAAGCAGAATCAATAATATTGAGAACAACGTAATTGGACTTGCAAACACTATTGAGGATAACGACAAGAGCATAAAAAGATTGGAAAATAATCAAAGAAGAACAGTAACAAGTAACCATTTAACAGTAATAGCCTATGCTAATATAAAAGGGATAAAGCCAAAATCATACCACGCACCTTCTATAGGAAAGAAAGCAACTAAGATATGCAGGGAAAAGGACTTATTGATAGGAACAACAGTTGACAGCCGATACGGACTAATAAATACTTATCCTGTTGAAGTTCTGGATGAAATATTTTTTGAATAGTAGTAGAAAATTTACTAGACCAAATTGAAAATTAAATAGAAACATTAAATCACAGTCATTAATTTGATTGTGATTTTTTTATTACAAAAAAGTGATAAGGCAGGTGGTTAAATTGATTGAAACATTAAAAGCAGGAGAAGTGAGTGCGATAGATTCAAAAACTGGAAAAGTAAGAGTTCTGTTAAAGGGCGATGATGATAAGACAACGGACTGGCTTAATGTGTTAGTTCCTTATTCTGAAAGCCACAGTGATAATTATACACTTGGACTAGGGCAAACTGTTTATTGCTTATTTTTTTCAGAAATGCCTGAACAGGGAGTAGTGCTTGGCTGTCCTATGCGTGGTGCTTCTAGTAGTGAAAGTGAAGTAAAAAGGACTTTTTCTGATGGTGGAAGTTGGAGCTACGATAAAAATACATTGACTTTAAATATTGGCAAGATTGTAATTAATGGAGATTTGGAAGTCAGCGGAACTACAAAAACTGGTGGAAGTATTAATCTTAATACACATAAACATAGTGGCGTTATGATTGGTGGAGATAAGACAGGAGGACCTGAATAATGATAGGAAGTCTCGGAGATGTAATATTTGAAGTATCTGACAAAAAAGTGTTTTCAATCAATAATCAGATAAATAGATCATATAAATCTAAAATATCTGAACACAACCCAATATACGGTCCTGGTATGTTAAGACATCAAGGCAGAGAATTAACGGAAATAACTTTTGGAATTACATTGATTTCTTCATTATTACAAGAAACAACACCATCGGAACAGCTTGATAAAATAAAGACTATGTGGGAGTTCGGAGAGTATGGTTATTTAACATTAGGAGGGCAGACGTTTGGAGCTTTTCCGTTTCTGATAATAGATATGAGCGAAAAGAATTCTTATTTCAACAGAGAAACTTCTGAATTTGATTATATAAATTTAGATTTGACGTTAAAGGAATATATAGATGATCCTAAAAAATATAATCAGATAATAGAACAGTTAAAAGCTCAAAAGAAAGAGCAGGAAAAGCTTGTTGAAGTAGAAGCTACGAATGTTGAAGTCGAGCAGAAAACAAAATTACAGGAATTTGCGGAAAAGGTAAAAAATAAAGTAGATAGCACACTTGAAAAAGTAGATAAAGCTATTCAAATCGCAGAAAATAAGAAAAAAGAAATATTGAGCCAGCTCGAAAAAATCAAAAAAGATGCCAAAATTGACGAACTAATGAATTTAGTAAGGGCTGGAATGATTACAGCAGATAAAGTTAATGAAATGATTGATTATGCTAAAAATTTTTCTGAAACCGACAGACAGATCTTGTTAAATTTTTTAAGAAATCAGATTGGAGGTAAATAATGATATATGTTTCATCTAATCAGGAAATAAATTATTCTCCAAAAAATTATATTGAGGAAGTTGTAACAAATGTTGGAATGCTTTTAAGAGTTTGTAAGGAAGAACAGCCACTTAACCGTGATTTCAGTTTTGACAGCGATTTAATAGATAAAAATATAAATGTAGTGGAAAATAAAATAATGTCTCAGTTGCTTGAGATGTTCAGGAAATATGAGCCGAGGGCAATTTTAAAAGCCACAGAAATAAAAATGATAGATAAACACAATAATGATTTTGATATTGAACTGGGAATTGAGGTGATAAATATTGGATAATTTTGAGGAATACGAAGCGATAGACAGCGATGCATGGGAAATAAAAAGAGATATGATTAATAAATTCCAGGAACTTAGCGGAAGGCGTTTGACAGAAGCAAGCCCTGAGACATTAATTTTCAGCACAGTAGCGTATCAGCTGGCGCTACTGGAAGAAAAATACAACGATGATATTAAGCAGAATTATTTAAGGTTTGCAAGGGATGAAAGACTGGATTTGAAAGGGGAATTTTACGGAAACAGAGGTAAAAGGCTTATCGAACAGCCAGCAGTAGCTACATTTAGATTCTATATTTCAAACATTCAAACAACGGATACTGTAATCCCAAAAGGCTCAAGAATCAGATACAACGAGCTTTATTTTGAAACAGATGAGGAATATAAGATAACAAAAGGAAATCTGTCAGTTGACGGAAAAGCTACATGTAATACGCTTGGAATTATCGGAAACGGTATCCCGGTTGGGCAAATTAAGGATATGGTTGACATATTTCCTAATTATGCAAAGGTTGAAAACATTACAGAAAGTAATTCAGGGACAAATAAAGAAGCAGATGAAAGCTACAGAGAGAGAATAAGGGAAATTCCTGAAAGCTTTACCACAGCTGGAAGTTCAGGAGCATACGCTTTTTGGACTAAGACAGCAAGCACAAATATTATAGATGTTAAGGTTCATTCGCCCTCAGCAACTAATGTGGATGTCTATATTTGGACTGACACAGGTACAGTAAGTCAGGAGCTTAAGGAAAAAGTAAAGGCGGTGCTTAACGAAGAAAATGTACGTCCTCTGACTGACAACGTAAATATTAAAGAGCCGAATAAAATTAATTATTCAATAGATTTTGACTATTATATTGACAAAGACAACGAAACTCTTGTAAATGTCATCAAATCCAACGTAGACAAAACAGTCCAGGAATATGTCGGATGGCAGAAAGAGAAGATAGGCAAGGACATAAATCCAGATGAGCTGATTAAAAGATTAAAAATAGCTGGAGTAAAAAGAGTGGTACTAAGAAGCCCTGTATTCCAAAAATTGAATTTTAACCAGGTTGGAATAAATAACAGCATAACAAGTAACTATCAAGGAGTTGAAGAGTTATGATAACTGTGCAAGATTTAAAATTAAATGACATTGCCGCAAAATCGACTCTCACAGATGAAACAACCAAATGGATATACGAATCAATAGATTATGCGATAAAACAACAGAAAAACAGAATAATGAATAAGTTTTTTCTTGATATTGACAAGCTGGACGAAGCAGAGATTGATTATCTGCTGTGGGAATATCATGTTGACTATGTTGGAGAAAATACCACTATTGAGAATAAAAGGAAACTTGTAAAGATGGCAGTCGTGGCACATTTTAATAAAGGAACTTTAGGAAGCGTAAGAGCAATCTGCAAAATCCTCTTCAGAAATGCCAAAATAAAGGAATGGTTTGAATATGGAGGCAGACCAGGATATTTCAAAATATCTACTTTAGGTGATTTAAAGGATGAAAAGGATTATCTGAAAGTTCTTGATGTTGTAAACGAATACAAGAACGAACGTAGCTGGCTGGAAGCGTTGACGTTTGAAAGAAGCTCAAATTTGGGTAAATATGTAGGAATTTTTTATGAAAAACAAATAATTAACATTCTGAACGAGAGGGATTTTGAGCTTCCTTGGATGGAGCAAAAATTAAATCAAGGAATTGTAAATGTAGTAGTAAAAGAAAATAATTTAGGAATAAGATAGGAGGATGAAATGGCTAATTATATCGGATGGGAAATAACAAACAAGGGGAGAGAGCTTATAGCAAGAGCCGTAAATAACGAAACCAAAATAAATGTTACGAAATTCAAGATTGGAGCAGGATACAATACAGGAAATGATAGAGAACTAACAGATTTGATTGACAAGAGAAACGAATTTCCGATAAATTCTTACGAGAGAAAAGATAACGGGAACGTGGAATTTACATTTGTCGTTTCCAACAAAACTGGAAGTGGAACAAGTGCGATAGCAAACTCTTATAAAATTTCTGAAATGGGAATATATGCCCAAGATGATTCAGGAACAGAAATTTTATATGCATACAATAAAGGGACGGATGGTGACTATATCCCAGTTTACAATGGGAAAAATGCAATTGATATTATTGAAAAATGTATCATTGTAATAGATCAGGCTGCAACTATAAATGTAACGATAGACAATTCGCTAACATATTTGACAAGAGAGTCAGCAGACAGAAAATATTTGGAAATACAGGCACTATCAAAAATAATAGGAATGGAATTCGGCGGAAATATTCAGGACGCAGGAAATAAGGTTAAAGGAAAATTTTACTTTGATAACGTTACCAAGTTTTATTATGAATGCATTGTGAACAACAGTCTGACATATAACGATAGCTCAAAATTTAGAGCTATTTCTAACAAGCCAATTTCAGACAAAGTGGAAAATTTGTTCAGTTCTGAAAATACTTACTTCCGAATAGGAAGTATGATAATCCAATGCGGAAGGAATGAAGTCTCGAATGGGTCTGGAGAAGAGGGGACAAGATTCAGATTTCCAAAACCTTTCAAAAACTCCTGCCTTGCAATTACAGCTAATGATGTAGGAGGGGGAGCAAGGTCAGTTGCTGTAAGCCCTGTCTCGAACTCGGAGTTCAAGGCTTGGGCGAGGTTCGGGAAAGATTTTTCAGGAAGCATCTTCTACTGGATTGCAATAGGATTCTGATAAAATTGCTGGAACAAAAATAACAAATGACAAGGAGGAAAATATAAATGAATGTTGTTATATATGACAAAAAAAGTCTCGGAATAATAGCGAGACCGATTATCACTAACTTGGAAGAGTTTAAAAGCAGTCCTAATCTGTTTTACCCAAATTGGGATTCAGAAAAGCACATCTGGAGTGAACTGGAATACGAAAATCCAGTTTTGGATAACGGAAATCTAAGAGAGGCGACAAAAGAGGAGCTGTATAAGGCAAAAAAATACACTTTAGCCGAAAACGAATTGATTGAGAATGGAAAAATCAAGACTGTTGAATTATCTGAATTTGAGTACATCGAGAACAATCAAATCAATTATAAGAAGGAAGAAAGGATTGAAAAACTGAAAGAAGAATTGTATCAGTTAAGGCTTGAAAGGGAGAAAAAACCTTTTGAATTTGAAGTGAAAGGGACTAAGTATCTTCAGCATAACAGGACTATTGACCAAAGCAATATCACTAAAATATTATTTTCTTTGGTTCTAAGGTTTATCCTTGGGCTTATGGGAAAAATTTCTAAAGGGCAGAAGCTGGACTTTGCACAAGTTATGACGGACTTAATGGCAACAGAGTACAGCAACTGGAAATTCTATACCGAGGACGGCTCTGAAAAGTATGTGAATGTAAACGTTCAAAAATTTATAGAAATGTCTGAAATAATGAGAAAGCATACGACAGCCTCAATGGTTGTTGAAACTACATTGTCACATAGTTTAGAGAGCAAAACTGTTGAGGAACTAAAAAAATTTAAAGCTGAAGCAGAATACAATAAATTGTTTGAAAATGAAATGAAGCAAGGTTAGGAGGTAATATGACAACAAAAAAAACATTAACAGGAAATGGAATTAATACCAGAAGTGTTTTTAAACGAAAAACTGCTGAAGAAATTTTGGAAGGGACTTTAGAAAAAATTAGAAGAGCACCTTTTGAACCAAAACCCAAATTGGTAGGGTACGCACAAATCGGAGGAGAAACACTTAAAAAAGTTATTTATGAATAAAGGAGGTATTTTATGAAACTCGAAAAAGACAAACTGTATATTTGTTTCCACAAGCCAAAAAGCCTAATTGGATTTTTAATATCGTTAAGAACGTTAGGGAAATACAGCCATTGTGAATTCATCTATAATGACTATGTATATTTATCAAATCCTGGTGGCGTAAGGATAAAACCTTTCGTTTATAAGGATAATATGGATATTTTTGAACTGGATAGCCACATTGAAATTCCAATTGTGCTGGAAGAGTTTAAGAAACTAAAGGGCAAAGGATACGACTACGGTGCAATTTTCTTTAGCCAATTATTGGAGCTGGGAATTGAGCATAAGGACAGATATTTCTGTTCGGAGCTGTGCTTACATC
>ERZ773056.512-NODE-512-length-20354-cov-9.268634_pt1 | contig 20354 bp, 16 predicted proteins | sample MGYA00580857_ERZ773056 | MGnify/ENA primary metagenome ERZ773056 (study PRJEB29015, sample SAMEA2737996) | human oral metagenome | biome: human oral; feature: human-associated habitat; material: dental | place: China | collected 2114 ... | reverse complement strand
CAAGTTGTATACCTTGATCAAGAGTATTAGAAAATTTTTCTTCTTCTATTTTTACTATTTTTCTAATATTTTCCAAATTCTTTCTCAAATCTGGATAAGCTATTTCAAATTTTTCAACAACTTTATCTATCATCTTATACATAAATAAATCTGTATATCCTAATAATCTTCCATGTCTTACAGCTCTTCTTAGGATTCTTCTTAGAATATATCCTCTTCCTTCATTTGAAGGTATAACTCCATCATTTACTAAGAAAGTTACAGCTCTTGCATGGTCTGTTATAACTTTTAATGAAAAATCTATTTCAGGATTTTTACCATATTGACTTCCTGTAATTTTAGCAGCTTTTTCAAGTATAGGAAATAATAAATCTGTTTCAAAATTATTAGCTTTTCCTTGTACAACTGCCGCTATTCTTTCAAGTCCTGCACCTGTATCTATATTCTTTTTAGGTAATGGTTCTAGACTTCCATCTTCCATTCTATTCCATTCAGTAAATACCAAATTCCAAATTTCTATAAAACGATTATCTGTTCCTTCATCACCAATTTTAGAATTTTCATCTCCACCATATTGAACACCTAAGTCAACATGTATTTCAGAACAAGGTCCACAAGAACCAGTAGGTCCTGCTGACCACCAGTTTTCACTTTCTCCCATTCTTACTATTCTTTCTTTTGGAAAATTACATTCTTCTATCCAAATTTTTTCTGCCTCATCATCAGTTGTAAAAACTGTAACCCAAAGTTTATCTTTATTTAGTTTTAATACTTCTGTTACAAACTCCCAAGACCATTTTATAGCTTCTTTTTTAAAATAATCTCCAAATGAGAAATTTCCTAACATTTCAAAAAATGTATGGTGTCTTGCAGTTCTTCCAACATTTTCTAAGTCATTTGTTCTTATACATTTTTGATAAGTTGTAACTCTTGGACAAGGTGCTTCTTTTTGTCCTAAGAAATATGGTTTAAATGGTACCATTCCAGCTACTGTCAAAAGTAAAGTTGGATCATCTGGTATCAAAGATGCACTTTCAAAATGTTTATGCTGTTTTTGCATAAAAAACTCAATAAATTTCTCCCTAATTTCGTTACCTGTTAACATTTTTCCTCCAATTAATCTAGTCTAAATTTTTCCCCTAAATATATTCTTTTTGCTTCTGGGTTATTTGCTATTTCACGTGGTGTCCCCTCTATTAGAACTTTACCTTTTGCCATAATATATGATTTGTCTGTGATACTTAAAGTTTCTCTTACATTATGGTCTGTTATTAATATTCCTAAACCTCTTTTTTTAAGGTGTCTTATAATATTTTGTATATCTTCAACAGCTATTGGGTCAACACCTGCAAAAGGTTCATCAAGTAGTATAAAACTTGGATTATTTGCTATTGTTCTTGCAATTTCTATTCTTCTTCTTTCTCCACCAGATAAAGAATAACCTAAAGAATCTCTAACATGAGTAAGTTTAAATTCTTCAAGTAACCTATCCACAGTTTCTCTTTGCTCTTTTTTGGATATATTTTTCATTTCAAGTACAACTTCTATATTTTCTTCAACTGTTAGATTTCTAAAAACTGAAGGTTCTTGTGCAAGATAACCAATTCCCATATCTGCCCTTTTATACATAGGTAAATTTGTTATATCTTGATCTGCACACATTACTTCTCCACTATCTGGTTTTACTATGCCAGTTATCATATAGAAAGTTGTTGTTTTTCCAGCTCCATTAGGACCAAGAAGTCCAACAATTTCACCTTTATTTACTTCTAAGCTAACCTTGTCCACAACTTTTCTTTTTTTATATGCTTTTACAAGATTATCAGCACTTAAACTTATCATTAGCTACTCCTTCTTATTTTTCTTTGTAGATGTCATATCATTTAATATGGTACTTGTTGATTTATCTCCAGTGTATTCAACATGAACATTACCTTTAGCTCTTATTTTTCTATTAACCATATCATAATGTCCTTCATTTGCAGTTGTAATAGAATCATTTCTAACAATTTTTACTCTATCATATACATCTGCCATCTCTCTTGTTACACTTCCTCTATCAGCAGTTAGAACTGTTTCTTCTTTTTTTTCATTTATATTTTTTACATAAACATTTTTATTTAATTTTATTAATTCTTTATCTATATAGCCAGTAACATCATCTGCTTTAACTAAAGTATTTCCTTTTGGTCCATCATCTATTGTAAGTACTGGATTTTTCTTTGCATAAACTTCTTTCTTTATAAGATCAAGCTCTAAGTAATTAGAGTCTATTCTTCTATTTAGCTGAGTAAATGTAGATTTTGTATCAACAATAACTTTTTTAGCTTGATACTTATCATCAACTTTACTCATATATAAATCTGCTTTATCACCTGTAAAGAAAACATCTCCTTCTTTTTGTTTAGATTTTCCTTTTACATTTCCTGTAAAATGAACAACATCATTTGTATTTCCTTTAGCTTGATTTGCTGAGAATTCATTTCCATCTATAGATTTTACATCAGCTTTTTTTGCAAATACTGCTCCACTTTCTCTATTTACTTTTGCATAACTAGATTTTATAGTATATTGATCATAGTTTATTACACTATTTGTAGGAGTTTCTGCATCCTTAGTATCAAGGTAATAAACTATTTTAGGACCTGATATATTATCATTACCAGAGCTTATATAGGCATTTCCTACTAATTCCAATTTTCTTTCATCTTTATTATATAGAACTATATTTTGTGCTCTTGCAGATCTATCTGGCTCTTTCATATTAAAATTAGTTCCTCTTAATATAGAATCTTTTGGACTATAAGTTGCCGAACTTACTGAACCAACCATAGAGTTTACAGGATCATTAAATTTAACTGGAGTATTCACATGAATTAACTCATCTTTATATGAATATCTAGCATTTGCAAATTCCATATTTGTTGTTTCTCTTCTTGCCTTTATTGGTCCAATTAAATCAACATAATCTCCTTTTTTTATGATCATTTCTTTGGCTATACCAGACATATTGTCAGCTTTATTTTCAAAAGGAATAGGTCCTTGTATTTTCCCTAGTCCGCTTATATTATTGTATACTAAATCATGCCCTTTTATTATAGTTCCTTTATTATCTACAATAATTTCTCCAGGACTTACAAGTTCACCTGTCTTTTTATTATATGTAATACTATTTCCATTAACTGTTGAATCTCCACTACTAGATTTTATAACATAAGGTTCAGGTGCTGTTAAAATTCCTGTTTCTTCTTTATATGTAACATTCTTAGTTGTTAAACCATAATCTTTATTCTTTACAGTAATATTTTCTTTTGAATAAAAATCTTTAGTTCCTAAGTTGTATACTATATTTGTACCTGTTAAGCCATCACCTTTAGCATTCCAAGAATCAAAAGGTTTATTAGTTGTTACTTCTTTAGTAATTGTATTATAGTGAATATATTCTGCTTCTAAATTATTATCAGGTGAAGTATATTTAATTTTATTTCCATACATATCCATTTCCTTAGTTTCACTAGAATAGATAAAATTATCTAACTTTAAATTTTCACCTTTTGTAGAAGTTATATCAACATTTCCAAAAACTCTTATTTTCTTATCATTGATATTGTATTCTCCCTTATCTGCTAATACAGAATAGATAGGATTCCCACCTTTAATTTTTCCATAGACATTTATTATATCACTATTAGGTTCTTTTTCAATATAACTAACATCAAAAATATAATCTTGATATGTAAACTTTACATCATCTGTTACTTTTAGACTTTGTGTTGTTTCATTCAAAACTATATTTTTACCCTTTAATCCAACTTCATCATACTTTAAGTCAAAACCATCAGTTGCATATAAATTTCTTTCATCTAAGTTAAAATAAACTTTTTCAAAGGTTCCTGACATTTCCTTATCAGTTTTATTGACATCACTGTTTTGAATATCTTTAATATTCTTAAGAGTATTAATATCTCCTATATCTCCTATTCTATTTGATAATCTTATATTACCTTCAAGAACTATTGTTTTATTAGCATTATTGTAATTTGCCTTATCAGCTAAAATAGAAAATAATTTATTTTTTATAACTACTCCATCTTCCAATGTTATATTATCCATAGAAATAGTTGTTTTAAATTTGTTTGCTAAAACCTCTATCCCTTTTTCTTCATTTTTAGCATACATAGGTTTTGTAGAAATAAGCTCTTGAGTTGTTTTATTATACTTTAATTCAGAAGCTTTTATTTCCCAACCATTTGGGCTTATACCTAAAATATTTGTATCTAAAGTTAAGTTTCTATCTTTATCAAGAAATACATTATCGCCACTTAAAAGCATTCCTTGTATTTTGGCTTTTGCTTTTTCAAACTTACTTTCTTTTTCATCTATATAGTCAATTTCTTTCTCTGCTTCTACGTGATAATCATCACTTTCATAAACTGCATTGACTGTTTCTATAATTTTTCTTATATCTCCAACTTCTTTATCAGAACCAAAGTAGTTAAAGTATCCAAGCACTACTGCTATTGCCCCTATAGCAATGTATATTATTTTTTTCTTACTCATTAGTTCCTCCAATAAGAATTTTTTTTAATTCATTTAATTTTAATAAACTTTCCAATGGGCTCATGGAATTTAAGTCCATATTTTTCAGTATATCTAATACCTCACTTTCATTTTCAGTTAGTATTTCTGTTTCTTCTTCCTCAAAATCTTCCTCAAACTCACTTCCAAAAAGCATCATTTGTTCAGCTTTTATTTTATTTTCTATTAAAGTTTTTCTATTTTCTAATTTTTTTAAAATTTTTCTTGAACGGTTTAAAACTTCCTTTGGTACACCAGATAATCTAGCAACCTCAATTCCATAAGACTTATCTGCTCCACCTTTTACTATTTCTCTTAAAAAGATAACATTCTTACCATCTTCTTTTACTTCCACTCTAAAATTTATTGCTCTTTCAAGTTCCTTTTCAAGTTCTGTAAGTTCATGATAATGAGTTGCAAATATAGTCTTAGCTCCTATAATATTATGAATATATTCTGTAATAGCAGTTGCTATTGAAATTCCATCATAAGTTGAAGTTCCTCTACCTATTTCATCCAAAACTACAAAAGATTTCTTTGTAGCACTATTTAAAATACTTGCTACCTCTGTCATTTCTAACATAAATGTAGACTGTCCTGTAAGTAAATCATCACTTGCTCCAACTCTTGTAAAAATTTTATCCACAATAGGAATTTTAGCATAATCTGCTGCTACATAACTACCTATATGTGCCATTATTATATTTAAAGCTACTTGTTTCATATAAGTAGATTTTCCAGACATATTAGGTCCTGTTAATATGATTAAATTATTTTTATCATCTAAAATAATATCATTTTTAACATAAGTTCCACTAGGAATTAGAGTTTCAACTATTGGGTGTCTTCCACCTTTAATTTCTAAAATTTCTCCTTCATTCATTTCTGGTTTAACATAAGAATTTTTAGTTGCTATATGAGCAAAATTAGAAACTATATCTAAATTTGCTATTCTATTTGCTAATTTATATAGACTATCAATATGCTCTTTAATTTCAGAAGTAAGTTGTTTAAATAATTCATACTCTAAGGCTTCTATTTTACTTTTAGCTGTGATAACTTTTTCTTCATATTCTTTTAAATCAGGAACTATATATCTTTCACTATTTACAAGGGTTTGTTTTCTTATATAGTCTTCTGGTACTAAATGCTCATTTGCTTTAGTAACTTCAATAAAATATCCAAATACTTTATTATATTTAATTTTTAAGCCTTTTATACCTGTTCTTTCCTTTTCTCTTTGTTCTATTTCAAGTATAAAATCTTTACCTAGCTTAGATATCTTCCTAAGTTCATCTAATTCTGAATTATATCCATCTTTTATAATTCCACCTTCCCTAACTGAAAAAGGTGCCTCAGCATCAATAATTAGTTCTATCTCATTGTATATATCTAATAGAATTTTAACATCTATATCTAAAATATCTTTTATCTCCTGATGTTCTTTTAAGAGTCTATAGATTTCCAATGATTTTCTTATAGAGTCCTTTAATGATAATAAATCTTTTCCATTTTCTGTACCATAAATTATTTTCCCTGCTATTCTTTCAATATCATAGATATCTTTTAAATACTCTCTTATACTTTCTCTTAAAAGTACATCATTATAAAAATAATCTACATAGAATTGTCTTTGTTTAATTTTTTCTATATTTAAAAATGGATTTTTTATAATTTTCTTAAGCTCTCTGCTACCAACTGAAGTTATACAATTATCTAAAACCCCTAGTAGAGTTCCTCTGGTTTCTTCATTTCTTTTAGGTACTAGATTTAGATTATTTTGTGTACTTATATTTAGTTCCATTATATTATCAATATTTTTATATTCTATTTTACTAAAGGGTAAGTCATTTCCTTTTTGTAATTCATCAATATAGTGTAAAAGATTAGCTGATGTTGAAATAGCTAAATCTTTTGATTTTAAAGAAAATACTTCAATAGACATAATATCAAAATATGAAGTCAAGTATGATTCAGCTTTTTTTACATTAGATACTTCTGTAAATTTGACTCCTAAAAATGATATTTTTTCTTTAAAAATTTCTATATATTCTGAATATGTTTTTTCATCTAACAAAATTTCACTTGCTTGTATCTTATTCATTTCAGCCAATGCTTTTTCAAAGAAATTTTTTCCTTTTATTTCAAAAACTGAAAACTCTCCTGTTGTTATATCTGCATAGGCTATTGCTGCAATATTTTCTGTTGTATTTATTTTTATACAAGCAATATAGTTATTATTATTTTTATCTAAAAAATCTACATCTATTATTGTTCCAGGAGTTATAACTCTTGTTACTTCTCTTTTTACAATACCTGTTGCAGATTTAGGATCTTCCACTTGATCACAAATAGCAACACTATAACCTTTTTCAACTAATTTTGCTATATATGATGCTACTGAATGATAAGGAACTCCTGCTAAGGGAACATCTTGCCCTTTCTCTCTATTTCTTTTTGTAAGAGTAAGTCCTAATTCTTTTGAAGCTGTCTTAGCATCTTCAAAGAACATTTCATAAAAATCTCCCAATCTAAACATTAGGATTTCATTTTTATACTCTTCTTTTATTTTTTTATATTGTTGCATTAAGGGTGTGTCTGCTGACATTTGTTTACCTCTCAATTTAATTTTTCTTTTTCACTATAACTTATATATTTTAACATATATATTAGAAAAATTACATTATTTTATTTAGGAGATTAAATTATTAAAGCATTTCTTCTAATATTTTAATAATCTCATCATAGTCACTTATAGTATTTATTTTTCTCTTAGCTTCTGTACAATTTTCCATTCCTTTTAAATACCAAGAAATATGTTTTCTTACATCAAAAATAAATTGATTATCATTATCAACTCTTATTCTCTTTAAATGCTCTATTGCCATATTAATTTTATCTTCTTTTGTTGTAGGAGTTTTAATTTCTCCATATTCTAAAATTTCTCTAATATCTCTAATAAGCCAAGGATTTCCAAAAATTCCCCTTGCTAACATCACTCCATCAACATTTGAGTATGATATTTTTTCTAAGGCATCTTCTCCTGTAAAAATATCCCCATTTCCTATAACTGGTATAGAAACATTATCTTTAACTTCCTTTATATATTTCCAATCTGCCTTTCCAGAATATAATTGCTCTCTTGTTCTTCCATGTATAGTAATATGATCACAACCAATTTCTTCAGCTATTTTACCTATTTGAATATAATTTTCTGGCTCTTTATATCCTATTCTAATTTTTATAGAAAGTTTTGTATCATCATTTAAAATAGATTTTATTTCAGATAATATTTTCTTTATTTTTTCTGGTTCTCTAACTAAAGCTGCTCCATATCCACAATTTACTATTTTTTTCATAGGACAACCACAATTTAAGTTAATATGTTTTACTCCCAAATTTTCTATATACTTTGCACTTTCTTTTATTTTTTTTATATCTTCTCCAAAAATTTGGACTGCATTTCCCTCTCTTAATTTTAAAATTTTTGAAATAGTCTTGTCATTTAAAACTGAAAGTGCATTTACACTTACCATTTCTGTAAATATTAAATCTGGTTTAAAATCTTCAAGTATTCCTCTAAATGTATAATCTGTTACTCCTGCAATAGGAGCTATATAAATTTTTTTCATATTCTTTTTCTCCAATCTCAAATATTTTTAAATTTTAGCATATTATTTTATATTAGAAAAGTGTATAATATATTAAAATAATAATTTTAATTAAAAGGTGTATCTTATGAAAAATAATTTATCTAATATCCTCTTATATATTTTTTTATTAAATAGTACTAATATTTTTTCTTTAGGTAGTGATATTAAAGAAATTGAACCTATTGAATCAATTCATTCTGATGAAAATTCTTCTGTCTTCATGAATGATAATTCAAAATCTGTTTCTGAGAGTTCTTTTGAAGAAAATTATAAATCTAAAAATTCTACCATAATAAGTACAAATAAAGATTTAAAAAATAATAAAAAAGAAGAAGATGGTAGAGAAGATAAGTTTGAAGAAATCAATGATAGAACAAATAGAATAACAGCCTTAGGTTCTGCTATGGGAGCTGTTGATTTAAGCAAAACTCCTACTAAAAAATTTAGAGTGGGCGCTGGTGTTGGACATTCAGCTAATAATCAAGCAGTTGCTGTTGGAATTGGTTATGCTCCAACTGAAAGATTAAGACTTAATACAAAAATTTCTACAACTACAAATTCTACTAAATCTAATAGGTCAAATGGTATTTCAATAGGAGCTTCTTATGATTTAGATTGGTAAATAAAAAGCTATTACATTTCTAATTGATTTGTAATAGCTTTATTTTTTAATATTTAATTAATTTTGAGCTGGTAAATCACTTACTTGCCCTTGTCCACCATAAAGTGCTATATAGAAATCTGCTGCATTTTCAATTTCCCATTTTCCATCTATCTTTGTCATTTGAATTTGAACATTTGATTCAGAATATTCTAAATCTTTTTCATTTTTTAATAATTCAGTGAAATATTCAACAGCTATTTTATTAAGTTCTTCTTCTGTTGGTTCAGCACTTGCAGTATTTTGCAAATGAGCCGATAATTCATCCATATATCTACCTAAATTTACTGCTTTTATAGTTACATCTAATTGAGCACTATCCCCATTTTCTTCAACTTTATTAACTTTATATGTTGCTTTATTGAATAGTTTAGCTAATAATTTTGTACTTTCTAGACCTTCTTCTCCATTTTTAGTAACTTGTTCTTTAACTTCTTTAACTTTTTCATCAAAAGCTTTTTCAGAATCTTTCTTTCCACAAGCTACTAACATTAAAAACATACATGCTAGTATTATATAACGAAATATTTTTTTCATATTATTATCTTCTCCTTATTATAAACCTATTAAACTTCCAGCTCCACCTAAAGTTGCTGATACTAAATCATTAGGATTTGTTATTACCCAACCTTCTTGAGATTTTTGCATTTGTACATTTACTTCTGTTTCAACATATTCTAAATTTTTATCATTTAGCACATTTGTAAAAAAATCAACAGAAAATTGATTAAATTCTTCCTGTTTGTCAGCTGGTACATTTTCCCCGTATTTTTCTGTAGCTGCTGCTATATATTCATTTACATATTTTTCCAAATTCACTGCTTTTACAGTTACATTTAATTCAGAATTATCACCTTTTTCTTCAACCTTATTAACTTTGTATGTTGCTTTGCTGATTATTTCTGCCATTTTTTTTGAACCTTCATCAGCACCTTCCATCTGTTTAGTTAATACAGAATTAAATTCCTTAAATCTTTCCTCAAATGCTTTTTGTGAATCTGGTTTTCCACAAGCCACTAACATCAATAATGCAAAACTTAAAACTAGATAACGAAAAATTTTTTTCATTTACTTCTCCTCCTTAGAATTTAACAGTGTTTATATATTAACATATATCTAAGAAATTTTAAAGTGTTTATTACAATTAATTATGAGGTGCTCTTACAAATTCTTCTAAACCTCCAAATATTCCAACTAAAACATCATCTGTATTTATTACTTTCCATTGCCCATCAATTTTTTCCATATGAACTTTTATATTTGTTTCAGTATAATCTAAATCTTTCTTTGATAAATCAGAAAAATAACCAACAGTTGCCTTAGTAAAAGCTTCTTCCCCCATATTAGTTTCTATCATAGGTTTTAAAGATAACATAAATTCACTTAAATATTTTGTTAAATCTACTGCTTTTATAGTTATATCAAGTTCAGATACATTTCCATTTTCTTCAACCTTATTAACTGTATATGAAGCTTTTTGCAAAATTTTTGCCATCATTTTTGTGGCTTCATTATCTCCTTCATTCATTTTTTTATCTATTTCACTCATAGTTTCTTTAAAACCTTTTTCAAATGCTTTTTGTGAATCTGGTTTCCCACAAGCTACTAACATCAACAATGCAAAACTTAATAAAATATAACGAAAAATCTTTTTCATAAAATAATTCCTCCTTAAAAAAATTTATAATATACTATCATAAAATGAAGTTAAAGTAAAATATTATTTATTTTTAAACCACTATTTTTTTCAAATTTTTCAACAGACATTCCCTGTGAAAATTCTCCTAAACCTAAAATTTTAGAAAGTTTTAAATAGGAATTAGTAAGATGAATAGGATTTAAAAATAATTCATTTCCTTTTTTTTCCATAAAAATCATAGGATTTGAAATTGCTTTATTTGCATAAATCATAGGGACAAAAGCTTTTCCATCTGAACCCAATAAATATTGAAAATATCTGATAATACAAAGACAGATGTAACAAAGAGTAAAATGTCCGTGGAGATGCTTTTCAGAAAAATCTACATCTGTTATTTTAAATTTATCTTCTATATTCCATGTATATTGAAAGATATTAGATATTTCTTGTGCTTCTAATGTTTCCTCATCTGTAATTATATATATATATCCATTCCTATTATTTTTTTCTATGTAGTCTTTAAAAGCTCTTTTTTTTGCCCAATAAACATAAAGTTTCAAATTACCATCAATATCTATAATCTTATCTTTTTCTAATACTTCATCTGTTTTTATATCTTTTTCTATAACTTTCCATTTTGTTTCTTTTAAAATTTCCTTTTGTATTTCAAAATCTAAATCTTCAAATAGAATAGGACTTATAAAACTTTTATCTCTCAATTTACCTTCTTGTGTAGAAACTAAAATAAATTTAGAGATTTTTAATATTTTTTTTAACTCTTTCAATTTATTTTCTGAAAATTTTTCTTTCATAAATAATTGATGAGAAATAGGTATTCCATAAGAATCAAAAAGTAATATCATATCAAAACTTAAATCTTCCTCAACTTCTTGAAAATCTGAAGAAGATAAACCATATAAAACTTTCCAATATGAGTTATATTTATAACTACTCATATAATAATATGCTAAGCTATTCTCTCTTTTAACTTTCTTTTCAAAAAATTTATTAAAGCATTCTGTTAAGTCTTTCTCTTTTTTTTCAAGCTCTAACAAAGTTTCATAAAAATCTGGATGCGAAACAGATTCTAAATTAAGAAATGGAGTTTTTCTATTTTCTAAAAAAGTAGAATAAGAACTTCCTAATCTATAAATTACAAGAGAAAATAGAGTTTTAGAAAGTGATTCTCCTAATATTTTTGACACCCCTATTTCTTTCCATAATGAATGTACTAAGCTATGTCCAAATCTAAAAAGTGTATTTTTAGAAATATTTTTTTTCTTTTCCTCTGTTATTTTTTTTGCTTCCTCTTTTAATTCAAAAATAATATTTGGGTTCTCTTTTAAAAGTGTTTCATAGTTTCCTATCGTTTTTATAACTACCGTCTTTTTTTTATTTGTTTTTGCTATTCTATGTTGTTCACAAAATTGAATTACCCTTGACTTTCCTTTTCCTGTAATTGCTACATACATTTTTATCACCTTTTTTATTATAACATATTTTTTATATAATAATAGGACATAAAAGGACAAAATTGAAAGAATTTGCATTTTTTTATAAAAATTGTTAACCTAGACAAGTAATAAAAATTGTTTTTTAAGGAGGTTAACATGAATAAAGATAATAAAAAAAACAATATTTCTAAACAAATTAATAAAGAAGTTTTAATTACAATAGGACTTTATCTATTTTATTTTGTTTGGTGGTACTATTTTGCATATGAATATTCTTCTGATAATGTTGAAGAGTACAAATATATTTTAGGTTTACCTGAATGGTTTTTTTATTCTTGTGTTGTTGGATTAGTTCTTATTAATATCTTAGTATATATTTGTATAAAATTTCTCTTCAAAGATATTGATTTTGAAAAATATAATGAAAATAATAATTTAGATAAAAAGTAAGGAGTAATAAATGGATAAAACTTTAATTATAATACCAATAATAATCTACTTGATTGCTATGTTATTTATTGCTTATAGAGTTAACAATATAAAAAATAGTTCTAAAAGCTTTACAAATGAATATTATCTTGGTAGTAGATCTATGGGAGGTTTTGTACTTGCAATGACAATAGTTGCAACTTATGTTGGAGCTAGTTCATTTATAGGAGGTCCTGGTATTGCATATAATCTTGGACTTGGTTGGGTACTACTTGCCTGTATTCAAGTTCCAACTGCATTTTTTACTTTAGGTATTCTTGGTAAAAAACTTTCTATTATTTCAAGAAAATTAAATGCTATAACTATTTTTGATGTATTGAAGGCTAGATATAATAATAGCTTTTTAAATGTTTTAGCTTCTATAATGTTAATAGTATTCTTTATAAGTGCTATTGTTGCTCAATTTATAGGTGGTGCTAGATTATTTGAAGCTGTTACTGGACTTTCTTATTTAACGGGACTCATAATTTTCTCATCTGTTGTAATAATTTATACGACTTTTGGTGGATTTAGAGCTGTTACCTTAACAGATGCTATTCAAGCTGTAATAATGTTTACTGCAACTATTGTGCTTTTTGTTGTTATATTAAAACATGGAAATGGTATGGAAAATATTATGATGAAAATTAAAGATATTGACCCTAATCTTTTAAGACCAGATTCAGGTGGAAATATTGCTAAACCATTTATAATGTCTTTCTGGATTTTAGTTGGAATAGGAATTTTAGGACTACCTGCAACTACTATAAGATGTATGGCATTTAAAGATACAAAAGCTATGCACAATGCTATGATAATTGGTACATCTCTTGTTGGAGTTTTAGTTTTAGGTATGCACTTAGTTGGAGTAATGGGAAGAGCTGTTATTCCTGATTTGCAAGAAGTTGATAAAATTATACCAATACTTGCACTTAAAAATTTGTATCCAATACTTGCAGGAGTTTTTATTGGTGGTCCTCTTGCAGCTGTAATGTCAACAGTTGATTCACTATTAATAATATCATCTTCAACTTTAATAAAAGATTTATATGTTACTTACTTGGATAAAAATGCTAGTGAAGCTAAAATTAAAAAGATATCAATGTGGACTTCATTTCTAATAGGACTGTTAGTATTTCTTCTTTCTATTAAGCCAATAAGTTTAATTGCTTGGGTAAATTTATTTGCCTTAGGAGGTCAAGAAATTGTATTCTTCTGTCCATTAATTTTAGGACTTTATTGGAAAGGTGCAAATGCAACTGGAGCTATTGCTTCTATATTTTCTGGAATTGCTACATATTTAACTCTTGAAATATTAAAAACTAAAATCTTAGGTTTACATAATATAGTTCCAGGACTTACTGTTGCCATTATAGTTTTTATTATAGCCTCATATTTTGGAAAGAAATCTGATGAAAAAACTATAAAAATATTTTTTGAATATTAAAAATATTTTTTAAATGAAAATGAGGATAGTACTCTATCCTCATTTTTTGTATATTATATAAACTTTAATTAGGGTCTAATATTATTTTAGTTAGCTAATCCAGAACCTTCATATAATCCAAATTTCTTTAAGTCTTCTTCAACAGTTGTGATTCCAGCTATACCAAAGTTTTCTACTAAAACTTTTGCTACATTTGGAGATAAGAATCCTGGTAATGTTGGTCCAACATGGATATTTTTAACTCCTAAGTATAATAATGCAAGTAAAACTATTACAGCTTTTTGTTCATACCAAGCAATATTAAATACTAATGGTAATTCATTTATATCATTTAAACCAAATACTTCTTTTAATTTAAGTGCTACTACTGCCCAAGAATAAGAGTCATTACATTGTCCTGCATCTAATACTCTTGGAATACCATTTATATCTCCTAAGTTTAATTTGTTGTATTTGAACTTAGCACAACCAGAAGTTAAAATGATTGTATCTTTTGGTAAGTTTTCAGCAAATTCTGTATAGTAATGTCTTTGTGACATTCTTCCATCACAACCACTCATTACAACAAATCTTTTAATTGCTCCTGATTTAATATTTTCTACAACTTTATCAGCTAAACTTAAAACTTGGTTATGTGCAAAACCAACAGTTATTTCTCCACTTTCAACTTCTACTGGTGGTTGACAAGTTTTTGCAAGTTCTATAATTTCAGAGAAATCTTTTGTTCCATCTGCATTAACTTTTATTCTCTTCCATCCTGGATATCCAGCAGCATTAGTTGTGAATACTCTATCTTTATATGTTGCATTCTTTACAGGTGGAACTATACAGTTAGTTGTGAAAACAATAGGTCCATTAAAGTTTGTAAAGTCTTTTCTTTGATCCCACCAAGCATTTCCATAGTTTCCATAGAAATGAGAATATTTCTTTAATTCAGGATATCCATGTCCTGGTAACATTTCTGAGTGAGTATAAATATCTACTCCTGAATCTTTACTTTGTTCTAGTAATTGTTTTAAATCCCATAAGTCATGTCCACTTATTAAGATTCCAGGTCTTTTTCCAGCTCCAATTTTTACTTTTGTAATTTCTGGTGTTCCTAAAGCAGATGTATTAGCTTCATCAAGTAATGCCATTACTTTAACTCCATATTCTCCAGTTTTCATTGTTAAAGCAATCAATTGTTCAGCAGTTAAACTATCATCCATAGTTCCTAAAAGAGCTTCTTCAACAAAAGCAAATATTTCTTCACTTGTTTTTCCTAAGTTAAAAGCATGTTCTGCATAAGCAGCTAAACCTTTTAATCCATACATAATTAATTCTCTTAAAGATCTAACATCTTCATTTTCTGTTCTTAAAACTCCAACTACTGATTGATTTTCAGAGAATTTTATTAAATCTTCATCTGATTCATAATACCAATTTACTAAATCAGCTCCATATTTTTCAGCTTCTTTCTTTTCTTCATCAGTTGCTAAGGCTTTTAATTCTTCTCTTAATTTTAATCCTGCTTTTATTTCATCTAATATAGCAGCATCATCAAAGTTAGCATTTGTAATTGTTATAAAAAGTGAATTAATAAGATATCTATTTACCTTTCCTTCTAACAATTCCTTTGCTTTTCCATTTTTTCTAAAAACTGCACTATATGCTGCAACACCTTTTTCAGTGTGTAATAATAAATCTTGTAATCCTGATGTTTCTGCATCCTTTCCACAAACTCCTATAGATGTACATCCAGTTCCTTTAGCAGTTTCTTGACATTGATAACAAAACATTTTATCCATTTTCTTTTACTCCTCCTTAATTACTAAAAATATAGTTTAATATTTCTTGACAATATGATAAGCTATATTTAATTTTATTTCGGTAACATTTGTTACCGAAATAAAAAAAATTTAAAGTTAATATAAAAAAGAGTAAAAATATGATAAAATAATTTCAATTCTTGTAAAGTTAGGAGGGATAAAAATGCATGATGGTTGTTCTGGAAAATTTGATGATGGTATGCAAGTATTAGCAAAATTAAGAATGATGGGATTTAGTAAACAAGATATGCCTTTTCCAATGACATTTACTTGTAAAGAATGTGGAAAAGAAATAACTATGACTACTTTTGAATATGAATGTCCTCATTGTAGTATGATTTATGCTGTTACACCTTGCCATGCCTTTGATGTAGAAAATATTTTAAGTGCTGGAAAAGCAAAAAAATAAATGATAAAGGTTACTTCCATTTTTTGAAAGTAACCTTCTTTCTTTTATATTTTCTCCAATTCTACCTTTTCTACAACAATAGATTTTTGATTTACATAAATAACAAAACCTGGTTTTGCTCCATTAGGTTTAGAGACATTTTTTCTTAAAGTATACTGAACCTCCCACGACTGGGCATTATCTCTCCTTAACAAGTTAAGGAGCTTAGCCAAGTGTCGCAGGGTTCTTGGGTAATAGTTGCTTCTGTTAGCCAACTAAATTTACCAAGCTATCCCCATAGTTCCTACGGTTCATATATTTTATTTAAGCACTTATACCTAATATCCTTAGTCCTTCTTTTAATATGTTTTTTGCTGCATTTATATCTCTATTATGTACAGCTTTACATACTGGACAAGTCCATTCTCTTATACTTAAATCTTTTACTTCTTCATTCTTATTTCCACAACAATTACATATTTGACTACTTGCAAAAAATTTATCCACTCTTACTATTGTTCTTCCATGCCATTTTGCTTTATAATCTAATATTCTATTAAATTCGCTCCATGATACATCTACAATATTTCTTGCTAATTTATGATTTCTTACCATATTTTTTACTTGTAAATCTTCCATACAGATAATATCATATTCTTTTATTAGCATTGTTGATAACTTTTGCAGAAAATCTTCTCTTTGATTTGATATCTTTTCAAATAATCTTGCTACTTTTATCCTAGCTTTATTTCTATTTGAACTACCCTTTGGTTTTCGTGATAGTTTTCTTTGTAATATTGCTAGTTTATTCAAAGATTTTTGTAAATATTTTGGATTTTCTATTGAGATTTCATCACTGGTAAGTGCAAAGTTTTTTATACCTAAATCTATTCCAACATTTTTATTTGTACTTTCTAACTTTTCTGTTTCTACATCAGTACAACATAAAGATATATAATATTTTTCACTAGGTGTTTGTGTTATCGTTGCATTTATTATTTTTCCTTGTGGTTTCATTTTATCTCTTATTTTTAGTTTTCCTAACTTAGGTACTTTTATCCATTTATCTAAAAACTCTATATTATTATTAGTATAATTGGTTCTGTATGATTTTCTATTATCTTTCTTAGATTTAAACTTTGGATAACCCTTTCCACTAAAAAAGTTCTTATATGCCTTATCTAAATCTTTTAAAGAATTTTGTAAAGAAAATTTATCTACATCTTTTAACCATTCTTTATCTTTCTTTAAAACTGTTAATTCTTTACTACACTCACTATATGACATAGACTTTTTCTCTGCCTTATATAACTTCTGTTTTAAATCTAAAAAATGATTATAGACATATCTTACACAACCAAAAGTACTATTTAATATTTTTATTTGAGTTTTAGTTGGATAAAATCTAAACTTATATGCTTTTTCCATGCGATTTCACCTCCATTTACCTATATATAGTATACTACTTTTTATACTATAAGTAAATGAAAAAGTAAAATTTTTCTAAATATATAAACCTAAAAACTGACTTAGTCGTTTTAGAGGTTGTCGTTCACATAAGTACGCTACCACTTATGCAGTTCTCTTGGCATATACACTCCTTAATAAATTAAGGAGATTAGCCTTGAACTTCTTAATATTTCTATTAAGCACAGACTATATCTTATCCCACAGCTTTATCTGTTTGGGTCTGCCCACTTCCACCAGCTTTGGTGTACTTCCTAAATGGAATAGTCGTTGAACTTTACCTTTCGGTCTTAGCTGCTGATTGCCCATTATTCTATTTAATTTCAGCACTTAGGTTTTAACCATAATAAATTTTATATCTTTATGCCATCCAATTTATTTTTTCCGCTTTCGCAACAGTCACACTTATATCTAAATTTTTTTCATATAAAGAGCTTTTAATAGATATTATGTTGTTGTTAAATTGGCTTTAGGGTTTTCCAGCAATTCAAGCAGTATTAGGCAGCTTTTTAACCACCTTCACATACATATTTCTATATATGCTGACTATATTTACATTGCCTTTCTTAATTTCACGGCTATGCTATTTAATCAATATTTTTTTCAAAAATTATATTTTCAATTTGCAATATACTTAATTTTTCTGAGATTACATGTATCCGCTTATCTTTAGACACATCTTCAAGCAATTTTCCACCATATTCAGTAGCTGTACTTACCATAATATCATCTTCTCTAACTTTCATAACCTCATCTAAAATAATCCTAGAATCTTTTGTTCCACCAATTATCCAAATCATCTAATTTCCCTTTCCTATATAATTTAAATTCCTCCAATTATACCCCCCAATTTCTCTTAACATAATATAAAATATATACTAATTCTATATTTTATATTCTAAATTACTACTTTTTAATTATACCACATTATTTATTTTTTATTTATACTTATTTTAAAAATTTTAATTTATGACTTAAAATTAATATGATTCTGTTAATTTAATTATATTTGTTTTAAAATAATAATTTATATTTTTTTAGAAAATTATATAAATACCATTCTAAATTAATAAATTATTTTTTTATATCATAAATTGCAATATTAATTGCGACATTTTACCAAATTTTTTTATTAAAATATTTTCAAAAAATAAAAGTTGAAAAAATTTTTCCGATATGATATAAAATATTAAGCTGACTCGAATTTCTAAATTAAATAATAAATAATATTTTGAGTTCATATAAAAATTGAAAGGATAATAAAAAATATGGATAATGAGTTAAAACTGTATATTGTTAGACATGGACAAACTGAGTGGAATGTATTAGAAAAATTTCAAGGACAGTTAAATTCACCACTTACATTAGAAGGAATTGAAAAAGTAAAAAAAACTGCTGAAAAACTTAAAAATATAAAATTTAAAGCAGGTTACACAAGTCAAATGGGAAGGACATTCGCTACTGCAAAAATAATTTTACAAAATAATAATTATGAACAAGAAAAAACTTCAGATCAAAAATTAAAATTGAAAAAATTACCTGAACTAAATGAAATTCACTTTGGAGAATGGCAAGGTATGACATTTAGAGAAACTTTTCTTAAATTTCCCAAAGAAGCCCATAATTACTTTTATGATGTAAAAAATTACAATGCCAAAAATATAAAAGGAGAAGAATTAAAAGATGGATTAGAACGTTTTTTAAAGGGTTTAAAAAAAATTAGAGAAGAACAAAAATCAGAAAATATTCTAATCGTAACACATGGAACTGTTTTAGAATTATTTTTTAACTATATCCAAAATAAAGAAGCCGATGATTTAGATGAGCGGAAATTAATCGGTAATGGGCAATATAAAATATTTACCTTCAAAAATGGAAAATACGTAACATTGTAAGATTAAATTTAATTAAAATAACTATCTATTCTTAACCAAAAATTATATATATTTTACATTTTCATATTATTTTTTTAGTTTGTCGCAATATATTATACAATCTATGAAACAATAATAAAAATGGAGTAAAACAATCATTACTGTCAAACTCCATTTTTTAATATAAATTTAATTTTTTTGTAATTAATAAGATAAATACTATTATTTACTTTAATTATCTGAAAACAAATACTAGATTTAATCTACTAAAAGATTTATAATAAATTCATTATTTTAATAGGGTTTAGTATTAAACCTAATTTCCTTATAAATAAAAAAAATGGCGTCCCCGGTTGGACTTGAACCAACGGCCCTCTGATTAACAGTCAGATGCTCTAACCAGCTGAGCTACGGAGACACACATATTCAAAAAAGTTTGGCAACCGCCTATCTTCCCAGGAAAAGTCCAAGTATTTTAGGCGCTAACAGACTTAACTGCCGGGTTCGAAATGTTACCGGGTGTATCCCTGTCGCTATCATCACCAAACTGGATATATATGCTGCCTATCAAGACAATGAGAAATAAATAGCAGAAGTAAAAGATCACCTTAAAAGCAGACGTAATATTAGTACTGGTCAGCTGAATGCATTGCTGCACTTGCACCCCCAGCCTATCAACCATATGTTCTCTATGGATACTGCGAATACTCATCTCAAAGCTGGCTTCCCGCTTAGATGCTTTCAGCGGTTATCCGTGCCAGACGTGACTACTCAGCCGTGCCACTGGCGTGACAGCTGATGCATCAGAGGTCTGTCCAACCCGGTCCTCTCGTACTAAGGTCAGATCTTTTCAGTATTCAGGCGCCTGCAGTGGATAGGGACCGAACTGTCTCACGACGTTCTGAACCCAGCTCGCG
>ERZ773056.510-NODE-510-length-20390-cov-15.567494_pt1 | contig 20390 bp, 13 predicted proteins | sample MGYA00580857_ERZ773056 | MGnify/ENA primary metagenome ERZ773056 (study PRJEB29015, sample SAMEA2737996) | human oral metagenome | biome: human oral; feature: human-associated habitat; material: dental | place: China | collected 2114 ... | reverse complement strand
CCATTGAACAGGCTTCCCATCACATAGGGGCGGTTTGGGTCTCCGTGCCGAAATCCTACCAGTACATGGTCGCCCACTTCGGGAATAAAGACAAAGCCACGGTTGGTACGTACTTCGTTGCTGCTGCCACCATCAGGTGTCATCACCCGAATCCAATTCGTACTCATGTTTCCCGTCTGCCAGTTCATCTGCACTTTCACACGACCATGTCCAAACTTATCGTCATTTTTGGTAACCTTTGCCATCTGTGGCTCAGCCACCGGCAGTTCCACATCAGGATTCGGCAATGTCTCCACAACAGCAGGAATAGCTTTGAACGTATTGCTGTAATAACTGTTCTCTCCAACCGTATGCGTAATCTCCGTGATAAGAAATTCGCCCAGCGACTCATCCGTCATATTGCCCACACGTTCGAGAAAAGAGCTCTTCAAGTCTACCACACTGCCCGTAACCAGCGTTGCCTTTTCACTCTTGCCTAACACATAGTGTGACTCTGCGGTATCACCCTCCTGCTTTTTCCTTACATACCGCGTCATTTCCGAAGAGTAATGAATACGGGGGAGGGCATACTGGCGTGCAGGCGTCTTATACATCGCCATCGAAGCCATGAAAGCATCATAGCCCAATCCATCCTTATCCGTCGGCGTATTCGGAGTCTCTGCTGCAATTATCTGATCGTTGAGCGAATGATAAGAAAACACTTTAGCCGGGCGTGCCAATGCCTTTACACCAATGTCAAGCGAAGAAAGGCTTGTGCCGAATTCCAGTTTCACGGCATTGGGTAGATGTGCCGGACGTCCGAAAATAAGGTCGATGCCGTCATAGTACAACCACTCATTGTATTGTAGAGCAAGACGCTTGATAAATGTAAAGTCAGATTCGTTATACTGACATACATAGTCAAGTTTTTCTGTATATTCGGGATTAATCTTGGCGCTCACTCCTGCATTCGCAGTTATTTCCTTTATAATATCAGCAAGTGTAAAATCGTTCCAAGAGTGAAAATTTAAATCTGTCTCTAATAGGTAAGTTTCGGAATACCCCGAAACAAGAATATGGCCAAAATCACTGTTCTTGCGGTGTAGGCTCACCCCCGTAATGACACCCAGAAAGGTTGTTTCTGATTTCTCTCCTGCACACACAGCAAAAGATTTACCGATCCATTTGGCACTATCCTTGAGATTGTGAGCATATCTGTTACCTCCTGTTTCAAGATCAAGAATCAGTTCAAAACGATGATGGTCATTGATGGACTGGTGTAGGTTAAGCGACTTAAAAGAAAAGAGTCGCTTACCATCTATGCTGACGGAGATATTATTGTTGAGTATTGACATATTCTTGATTTATCATATTGATTGTACCTTTATAGAAAAAAAGTAGGCTTTCCTCCAGCGGCTTCTTGTCCGATGGCAGGAAAGCCCGTTACCGACTTATTTCATGTTATGCCTAAGCCTTCGGCCAGCGGTTGTCCAACTCTGCGTTGCCCACGGTGATGGTTTCGGCCGAGAATGTCATGGCGATGGTCATCGGTACCTCGTTCGTTGTGTCAAGGGTTTCCTTGTAATGAACGATGTAAGCGTTCTTGAACTCGATTTCCTTCATCTTGGCATCCTCTTCGGTCTTCTTATAGATGATTTTTCCGTCAACAGCCTTGAACTGACTATTAAGCATTGCTTCAATAGCCGTGGTGTCCTCTGTTGATTCTACCGTAACAGATACTCTGCCGCCGGAAATACTTGACGACGGCTTGCCTTTGGAGTCAGTATTGCGACTGAACTCGTAGTTTGAATACAGGACGTCATATTCTTTGCCGCCCAATTCCAATGTTGCTCTGAATGAACCCATAATTAAAACTTTTTAAATTGTCAATAATAATAACCGGAGGTCTTTCTGGATTCTGTCGTCAAGTCGGCGTGAGAACAAAAAAGAGAAAACCCCAAACAACTTCTTGAAGTCTCCTCTATCGGCTGAAAGACAGTCTTGCTCTGGGAAGAAGAGGAAGAATTGCAATCTGTTGTCTTCGATAGCAAAAATAGAAAATTGAAATCTAACGGCAAAGGAAAATGCAGAAAAAGATTTGTGCGTTAGAAATATTTAACAATTATATATAATACAGTAACTATTCAGCGATAATGAACGTTGAATATCAAGAACTTATAAACGTAACATTGTGGCAAAAAGGCTCAAAATGACATTCTTTACCAAAATTTGCATATGTATGTTTATGTAACTTCCTGATAATCAATAGTGGTTTATACGCCTTATCGCTGAATAGTTACAATTAATCTCTGGGACTCCTCAAAAGGGACTCCTTTTTTTTTATTGCTGGTACCGCTCTTCGGGGCTACGCGCCCCGGCCGCAAGGCAAACCCGCGGTGTTTTTCATTTTACTCCATTGAAAAACAAACGCAGTTTTTGCACTTCGATTTGGAAAGTACATTCTTATTAAAAAATGGCCTTGGAATAAACCAATCGGAAATTAGATTATTTACAATACTCTTGTATAAACTTACCTCCTTTTATTTTGAACACCCTTTCCTTGATAACAACATCACTATCTGCCAATGCAATGGTCTCCCTTAATGTTATTCTATACTGCTTGGTTATCTTATAGTCTAAATAACAGTTTTCTACATTATTCTTCCATTTAATGTCTTTGGAAAAATAGATGGGAAGCTTATCAATCAATTTATTCTCTTTATTCATGGAGACGAGAAGAAAATAATTCTCGCCTCTTTTATCATGGGCAAATAAAACAAAAAGTCGATTTGTGTCTAACGATAAGATTTTTGCAATTCTGCTATTTGAGAGATCGATTGTATCGTCTTGAATGGACTCGAAAAACGAATATAATTTTCCACCTATATCTTGTGTTCCAGGCAAATCCAACACAAAATCATAAGAATAGGCAAGAGGTAAAGAATGATAGGGTAGCTTCTCATAGAACAGGTTGAAAGCCTCTTGAGGAGTCTGCTGGTTGGGCTTTTTACCTAAACAGCCCTCAACGTATTCTTTGAACTGCTGAGGATTGTATTTGAGAATTACAGGCTTCATCGGGTCTGTTGTCACGTCCTTTAAGGACTTATCGTTGACGTTTAGTTCCAACCATCCTTGCGTACTTGTAGCTTCAACTCCTGTGCCATATTCAAACAAACGAATTTTATACACTCCATTCTCGTCCTCTTCTACGATTTCAGCATGCATATCCTTTTTGCTGAATGGGGTCTTAAAATTCGAACATGACAGAATTAGGGCTTTCAATTTCTCATCGCATGACACTATCTGTGCCCTTGAACCTAAACCAGTTTCGGCTTTTGTTCCCATTTTTACCTTACCGCTACATGCTAAACAGGTAAGGACAAGTATAAGAATAATGATTTTTTTCATTTTGGTCTTATTTGATTTTGTTTACAATTCTTGATTTTATGCTTTGAACACGCTGCCTATAAAGTCTTTGATGTTCTTCATTTAGACTGTACCAACGTGCATAATTATTATTGTGTTTCTTTATATAATATACTAAATATTCCATACCGGCTTTAACAGAAGGCATAATTACAAATTGTTTCTTCTTATCTGTTACTTGCTTATTTCCACCTACCCCACTTAACCCCTTACCTTCATAAGCAGCCCAAACTCCGATAGGCTTATACTCTGGATTATTTTGAAAGAATGTTTTATCCCATCCATAGTATGGTGAGTTACCATGGACTTCCATGCCAGGAGCTCCGCATTTTTTGTATTGCTTGGTTGTAAAGTGAGTAGTTTCTAATCTATATAGCTTCTCTATTATACAAGCCATCTCCCTTCCATATTTTTTAAAAATATAATTTAATGCATCGTTAGCGTCAATTAAATCATATTCTTTTTTCCTGACAACACTAGGGGAGGCAGGAGTATTTACCTGCCACATTGAAGATAAGCATGTACATGTTCCTAATTTCCCATTTGCTTTTGCTAATTCAACAATTGATACTCCATCAACTTCTTTAATTGTAGATGCAAAGAAACGCTTGTCTAAATACTCTAGGGAATATTCACGAACATCAAAATGAACCCATGAAGATGCACCCTTACTAGTAGACTCTAAATTAAAGACATTTTTACCCTGCCAATCAAATTTGGCATTTAAGTATTTTCTAAAAATATTTGCTCGTATTGTTTCATTATCTTTAGTGCTATATAACCAACTTTTTTTCTTATCAGTAGTTCTATAAAAATGTAAATCAAGAGCTTTTCCCATATGGTTGGTGGAAGAACGTCTATGGATCTTATTATCATAATGGCAGCGATAACCAGAAAAAATACATTGAAGAGAATAGTTCATTTCTTTTTCCTTATTACTCAAATAAAACATGACAGCTTTAACTGCCCAAAAAAGGCTTCTATGAATTCCAGGATATTCATACCTTCGAACTTTTTCTTGGATACGAGGATTGTTGTATTCAGAAAGATATCTTTCATTACCAAAACCTTTACATCTTCCACATTTACATTTCGCTTCATTGATGTTTATAGGATATTTTTTCCCGAATTCATCCAATGCATTTAGAAAGTTCCCGCAAATTATCCCTGTTTCTTCTACATGCATATAGTCTCGTTGAAACTGCCTTACACAGGTCTCCGTCAAATCTGTAAATTTGTCAGAGGGTAAACAACCGCCGAAACCAGCCAATCTTATATTGATTTCTTCTATTAATTTACTGCTTTCACCTTTTCTAATACAATACTTTCCTCCACAGCCACTATTAGTTACTTCTTGCACCATCGTCTTGCTTTGTCCTTCCTCTATTTCCTGCTTGGGCAAGGCTAACAGAAGCATTCCCTTATCTTTCCCCATTTGGAGCATCTTACAGGTGTTCCTAGTGCTGTAGTTTTCTTTGTCGGGCGGTGTATTATTCAGTTCCTCCCTGAAATAGCCACCGATTACGAGCATGTCGAACATTTCGGAGTGCTTGCCTTGAAGCCACGACTGGTCAGTGTTTATCTCCAATATGCAAACACCGTCTTCGTCCACCTCTCCCATTATCTTATAGACATAGCCGGTTGCGGCTGTGTTATCGTTCGGTACATTACCATGGCAGAACACGGACAGTGTGAGAAGACCGTCTTCGAAACCGCGGGTGATCACCCTTACATAGACCGTATGCCCGCATTCCACAAACCCATTAACCTTTTCCTTACAGTCCTTATCGTGGTAGAGCATGGTGCTTACAATCTCTTCCTTGTCCGTGTATTCTATGGGGTAGTCGATGGAGCGTTTATACCCTTCAATCCATTGGTTGGGAACAATTTCCACGCGCACCAGCACCTTCATGTCCCACGCCTGTTGTTCGCCCCTGATGTTTTCCAGTTGCTCCTCCGTCAGTGCTAGTTCCATTGTTGCACAGCCGTCCTCGCCGATCGCCAACGGCATGAAGTCGGTGAGGTCTTGTTTGCCGCTGCCACCCCAGAAACAGAACCTAGCCTTGGCGGCAACCCCGCCCATACCCTTGAATTGCAGATGGGCATGAACGGTGCATCGTTTCCCCACGCGGTCTGCAATTTCCCCATTGGCGTACTTCCATGCCAGCGACTCGAACTTTGGCGTCGAGACGTCGACGGTGACGTAGCCGCCCCCTTGCTTGCTGCCACGCTCATTCACATAGGCGAACACCTTGTATTCGCCTGCCTTCCTGAACAAATCCCTTGGCGGAGGAGTGCCCAGGCCTGTGGCGATGTCTTCCCCGTTGCGCGTCACGTCCCATTTCACTGCCACAGAATCGCTCGCCCCTGATGTAAGTGTAGTCGTAAATACAAGTGGTCTATCACCATACTCTCTCGGTGAGATATACACCTTGCCGTTCACCCTCACAGAGGTGACGGAGGCCTTTGACACACGCCGCTCCACGGGCGCATTGTCCCTTTGGAGCCTTGTGCCGGTCTCTCGGTGCATGTCCTCTTCCTTAAAGAGGGGATTTGTATGTGCAATCCGTTTGGCTTCGGCAGCGGAGCGGGGCGGATTTACCACGACTTGTTGCCCCGAGGTGACGAACGAGACGATACCGCCACAAAGGCACGTCCCCTCGCTTCTCATCGTAAGGGGGAATAGCTTGTCGCTGATGAGTATCTTATCGTAAAAGTATTTCCATTGTATCAGGGGCATACAGGGCGAATTGTTCCTTGCCTTGCAGTTCCCGAAGTTCAGCGAACTGCCGTCCTTGTCGCCGTTGGTGGCGATGAGCCGCGACGCGCTGTTGCAGTAGAACTTCTGCTGGCTCGTCACTTTCAGCGGAATCTGCACGCTCCCGTTGCTGCATTGGCAGAGAGCCTGGTCGCCGATTACCTCGACGCTCCCGCCTGCCAGTTCCCTATTCCGAACTTTCTCCTCTTTCCCGTCCTTGTTCATCTGATTGTTGGAATTTAAGTGTTTTCTCTATCGTCTTATGCGTTTCGCCTTGTACGCTTAGCGTGTACAAGCTTCTTATGCTGTCCGGCAATCGTGAGAGGTCTTCACCTTTCCATTCGGTGTGCTGCTCCAAGTGTATGGGGTGTCTCTCCGCCAAATTGCAGCTGTTGCGCAGCATTTCCGCATCGGTACTTTCTGGTTCAAGGTCCGCGATGCCGTCGATGGTCAGTGCCTGTCTGCCACCCTTCGTTTCTAGGGCACACTCCTGACTCAACACGGCAGAAACCCCGAAAGCATGTACCGCGCAAGCCCTCGTCCCGTGGTTGCCTGCGAACTCGATGCCGAAGATGTCGCACATGAACCATTCGTCAAGGATGAAATGCCTGCAAAGCGAGAGGTACAAGCCGTACTTGTCACGTATGCGCCCGGTCATTGCCTGCAATTGCCCGCCAACCCAGTTGCCTGTGTATCTCGACCGCATGGCGGCAAGCCGTTCGTCCCATCTCCTGCAAATCTTGTCATGTTGCAGCAGGCCGCTGCACACCCTGTGCCCATCCAGTTTCAGACGGAAAGGGTTGAACGCCTCCTGCGCATCTGCAGAGAATGCCTCCAAGTTTGATGTGTCTTGCCCGTGGACACCATCAACAAACCTACATACGGCCTTAGACGTGTCCCCTAACAGACCGTAGTCGTGCCCGATGGCGATAGCACACGTGGCGTCATACGATTCGCCCGCATCCGTGGTTTCTTTTATCGCCCCATGTATGACATATGGCTTCAACAGTTTCGAGCATGGAATGCGCATCGTCAGAAGAGGTTTATCTTGTCGGAACTCTTGATGTTAACCTTCTTCGGGGAAGACAAGTCCATATCCTCTTGCGTGCTTTCGATGCTCACTCTCTCAGCCGTTTCAGATATGTCTGAAGCTTGTACGCTGTGCGTCTCGCTTACACGGATGTTAGAGTCATTGGCAGCCAAAGTGTAGCTTTCCGATGCCGTCTCCGTCAAGGACCTGTTGGCTTGTAATGTCGTGTCTTCACCAGACATGCAGTTCACGTTCTCTTCGGCGTTGATGTTGATGGATTCCTTGGCAAGAATATTGGCGTTCTTGCAGTTCACCGTAAAGGTTTCACCTGCATTAAAAGTTATGTCCCTTTCGGCATTGACGACAATACAGTCTTCGGCAGAATCAATATGCACAGAGTTCCCCTTGCTGTCTTTAATGGTAATGCCCAAAGATGACGGGGCGTCATCCAGTTCTATGACATGGCCGCTACGCGTTCGGATACTTTTCAGATGGTTCTCGGCAAATCCGCCACCGCCGGTCCTGCCGTTGAACAGGCTTCCCATCACATACGGCCTGTTGGGGTCGCCGTGGCGGAAACCCACAAGCACGTGGTCGCCCACTTCGGGAATAAAGACAAAGCCACGGTTGGTACGTACTTCGTTGCTGCTGCCACCATCAGGTGTCATCACCCGAATCCAATTCGTACTCATGTTTCCCGTCTGCCAGTTCATCTGCACTTTCACACGACCATGTCCAAACTTATCGTCATTTTTGGTAACCTTTGCCATCTGTGGCTCAGCCACCGGCAGTTCCACATCAGGATTCGGCAATGTCTCCACAACAGCAGGAATAGCTTTGAACGTATTGCTGTAATAACTGTTCTCTCCAACCGTATGCGTAATCTCCGTGATAAGAAATTCGCCCAGCGACTCATCCGTCATATTGCCCACACGTTCGAGAAAAGAGCTCTTCAAGTCTACCACACTGCCCGTAACCAGCGTTGCCTTTTCACTCTTGCCTAACACATAGTGTGACTCTGCGGTATCACCCTCCTGCTTTTTCCTTACATACCGCGTCATTTCCGAAGAGTAATGAATACGGGGGAGGGCATACTGGCGTGCAGGCGTCTTATACATCGCCATCGAAGCCATGAAAGCATCATAGCCCAATCCATCCTTATCCGTCGGCGTATTCGGAGTCTCTGCTGCAATTATCTGATCGTTGAGCGAATGATAAGAAAACACTTTAGCCGGGCGTGCCAATGCCTTTACACCAATGTCAAGCGAAGAAAGGCTTGTGCCGAATTCCAGTTTCACGGCATTGGGTAGATGTGCCGGACGTCCGAAAATAAGGTCGATGCCGTCATAGTACAACCACTCATTGTATTGTAGAGCAAGACGCTTGATAAATGTAAAGTCAGATTCGTTATACTGACATACATAGTCAAGTTTTTCTGTATATTCGGGATTAATCTTGGCGCTCACTCCTGCATTCGCAGTTATTTCCTTTATAATATCAGCAAGTGTAAAATCGTTCCAAGAGTGAAAATTTAAATCTGTCTCTAATAGGTAAGTTTCGGAATACCCCGAAACAAGAATATGGCCAAAATCACTGTTCTTGCGGTGTAGGCTCACCCCCGTAATGACACCCAGAAAGGTTGTTTCTGATTTCTCTCCTGCACACACAGCAAAAGATTTACCGATCCATTTGGCACTATCCTTGAGATTGTGAGCATATCTGTTACCTCCTGTTTCAAGATCAAGAATCAGTTCAAAACGATGATGGTCATTGATGGACTGGTGTAGGTTAAGCGACTTAAAAGAAAAGAGTCGCTTACCATCTATGCTGACGGAGATATTATTGTTGAGTATTGACATATTCTTGATTTATCATATTGATTGTACCTTTATAGAAAAAAAGTAGGCTTTCCTCCAGCGGCTTCTTGTCCGATGGCAGGAAAGCCCGTTACCGACTTATTTCATGTTATGCCTAAGCCTTCGGCCAGCGGTTGTCCAACTCTGCGTTGCCCACGGTGATGGTTTCGGCCGAGAATGTCATGGCGATGGTCATCGGTACCTCGTTCGTTGTGTCAAGGGTTTCCTTGTAATGAACGATGTAAGCGTTCTTGAACTCGATTTCCTTCATCTTGGCATCCTCTTCGGTCTTCTTATAGATGATTTTTCCGTCAACAGCCTTGAACTGACTATTAAGCATTGCTTCAATAGCCGTGGTGTCCTCTGTTGATTCTACCGTAACAGATACTCTGCCGCCGGAAATACTTGACGACGGCTTGCCTTTGGAGTCAGTATTGCGACTGAACTCGTAGTTTGAATACAGGACGTCATATTCTTTGCCGCCCAATTCCAATGTTGCTCTGAATGAACCCATAATTAAAACTTTTTAAATTGTCAATAATAATAACCGGAGGTCTTTCTGGATTCTGTCGTCAAGTCGGCGTGAGAACAAAAAAGAGAAAACCCCAAACAACTTCTTGAAGTCTCCTCTATCGGCTGAAAGACAGTCTTGCTCTGGGAAGAAGAGGAAGAATTGCAATCTGTTGTCTTCGATAGCAAAAATAGAAAATTGAAATCTAACGGCAAAGGAAAATGCAGAAAAAGATTTGTGCGTTAGAAATATTTAACAATTATATATAATACAGTAACTATTCAGCGATAATGAACGTTGAATATCAAGAACTTATAAACGTAACATTGCGGCAAAAAGGTTGAAATGACATTCTTTATTAGAATTTGTATGTATCTATTTATGTAACTTATTGATAATCAATAATAGTTTATACACCTTATCGCTGAATAGTTACATAATACAAAAGAAAGCAATGGCATTCGGCTGCATAGAGCCGAATATCATTGCTATTAAAAACTAAATGCCCAATGAGAAATTAAAGCATTTCCTGTTTGGGAATGAAATAATAGGTTGTGCCTGCAATTTTTACCGTTCTCAGTTTGTCGGACTTAAAAAGATTCTCCAAGCGTACCAGCCGCTCATACATTTGCGAATAACAGGTATTCCAATGGTTTGTCTCACATTTCTTCCATGTCAAATCTTTTATCCTAACTACCTTACTTAATTCTTCAATTGCAGGAATACCTGTTTTATAGTAAAACAAATCTGAAATGGACGACTGATTAGAGAGCACTTTTCTTCGATATGTACCATTGATGTTGCCACGTTGCCGATGGTAGAGTTTCCGTAGTATCTTGATTTCTTTCTTTCCTATGCCAGAAGAAAAATAAGGCATAATGTCTCGCCAGCCATCGAATAGAGCCTTGATTTCGTTCCCATCCAAAAGATAACCTCTGACGGTTCTGGACGGCGTCGAGTCGTTAAACACCGTATCGGCATAAATCGTTTCACTGACGCTGCTTCTGTCAAGGTCAGCAACAGACAAGGAAGAAGCCTTGCATAAATTCGTTACATACGCCGTCGGTACGGCCCGCTGCACACCTAACTTATTCCTGCATTCAGTGAGTGAGGTGAGAAGCTCTCTTTCTCTGAGCGAAATCTGCACGAACAGTGTGTCCAAGATGTTTGAGAAACCGGGATTAGAGAGTCTTACATTGATCTTCGGGAAAACTAATCCGCCGGTAGCAATACTGTTTTGTGGAACATCCAACAGATAGACATTTTCTTCGTCAGTACTCAAGTCCTTAAACAAACTGGGCTTATCCCATTTAGGATCGGCAATATAACTTGTAATGAAGCCCATATACCCGGCGATGTTGTCATCAAGCAATTCCTTGGATTGGAGAATAAAGTTTTGATGGGCAGTATTATCTTTGTTGTACATCTGCACAAACAGCAGGCAGGCTGAGTGTGCTGCTAATTTGACTTTGATAGCCGGCGTAAAAGTAGGAACTTCATCCGTACCTAAGATGATGAACACATCATTTTCGAATTTCACATACGGTGTTTCATTGAAGATTGTATTGACGGCGGCTTGGAATCCTGCCGGTGAGGTGATGGGACCTGCATGACCGGAGGTTGCTTTCTCCAAAAAAGAAAGCCATTGGCCATAGTCTGATGTACATTTAAGATGCCGATTGCCATTATCGGAAATGGAAGTCATTGAGAATCCTACCCGGAATGTTTGTGGGATTTTCATAGCAATGCTTTGTAGTGTGCTTGCCAAAGCCTTAACCTCCGCCTTATCTTTCTCGAAGAACAGCAAATGGATATTGAGATTCTTGCTGCCATTATACATTCGTCTGATTTCGGATACAGGGAAATCCCCTCCCTTGATGTTGATGATGCGGCTACGGTCGGTATCCCAAACCGCTAACGGTAGATTGATTCTGTTTTCCAGACTACCCTTATTTCCGTTGAATAAGAAAAGAACGTCGGATAGCAGAGGTTGGCTGTTTATCTGTTCTTCATTCAGTATATAGGCATCATTCTGTCCAACTTCAGCAATCATGTCACTCGGAACCCATCCTAAAACCTTTCGTGCAGGATCGTTGAGCATAGGTTTGTCGGAAATGAGAGCAGCTTGCTTACTCTCATCATATTTGTACGTATAGACAATTTGCCCCCAACTGATACTCTGCGCAGTTTTCTCACCAAAGAACGGATCCTTGAATACCAATACACTATCGGTCTTACAATAGGGATGCAGACTGAAAAGTCTACCTGCAGAAACTGCGCCAACACGGAACTTAACAGGTGCATGATTAGAAGGGGAGACAAAAGCATGTCCGAAAGCCAGTAAACGGTCTTTGGGTATCCATCCGACGAACGGGGCACTTGCCGCATCTTTGAGGTGATGCTTGCTGCCATAGAAAACGCTCAGAAAGCCTTTGGGTTTCCCCACGATAGATTGCGAGGCAGTTACCACCTTATAAAAGCCGTTCTTTTCATCCGTTACATAATATGGACTGCCTATTTTCTGTTCACTCAATACTCTCTGTGCAAAATGATTGGAGTATGCCTTATTACCTTCTCTGTCGGAATAGACTACAAGTAAATCCTTATTTTTCCGGACAGTTGGAATTTTCTGTGCATTGGGGGCAAAATTAAATGTACGCCGACCAATACTATTTAGCCGCTCATATTTTGTCACTTGTCCATAAGCGCTATTATTCAAAGAAAGCAGGAAAAGAAGAGTTGGGATAAACCTTTTCATACTCTTGCAAGATATATAATGTATAGATAGTTTCATTTTCCGGTGTATTTTTGGGTTACTTGTATTTTGGTGATACGATCCTTGTCATCAATCTTGACATCTTCTATAAATATCCGCTTGTTACGATTACTCTCCAAGAAATGCAGGCTCTGACAGTAGTCGGGAAAGACATTGAAACGGTTGCCGTTGATTTCCACCATTACCTGATCGGCGTCATAGTGAAAATAGGTATTCTTAATGTAATTCATATGAGTATAATAGGCCGACCGGTCTGACACCTTCGCATTGGCAATTGCCTGCAAATGTCGTTTGATGTCGTTTTGAATCAGTGCGAGCGTATCTACCTGCGCCTGTTCCATGATGTCTTCAACCTTTGGCAGAATGGTAATTTCATGTTCCACAGGTTTGACCGTTGTATTCGTTTTCAGCCTGATAATGTATTTTCCCGGTTTGTCGTATTTATATACTACCTGACGGTCGAAAGCATCAACGGTTCCGCTTTCCCCAAATTCCCAGTACCATGTATCCACCCCATGTCCTTCAGCAGAAAAGACGAGGTCTTCGCCTTCATAGCCTTGGGAAACACCATTGATTTTAGGAATAGAGTCCACTTCAACTTTTTCTTTCATCGCAATGACCTGTATAGGTCTCTCAATTATGCGCTTGCCATCTATCTGAAGCGTGACAAGATATTTCCCCACCTTTGAGTATTTATACCGGATATTGGGATGCCCAACGATGCTGTCACCATTACCCATCTTCCAAAGTACGGTTTTCCCTTCCAAGTTGCTGGAATCATTGACGATGAATTGAATCATCTCATTAACTTCCAGCTGATTGTTTCCATTCGAGTCGTGGATGTAGAAATCCATGCTCTTGGACACGGTTCTCGACGGGAGTAACAAAAGAACCACTAAGCCGGCAATAGCAAGGAACGAAACGATTGCCAATAGAATTTTCTGTCTTTCATTCATAACAAATCATGTTTATATGTTTGCTTTTATCTTTTCCAAATCTTGCTCTATGAGTTTGTTGTCACTGAGGGTGTAACCAAGGTTCTCGCGTATGTCGAAATATCCTTGTAGAAACTTGTATGCCTGAACACCATATAAATATCTCGGCTGCTGGTCATGCTTCTTGTAGCCATCCTGTAGCTGAGAAATCCTCGCTTTGATTTCACCTGTACGTTGTTCTTGCTGAATCTCAAAGTTCAATGAGTCAATGTCTGCCTTGATGATGTCGAATTGCTGAGCCATCTTTTGCTGGTCGCAAAGGATAGCCTCAGATTCGTCTATCTCATTGACAAGAACTTCTGTCTGAGAATCGGGAATGTGAATGATGTATTTGCAAAGAAGAATATACATCAGCGTCACTGAAAAACACAGCAAGAGAATAAATTTTATCCCCGTCCATATATTTTCGTCTTTTGTCATATCCTACACTTTCTGTCTAAATATGAATATTATTTTGATTAGCTTTTATCTGAGTCTTCGCCGTCCCTTTTGTAATTGCCCGAGGTTGTATTCGCGTCTGCGTGCCTCACGGTCGTAGCGATCTATTGTTTCTTGTGTGGTACGGATTTGCCCAAGAATGGACTTATAAAGTGCATAATTGATGCTGTCTGCATCCGACATATTTATCTCGTCGAGCATTTTGTCACGTTCTTGGGTGATAATCTGCTGTAATTGCCGGTGTTCATTGCCACTTCTCTCCTTGGTCGTCAGACTGTTCAGGTTTCTGTACATCTCATCCAAGCGAAAGTTATAGTTTGCTTGTTTTCTGAAAATATCGTCATACAAGGCTTTCTTTTCTTCAAGCATACAGATACCTTTACGGGCAGTCGTCAGTGTACAAATTCCAATAAGAAAAAATAGCAATAGAGTAAACGAAAACTGCATCAAAAATGCAGTCTTGGCCTCCTTACGCTCCTTTTTATTCTTTTCGTTCATTGTCAAGCGTCTGTGTTATTCCCAAACCTTCCACGATTTTTTATCACTTTCGGAAGTGTTCCCGTCACTGTCTTCACTGAGGATGATATTCTCTCTCATCAGTCCGACATATTCCAACTCGCTCATCTTCTTGAACAGCTTTTCCAACAGTTTCATAAAACTAATGATAGATTTTAATGTCGGACGAACATCCGTATGTTTATATTCGATACCTTCTACCTCTCCTAATGTCTGTTGGACCTCAGCGGGACTGATATTCGTCCATTCGTTGAAATATTGAAGCAGATATTCGGATTCTTTTTCCGGCATGATGCGTAGGGTCGTCAGCAACTTGTTGGCGAGTCGGTTTGCCAAGTACACCAAATGTATGGGTGGCTGCTCTGCAGAAAGGCGTTCCAAATCAAAAACACTCATGTCATAAAAGTCTTGGACGGCATTGCAAAGTGCAAAAGTATTTTCTACTAATTTGTCTCTACGTGCATCCGTTACATTCTTCCGATAGATGGACAGGGTATAATCGTAAATAACCTTGACATGCTTCTGAAAAATATCGAGAAAAGACAACAAACGTTCATCGTGACAGATTCTCTGTACAGGTGGGATATATTGTTCGTCTATTTTGAACAAGCCTCCCTCTGCAATACATTTTCCTGCAATGATACAATTATATTCCATAAAGTCCCGGTTCACCTGTGCTTCTGTCATCAATTGTAAGTTTATTTCAGGAAGGGCATACGGATGATGCAAGGGAGTAACCTCCGGATCAGGCATACCCACTGGGAGCAGTTTGTATGGATTGACAGAAAGAACAATATAAAAAATTTGGTCTTTCTTTAAATCCGCATCAACGTCTTTGACTTTCACTGTCGGAACATAATCCCCATAAAGAGTCGGATCATAGATAATCGACAGTCCGCTGCGGGTAATGGCATTGCAGGATTTTAAGCGGATAGAGAATGTCCCAATGGTATCTCCTTTCATCTCCATTTCAATGGGATTTTTTGTTTCCGTTAAATTCTCTCCAAACCCATAGCTATAGGATGTAAGACTTTCTTCACGATTTTGTCTTACAGTATCCACCATGTTATAATAAGTCTCAAAAAAATGTCCGTTATTCAGTTTGAGTCCATTGACCCAGTTGACGGGCAGGTGTTCAATCTTCTTCATGCTGTATATGGTTTATACTTATTACACGTTTTATATAAATAATCTGATTTTTCTCAATATGATTTTCTACTGCCGGTAAACGCGGATCGAGCATACGGATGAAAAGCGGGTATTTGAACCATTTGCTGGTATAGAAAATCCAGCCGCTTTCAGAATTATCCATCTGCGTATCAATCTTTGCCTGTGGGAAGCGCTTGTTTTGGTCTTCTACTAACCAATCGAACCAGTCGCCCAATGGAATACCATCGGAAAGGCGGACGGTCAGCATGGCATAGCCGGTATCTCCTTTTCTTCTTTTGATTCTCACCTTGACAGCTTTTGACCTAAAATTGTCGAATGTGTCCCAATAGTTGCGGTTAAACCCACTTTCGTTGCCTTTCCATAAAGCATAGACAGGTGGTTGAATGTTACGGAACTTACCGAAACTCCGATAAACAAAATAGGGAATCATAAACCACCATACAGTAGTCATTGCCCAAGCTGTATAGGGTAGTCCTCCACTGACCCAATCGAATACAAGATAATAGATCCACATACCGACAATGGAAGATATGAAGATAAGCAGAATACTGATTGTTCCATTGGGTTCTGTTGTTCCTTCTTTCATCACTGCTTTCAATACAATAACAAAAAGAATACCAAGCAAAAGATAGGAAATAACTGTTAGAACTAATCCGCCCCATACGAATTCGTTTCTCAATAATCCGAAAAGGGAAGGTAATCCCAAACAAAGCCCGGTAAGCAATGAAAATACGATAACTTTTTTCATGCTGAGCTTCTGTCTGACTGATTTCAAAGCACTTGTGATGAAAAGCAACAGCATTGCAAACAAAGGTGCCAATAAATATTTTAAGAAGAACAGGATTAATGGTTTCATTATGCTGATTTCTTTTTACAAGTTCGTGTCGTAACCTAAGAAGTTCGTCCCTAACACAAACTCTGTATTTGATTTGACGGTATAAATGATGTCAATATGTCTAGCAGACACGATAAAGAAGGATAAAATAAATCTTACGGCTTCCATCTTCTCTTTGAGGACTTTTTCACTCTCTATGCTCTTCTCAAAACAAAGTTTAGCTTCTATATCATCCAACTCATAGGAAAATGAGCCTGAGAATCCCGAATCTAAGCCCAACCGACAAGTTCCTAACGTTTCATACGGAGGCTCATTGACGTAGTGAGACGTATATTTCAAGGAGACGTGCATACACAATACCGTATAAAGAACATTCTCTAATGCAGGCAAATCTTCCTTCAATTCTTCTGACTGACAAAGGAATAAAAAGAGCCTGTATTTCTCGCCTTGTGTCAAAGGCGTTGTCTTTGGATATAGAAGGGAAGAGACATTCTGTAAGACACGATTGGTGTAAGGACTGTCAAAAAGGTTCAAACTGCGTTTGAAAATGCTGACACCATCCTTGAAGAACGCGGTGTCAAAAGGTTGAAAGAACTTGATGGTTTTTTCTTCTTTCTTCCGGTTGGCACGTATGGCTGCCACAATTTCGTTGTTGGTCATCCCCGGTGAGCTCAATGAGATAGGATGGAAAAGAAATTCCGGAAGTTGATGGTAAATACCGTTACGGGCAAGATGAAGAATAATCTGTTCCTCCATTGTCCCCGGTAGGTCTTCTATTTGAACCTCAAGAACATCCTGTGATAGAACACGACTGTTCATCCCGTGATTATGGACGACAAGTTTATTTAAGAGCGTCTCTTTGGAGATAAATTGAAGTTCTCTAAAAAAGACTTCGGCAAGGAGTTTTCCCGCCTCGCTTTTCGAGAATTCGTCAACAGCTACTCTTTCGTTAATATTCATATCTGTTCCCATTGCAAATTCCCTTCCTTATAGGCAACAAGCACTCGGTCACCCTGTTTGATCGTTTCGGAAACAATCAGTTTCGAGATGGTCTTTTTCAGATAGGTTCTGATTACACCGGCTATGGGGCGTGCACCATACTGTGGTGAAAAGCCTTTTTCCGTCAGATAAGAAATCGTTTCGGGTGCCAAGTCTACCTGAATGTTCTTTTGGTCAAACAACTGTTTTTGGAGACGTGAGAACTGGAGCATAAATATCTCTTGTGCCACAGATTCCGTAATCGGTGAGAAAGGAACAATCTCTGTCAGACGTCCGAGAAATTCCGGTCGGAAATATTTCGACATCACTTCTATGAGTTCATTGGACTTCGGCTGATGCCCTTCCTGTATTTGTTGGGCAATCCATTGGCTGCCGATGTTTGAGGTGAAGATAATGATGGAATTTGAAAAGTCCCCTTCACGCCCCAGCTTGTCATGTATCTTTCCCTCGTCCATCATTTGGAGAAACACATCATAGACACTGCTGTGTGCTTTCTCTATCTCATCGAACAATACCACAGAATATGGCTTCTGCCTGATTTTCGTAACCAGCAATCCACCTTCCTCATAACCGACATAACCCGGAGGGGCACCGTAAAGGAGTGCAGCAGAATGCTCTTCCTTAAATTCAGACATGTCGAAACGAATCATGGCAGAATCGTCATCAAAGAGGAGTTCGGCAAGTGATTTGGTCAGTTCTGTCTTACCTGTTCCTGTCGGCCCGAGAAAGAAGAAAGACCCAATAGGTTTCTTCGGGTCACTCAGTCCACTACGTGATTCAATAATGGCATCCGAAAGGGTGGTTATAGCCTTATTTTGCCCTTTAACCCGTTCGCGTAGTTTTGTTTCAATTCCCAACAGACGGTCTTTTTCCTGTGCCTGTATCTTACCAATGGGTATCCCTGTATCACCGGCGACAACCGCTTCCACTTCAAGCGGAGAAACGGCTTGTATGCCCTGAAAGGAAACTTCTGCAAGTTCTTTCAATATCAGACCTATTTTCTCTAATTTCTGTTGGGTTGTATCTTCATCGCTAAGGATAAAATTATCTGCGATTTTAGAAAGGAGTACCACACTGATTTTGTTGAAAATCGTATGATAAAGCAGATACAAGTCGCGGTATTTTACGTCTTCTATGGGCTGCTTGCAATGCTTATTGTAAGTTTCGGTCAATTGAGCGATGATCTCTTTAGCATTCTTATTGCTCAATCTCACGGAAGCTGCCGTACTATCAAGTAAGTCTAATGTGGATGCAGGCTGGCTTTTCTCTTTATAATATCGATTAGCCAAGCTGCAAGCACTATCGATGGCTTCCTCAGTAACTGTCAAACTGTAATGTGCCTGTAAAAGTGTTTTATGCCCCAAGAGCGCACTTTTTAGAATATTAGGCTCTAACTGTTCTACATTGATGACGTTTAACCGATTGACAATCGGATGCTTTTCGATGTGCTTCCTATAAGCATCTGTTGATAAAAGCATCAGTAGCGTTACCGCTCCATCGCTGATCTGTGCATCAAGAATATTGATAAGAGAAGTGGCATTGGAAGTGTTACCATTTTCCAAAAGCATCTGCAAATCATCGATAACCAAGACTGTCTTCGTTTTAGATGGATTGAGTTTCTGCAATAAGACAGTTATCTTTTGCCCTACCTCGGCTTCGGAAGAAGTCTGTGCCAAGATCTTTGGCGTGTTCAAATCGACGAGTGATGTCTGATTTATCAACTCATCTTTATTGGAAGCCACCTCATACGCCAACGCCTTCACGATGGCTGTCTTTCCGATACCGGGTGCACCTACCAGCAAAACAGCCTTATTTTCGGCCCGTTCTAAGTTTTCGAGGATAAGTCTCACCTCTTTGCTACGCCCAATAACCGTCTTTCCCTCTTCCAACACGTCCGGTCTCTTCAAGTCAGAAGCATATTGCATGGACGAGGGTAGTTCTTGTTCAGTTCCGTTGACGAAGGAGGATGCACCCGCATTGAAGTAGTCCAAGATTTCTTCTTCCGAGATTCCAAGTCCTTCGAGCTGCTGATGTGAATATACAACACCATCTCTTACGATAGCAGTGAACACACATAAAGCATCTACAGCATCGGTTCCCAACTTTATTTTGGAACGTTCTGCCTCGTCCATCACAAGTTTTACCTCTCCGTCGGCTACGATATCCGAAGCGTCATTGCCGGCTGAGATATACATCTCCTTATGGGTGTCGAACCAGTCCATGATATACGCCACATCTTTCTGCATGGATGTCAATATTTCCCGCAGACCGGTCTGTTCTGTCATCATTGCCGTGGCAAGATAGGCAACACCGTAGGAATGGTGTTTGTTTTGTCGTGCCATTGCCTTTGCTAACTTGATGGCTGCTAAAAGACTGGTGCTATAATTTTGTTCGTTCATTCGAATGATACGTTATAAGGTATTTTGCTCATGGAGCGTTTGGTCAGTTCTTTTTCAAGAAAACGTGCGGTAGCAGAAAAATCATCCGGTTCATTTTCTTTTCTTTGCTTCATCTTTATTCTAATCTCCGTTGTGCGCACAATTCCCTTTCGCACATCAGGAGAAATGGCAACACCGTCACGTATATCTATATCTTTAATGGAACTACCCAGCTTACAGAAAATATAACTACGCACATCCTCTTGCGTGACAATGCGATTTCTACTTAGCAATCCATAACGCAGACTATTAATTAAGTCCTGCTCATTCTTATGAATAGTACCTTGTTTGGTAGTTGTTTGGAAACGGAGACTGGTATTTAAAAATTTACCTTGAGAATCTTGAATTAAAAGAGCTCTTGAATCTAAGCCATTGGCAATATTTCCATCTGTAACCCAATATTTTACTTCTGCATTTTCTGCTTCTTTAGGAGGATAAGTCAACACAAATGCTCTATGTTTATCTCCTTGTTGAATCATATCATGGACAGTCTTATCCATTTCTTCTATTTTTTGATTGAATTCATTGAGTTGGGAACTTATACGTTTTGTGGATATACCTTTAAAAGCGTTCTCATCCTCTCGTAGCAGTTGCATTAGTCTGATAATAAGACTCCGGGCATTATCTGAATCAAATTTTTCAAGATTACCGAAGTACATGCTG
>ERZ773056.509-NODE-509-length-20408-cov-3.312239_pt1 | contig 20408 bp, 22 predicted proteins | sample MGYA00580857_ERZ773056 | MGnify/ENA primary metagenome ERZ773056 (study PRJEB29015, sample SAMEA2737996) | human oral metagenome | biome: human oral; feature: human-associated habitat; material: dental | place: China | collected 2114 ... | reverse complement strand
CGAATATTCAGCGTGTCCGCGCCCTTGTGAAGGGTGAAGTGAAACACGTCAATGTATGCACGCGCTGCCTGCGTTCAGGCAACGTTGATCGTGCAATCTGATCTGCGTCCATAGAAAAACCGTCCGGTGTACCGGGCGGTTTTTTCGTAAAAAGGAGGGTCACTGATGAAAACAACCGCTGATGAAATCCATGACGCCAATGAAATCTATGCTGCCTCATTTGGCGATAAGAAAAATCTCCCGCATGCTCCAAAACGCTGCATTGCCATTGTTACCTGTATGGACTGCCGTCTGGATCCCGCAAAATTTGCAGGGCTTGCCGAGGGAGATGCACATGTCATCCGCAATGCCGGAGGACGTGTTACAGATGATGTGATCCGCTCACTCCTCATCTCTTACAAAATACTGCATACAAGAGAATGGTTCATCATCCAGCATACGGACTGCGGCATGCAAAATTTTACAAACGACGAGATACGAACACGCTTCGATGAGGCGATGTCCACAGGAGATGACATCGCCTGTTCCTCAGAGGCGTATTATATCGACTTTATGCCCATCTCCACAAACATGGAGGAAAATCTCTCCCGCGATATACGCCGTCTGCGCAATCATCCTCTTGTCCCTGCCGGCATCACAATACACGGTTACCTCTACGATGTTCACACAGGGCGGCTCATCCCATCAGAGAAAGCCGAAAGGCTTGGCGCAGAAAAACGCAAACCGAAATGAATAGACAAAGCGCAGGGATATGACATACGTCATATCCCTGCGCTTTTGCCCAACCTCCAAAACATAAAACCATCAATCTATTTTTCATTCATAAATATTCATCTGTATCCCACTGATGCAACGCATATCGCACGTTTCGCCATGTGGGGAAATATCTGTCCATGCGTTCGTAAAAATGTGCATTGTGCCCGCGCACCCACAGGTGCGTCAGTTCATGAATCATCACATAAAGGAGTGCATTCACATCATACAGCACAAGCCGAAGGTTCAGCGTAATCGCCCCCGTTTGGGTGTTGCAGCTGCCCCAACGCGTTTTCATAATGCGAATACGCCACAATGCGGCGCATCTGCCAACAAGACGCTCACATATAGGCGCCTGTTTTTGCATCTCCGCCGCAAGCTCCGCACGATAGAGCGCATGGATGGCACCGCGGCGCGCAGCGGTATCTGCACCTTTGGGCATGTAGAGCACAATCTTATCTGCCGTGCGTTCAGCATACGCCTTCCCGTGCATGATCGGGACAACTGTAAGTGAATATTCCGTTCCCCAGAGAAGTATACCTTCTCCCTCTCTATATTGCGGTGCGGATTTTTCAGCGTGCGCACAAAGCCGCCGCCGGCGCTCCTCAATCCATGTGCGCCTATGCCTAATAAAGGATTCAATGTCCTCGCGTGTTGTTCGCTGCGGCACGCTCAGCTCGAGGTGTCCGTCACGAACGCGAAGGTAGAGGTTCTTGATATTCTTATAGCGAATCCACGCAGGAATCCCGTCCAACACGATGCGCTGCTCCCGCACAACGCGCACACGCTTCCTCACAGCTGCCCACGCGCACGCATATCGCGCATCTTCTGTGCGACGTTGTAGATCACGCTCAGATCTTCGTGGTCAAAGGTATATGCCTCGTTGCAGAAGTGGCATTTCACCTCTGCCGCACCATCGTCGCGCAGTGCCCGCAGATCTTCCTCGCCGAGCGTCAGCAGTCGGTCGGTGATGTAGTTCTTCGAGCAGTTGCAACGAAACGCAAGGTCGGTGGTCGAAAGGATCTTCACATCGTCGAAGCCGCCGAGGATTTTTTCGGCGATGCCCGCAGCGTCCATCCCCTCCAGAGCCATGCGCGAGACGGAGGAAATCCCCTTCAGGTTCTCCTCAAGACGGTCAATCGTCTCATCTGACGCGCCCGGCATGGGCTGGATAAAGAACCCGCCCGCGCCGAGACATTTCAGTTCGGGGCTCACGAGCACGCCGAGCCCGATGGAGGATGGCGTCTGCTCAGATGTATAGAGATAGTGGATCAGATCCTCTGCAATTTCCCCGTTTACAATGTTGACAGAGCCGGTCACAGGTTCTTTCAGCCCTGTAAAACGCGTGACGGAAAGAATCCCGCGCCCGATGCCGCCGCCAACATCAATCTTCCCTTGCGCATTCAGCGGCAGATGCACGTGTGGATGATCGACATAGCCGCGTACAGAGCCCTCTGCTGATGCGTCTGCCGTCACTGTGCCAAGCGGTCCGTCCCCCTTGAATTTGATTGTAACAGATTCCTTGTTCTTGAGATTCGCGGCAAAGAGGAGTGCTCCCGTCATCGTGCGCCCGAGTGCCGCCGCCGCAACGGGGTAGCAGTCGTGCCGCCGCATCGCCTCGGCGACCACATCCGTCGTCACCGCTGCAAACGCACGTACTTCGCCGCCCGCCGCCGTTGCCTTAATCAGTTGATCCATATGTATCCTTACCAATCGAGCGCGAGTTCATGCAGAACGTCGCCTGTATCTATATCAAAAATCCGTATCGTCCCATCTTCGAGCACCGCGACGGTGTTGCGCCCGTCGGGACGCTTCGAGAGTGCAGCAGAGCCGGGGTTGAGGAACACAGTATTGCCGCGTTTTTCGAGCACGTTGATGTGGACGTGACCGCTGATAAAGAGGTCTGCCCGCAGATGCTTTGCCATCGCATCTTTTTCCGCATCGGTCATGACGGCATCGCCGTGCGTGACGATGATGCGCCGCCCCTCCCACACGACATAGGCATAGGGGGACATGACAGGCAGTTCGAGACAGCTCGCATCCACGTCGGAGTCGCAGTTGCCCTTGGCGATGATGACGGGGATCTCGGATGTGTTGATGCGCTCGATCAGCCCCATCGGATTGTAGTCCTCCTTCATCGGGTTGCGTGGTCCGTGGTAGGCGACGTCGCCCGCGTGGAGAATCAGATCCGCGCCCGTGAAGAACTTCTCACACGCACGCACCCACGCGCCCTCATGCCCGTGCGTATCACTGAGTATACCGATCTTCATCTGCTCACAGCTTTCCAAGGAGACTTGCCATCTCCATCGCCGCCATTGCCGCATCCGAGCCCTTGTTGCCCGCCTTCGTGCCCGCACGCTCGATTGCCTGCTCGATGTTCTCCGTCGTCACCACGCCGAAGATCGTTGGCACCCCCGTCTGAAGTCCGACCTGTGCAACGCCCTTCGAGACTTCGTTGCAGACGTAATCGTAGTGCGTCGTTGAGCCACGAATGACCGCACCGAGGCAGAGGACAGCGTCGTACTTCCCGCTCTCCGCCATCTTCTTTGCCGCAATGGGGATCTCGAACGCCCCCGGCACCCATGCCACGTCAATATCGCTGTCTGCCGTCTCGTGACGGTGGAGCGTATCGAGTGCTCCGCTGAGCAGCTTACTTACGATGAACTCGTTAAAACGACCCGCCACGATGCCGAATTTGAGATTTTTTCCGCTGATATAGCCTTCAATGATGTTCGCCATATTATTCGCTCCTTACTCCTCCATCATCTTCACAAAACGATTGTGCGCCGATGTATTATAATATCCCAACTTATGCAGGACATACCAATCCTCAATCATAGTTTCCTCAGCAACATGAAGCGCGGTCAGAACTGCTCCGGCAAATTCCAGAGGTGCAGAACCGTTTGCCGTAATGATGTTCTGATCGAAAACCGCCTGCTTCGCCTGATAGTTCTCTGCGCCCTTGTATTTTGTCCCCTTCCACTCTTGCAGTGCAGACAAGCGGTTGCCTGTATGCTTAACCGAGTTGAGCACGCCGATGGATGCCAAAAATGCCGCCGCATCACAAATACCGCCAAGCACTTTGCCGCTGTTCACACAGTGCTCGACCAGCGGGATTATCTGCCGGGCACGTTCTTCACGCCAACACAGCCCACCGATGAGCAGCAAAGCATCGTAATCCTTCGGTGCAGAATCCACCGTATAATCCGCCGTCGCATGAATGCCGCCGATGGAGGTTACAGGCTCTTCCGAGAGGGAAACTGTCTTGACCACGATTTTCCCCTGCCCAAGCATATGAATCCCCGTCGATACATACGCCGCTTCCCAATCCGCATACTGTTCAAGAAGTGCCAGTAAAACCGTCTTCATCCCTCGCACCCTCTCACTCATTTCCCCAATTCCTCATCACTGAGGATATGCCCCATCTTTTCCTTCTTCACCGTCATATACTTGCGGTCAAATTCATGTGTGTGCATAACGAGCGGTACACGCTCGACGATCTTCAGCCCATACCCCTCAAGCCCCGCACGCTTCGCAGGATTGTTTGTCATAAGGCGAATGGTCGTGAGTCCGAGGTCGGCGAGAATCTGCGCGCCGAGTCCATAGTCGCGCAGATCCGCTGCAAAGCCGAGCTCGACATTCGCCTCGACCGTATCGCGTCCCTGATCCTGCAAGGCATAGGCGCGCATCTTGTTCGCAAGACCGATGCCGCGCCCCTCCTGCCGCACGTAGAGGACGACCCCTTCGCCCTCCGCCTCGATCTGCCGGAGCGCTGCCGCAAGCTGATCGCCGCAGTCACAGCGCATAGAGCCGAGGGCATCCCCCGTCAGGCACTCCGAGTGTACACGCACGAGCACATTTTCCTTGCCGCGCACGTTGCCCTTCACGACGGCAAGGTCACAGCGTTGATTGAGACTGTTCTCATAGGCGAGTAAACGAAAACGCCCATACTTACTGGGGAAATCTACATCAGAAATCTGGTGCACAAAGGTTTCCGTATGTTTGCGGTACTCGATCAGATCCTTGATGGTGATGATGTGCAGATCATGCTGTTTGGCAAACTTTTTCAGCTCTGGTGTACGCATCATATGCCCGTCATCCGCCATGATTTCGCAGCATAGTCCGGCGGGGAAAAGCCCGGCCATCCGCGCGAGATCCGTCGTTGCCTCCGTATGCCCTGCACGGCGCAGCACACCGCCCTCCACCGTACGCAGCGGAAAGACATGCCCCGGACGGCGAAAATGCGTAGGCTTTGCCGCAGGGTCAATGAGCATCTTCACTGTATGGCAGCGCTCGAACGCCGAGATGCCCGTCGTTGTATCGTAGGCATCAACGCTGACAGTGAACGCCGTCTCGTGATTATCCGTATTATGCTCCACCATCTGCCCAATCTCAAGTGCGTCGAGGCGGCTGCCGACAATCGGCGTACAGATGAGACCGCGTGCATACGTCGCCATAAAATTCATATGCTCTGGTGTGAGTTTTTCCGCCGCGACGATGATGTCACCCTCATTTTCTCGATCTTCATCATCAACGACAACGAGCATTTTGCCGTTTTTAATATCCTCGATTGCCTGTGCAATCGTTGCAAAATCTGACATACTATCTCTCCTAAAAACAAGGTATGTTGTGGATATACTATATTTCTATGGTTCACCATGACTAGTCTAGGGGCAGCCCACGGCATGCACAACATCTAAAATCCATGTTGCAATAAAAATTCCTGTGTAAGCCCTGTGCCCTGTGCGCCGGATCGGTGTCCGCCAAGCAGCTTCAGTGCATATTTGCCCAGAATATCTGTCTCAATGTTGAGCGGACTGCCCACGCGTTTTGCGCTGAGATTCGTCCCCGTGCGCGTATGCGGGATAAGGCTCACGGTAAAATCTGCCGCACCCACCGCCGCCACCGTGAGACTGATGCCATCGAGTGCAACCGAGCCTTTCTCGACGATCCCGCGCAGTATGCCAGCATCGGCAGCAATCGTCATCAAAACGGCATTGCCTTCCTCACGCAGTTCCGTGATACGTCCTACACCGTCAATATGTCCGCTGACAAAATGCCCGCCCATGCGCGTCGTTGGGAGCAGTGCACGTTCGAGATTGAGCGGTGCGCCGTGCGTAAGTCCCGCGAGCGAGGTCCGCCGCAGTGTCTCTGGCATGACGGCTGCACAAAAGCCACACGCGTCAAATTGCGTCACCGTGAGGCAAACGCCATTCACTGCAATGCTGTCGCCAATCTGCGCGTCGGTTTGGACACGCTTTGCCCCAATGGCGATATTGCCGCCCGACAGCCCGACAAATCTGCCGACCTCCTCAATGATTCCTGTAAACATTCCGCCTCCTCACTCCCGTACCGTACACGGATAACCCGTGAGCAAAAAATCTGCACCAATCTGCTCTACCGTTATATCGCTAAGAGGCAGTGCCGCCTGCGGACTGTCAAAGCCCGCCCCCCCGATGGGTGAAGGCGCCGCGGCGCCCCCCATCAGCAGCGGAGCGATAAAGGCATGCACCTTGTCCACGAAGCCGCCCGCAAGGAATGACCAGTTCACTGCTGCGCCGCCCTCGACAAGGAGAGAGGTATACTCCCGTGCGCCGAGCCAATCGAGCAGGACCGCGATGTCTACGTGCTCTGCGCCGAATACTGCGACCTCTGCTCCGCGTGCACGCAGGGATTCCACACGCGCCACATCCGCACGGGCACTCACAGCGATCAGTGTCGGTGCCGCTCCATCTGTCACGAGCCTAGCGTCAAGCGGCGTACGCGCCCCCGCATCGAGCACGATGCGCAGGGGATTGTGCCCCGTACGTTCAGGCAGACGTGTGGTAAGACTGGGGTCATCGGCAAGTACCGTGCCGATGCCCACAAGGATGGCATCATTCACATCACGATATTCGTGCACACGTGCGCGTGCATCCTCTCCTGTAATCCACTGCGATACACCCGCATGACTTGCTATTTTCCCGTCGAGTGTCATCGCCATTTTGAGCGTTACGAAAGGGCGCTTCGTCGTGATCCATTTGAGGAACACTTCGTTCTGCCGCCGTGCCTCCTCTGCGAGAATATCGGTGACGACCTCGATGCCCGCCGCTTCGAGCAGTGCAATCCCGCGCCCTGCCACCAGTGGATTCGGGTCACGCAGCGCTACCACCACGCGCGCGATTCCGGCAGCAATCACAGCATCTGCACAAGGACCTGTCCGCCCATGGTGCGCACACGGTTCGAGCGTCACGTAAAGCGTTGCACCGCGCGCCAGCTCGCCCGCCATACGGAGCGCATGAATCTCCGCATGCGGTTCGCCTGCCGCACGGTGCCATCCGCTCGCGATGATAATGCCGTCCCGCACAATAACTGCACCGACCAGCGGGTTTGGTGCGGTGCGTCCGCGTGCATGTTCCGCAAGGCGAAGGGCCTCCTTCATATAGGATTCGTCAAGTTCCCACCGCTTCTCATTCATGACAACCGCATCCGTCTCACGCGCCCTTTTCCAAACACGATCATCAGTCGAGTTCTGCCCGACTGAACAAATCTAAAATTAAACTCCTGTCCTCACACGCCGCCTTGAATCGGCGAATGAAGTCCGCCAGTGCCGCAGTATTACTTGAAAAAGCACAAAACATACTCGCCTCCGGATCAAAGTCAATGTGCACAGACAGCTCCGGACACTTTTCATCCAAAAACACCTGTGCAAGACTTCCCCAGTCATAACCATTTCCCTCAAACCCCTCATCGGCGCGCGTATCAAAGACCTCTTGCAGATACGTTCCGACATTCAGACAGACAGAAGCACGTCCACCGTCAAGGTTCACCCAAAAGAACGGCGCAATCTCCTGCTGAAACTGCTCTGTGTGTTCCATATTGTTCCTTTCAAAAAAAATGCCGCCGGAAGTCTCCTTCCGGCGGCACAAAAATGTCCATAAATAGACGCGCCTTTTCTCATCCAGACTGCGGAGCGGCGAAACCTCTGATAAACGCAGCTTCGTCATCCTGTATCAATCTGACGAGCTGCGCTATATCAAGAATACCTTTCTCCTTCACTGTCGGCTTCGGAATCACACCGAATCGTGCTTTCTTAGGGAAAGCTTGCGGGCTGTACCGCCGGTGGGGATTTTCACCCCGCCTCAAAGAGCATCGCTTGGATTCTATTGTAACACTCGAAATTTCTTCTGTCAATTGGCAATCTTCTTGACGCGGCAGGTCTCCTCCGCACGCCGCACGACCTCATCGAGATCTGCACCGCAGACCGCAGCCACGGCAGCCACGATGCTGCCCTCAACGAGAGGGCAATCCACCAGACGCAGGACGCGATCCTCCATTTCATCGGCAATCGTCTCCACCGTTAGAATCGCACTTCCTGCATCCATAAGAATCGCGACGCCATCCTCGCAGTATACAGAATTGATCGCACGCACAATGCGCTCATAACTCGTTCCTAAGCTGCCATCCTCTAGCCCGCCCGCCGTTGCAATGCAGGCATCTTTTGCCATCATACGGCAAGTCTCGACAACGCCATTGGCAAGTGCTGCGCTATGTGTCACAATCACAAGCCCAACCATATCAGCTGCTCCGCGGCTTCAGCCCGCCAATCGCACACACAGCACCCGCAAGCGCCGCAGGAACGAGGGTTGCCGCCTGCGGCATACGCTCTAGGATGAGCGGCCCGATGATATGGTCGTGCATGATCATCGACCCTCCCGTCCATCCGAGAATCGCCGCTCCGAGTACGATGAGTACAGGATACCGATCCATGAGTTTTCCAATCAACTGACTGCCAAAAACGACAATCGGAACACTGATGAGAAGGCCTATCACAACGAGCAGAAAATCACCGGACGAGGCGCCAGCAATGGCGAGAACATTGTCAATGCCCATCGCAGCATCCGCAATGATGATGGTCTTAACAGCCCCTGCAAAAGTATCAGCAGCCTCGATATGCTCCTCGCCCCCCGAAGGGCGCAGAAGCTTCACTGCAATCGGCAGCAGCACCAAACCACCAAGCGCCTGTAAATAAGGAACAGTGAGAAGCTGTACGGCAAAGTAGGTCATGATGAGCCGAATGAGAATCGCCCCGGCTGTACCGACATAGATGGCGCGCTTGCGGAGGTGATGCGGCAGGCGGTTGGACGCCATCGCAATGACAACAGCATTATCCCCTGCAAGCACGAGATCAAGGATGATGATGGAGACGAGCGCCACGAAAAACTGTGATGAAAAAAGCTCTATTTCCACGTACGCCCCTCCTTACTTTGCCATCATCTTGGCAAGTTTCTGGGCAAAGGCAACGGGATTTTCCGGCAGAATCCCTTCGATAAGAAGCGCTTGCGTATAGAGGAGGTCACAGTAGTCCTTAAACTCCTCGCTGTCTTTGCCCGCCGCATGCACCTTCTGCAGCTTTGCAAAAAGATCGTGGTGTGGATTGATCTCTAAGATACGCCGTGCCTTGAACATGGGATTATTCATCTCGGCAAACGTCTGCTCCATCGAGAGCGATGGCCCCGCCTCGTCCGCCACAAGGCAGACGGCACTGGAACGCAGACGCTGCGAAATCTTGACTTCGGCCACCTTTTCGCCGAGCGCCTCCTTTACATCTTTAATGAGATCGTCATTTGCCTTTGCAATGTCCTCGGTCTCCTTCTTCGCCTCCTCGCTCTCTGCGTCACCGAGATCCAGATCTCCGCGGCTGATGGAATGAAACGATTTCCCCTCGTATTCACGCACTGTCTCAACCGCAAACTCATCCACAGGGTCGAGCAGAAACAAAACCTCCAGCCCGCGCTCGCGGAGCTGTTCCATCTGCGGCAACTGTTCAATCGTTGACTGATCCTTTGCCGTTGCGTAGTAGATGCTTTTTTGGCTCTCAGGCATACGCGCAGCGTACTCTTTCAGGGAAACCAACTTCCCTTCCTTCGAGCTGCGGAACAACAGAAGATCTTTCAGTTTGTCCACCGTATCGCCGCCGGAGTACATGCTGTTGTAGATGCCAATTTTAAGGGAACGTCCGTACTCATTCCAGAACTTCTCATAATCCTCACGCTCCTTCTCGAGTTTCTTTGCAAGCGTTTTGAGGATATTTTTCTCAAGGGCCCGCCCAATGGTCTTCAGCTCACGGCTCTGCTGCAAAAGCTCCCGCGAAATGTTCAGCGAAAGATCGGGAGAATCCACAAGCCCCTTCACAAAGCGCAGATAATCCGGCAGGAGATCCTTACAGCGCTCCATGATAAACACATGACGAGAGTAAAGCTGAATCCCGGGCTCATAGTCGGACTGATAGAGATTGAACGGGGCGCGTGCAGGGATCTCCAGGAGCGCTGTATACTCGACCGTTCCCTCTGCCTTCGTGTGAAATACCTCCATCGGTGCTTCCCACTCGTGGAACTGATTCTTGAAGAAATCATTATATTCCTCGGCTTTGATCTCAGACTTCGCACGCGTCCAGAGCGGCTGCATGGAGTTGAGCGTGCGCAGCTCTGTACGCGTTGTTTTCTCCGCCCCCTCGATGACCTTGCCCTCATCATCCCTAGGCATTTCCTCAATCGTAAAATTCATCTTGATGGGATAGCGAACATAATCCGAATACTTTTTGACGAGGCGCTGCAAGGTGTAGGTATCTGTATAGTCGGTCTCCCCCTCCGTAAATTCCTTCGTCAGATGAATTGTGACCGTCGTTCCGCGGGCATCCTTTTCGGTCTCCTCAATCGTATAGCTGCCGTCACCCGCCGACTCCCAACGTGTTGCCTGAGTATCGCCCGTTTTTTTCGTGACGATGGTCACCTTATCTGCGACCATAAACGCAGAGTAAAAACCAACGCCAAACTGCCCGATGAGATCCTTATCCGGCGTGCCGCCGCTCTCCTCCTTTGCCTTTGCAAGCTGCTCCATGAATGCCTTTGTGCCGGATTTTGCGATGGTACCGATATTTTCGACCACCTCTGCACGTGACATGCCGATGCCGTTATCTGAAATCGTAAGAGTCTTACTCTCTTTGTCCGGCACGAGAAAGATCTCGTAGGCATCGCTGCCCTCGAGAATATCCCTGTTCGTCAAGCTCTCAAAGTGGAGTTTATCAATCGCATCCGAGGCGTTTGAAATCAACTCACGTAAAAAAATCTCGCGATTTGTATAGATTGAATGAATCATCAGATCCAGTAATTGCTTTGTCTCTGCTTGAAATTCATGCGTTTCTTTTGCCATTTTATCATACGCTCCTACTGTGCAGTTTTCTGCATACTGTCAGTGTATGCAGTTCTAAAAATACTGCTCCTTATATTACACCACAAACAACAAAAAGTCAAATATAAAATATAATTGTTTTTTATCGTATCTGTTCTATATGCTCCATAATTATATATGAAAGCGTGTTTTTCCACGTTTATCCAAAGATCTTTCCGCTCGTGCGCATATCCTTCATCTGTATGATAATATCAGAGATGCGCTCTACTATATCTATTGTCAGATCCGCGTAGAGCGGCAGGGTAAGCACACGATTCGCGACATGTTGGGCAACTGGTGTATCGGCGGGGTCATAGGCACCATGGAAGCACGCAAAGGAATTTGTCAGCGGGTAAAAATATTTCCGCGCCATGATATTTTTATCCGAAAGCGCTTGAAACACCTCATTGCGGCTAAAGCCAAAGACCTTCTCCTCAATGACGATTGGAAAATAGGCGTAATTGGATTCCACATCCTTTTGAACGATGTTGAGGCGAATACCGTCCACATGCGCTAAATGTTCCCGATAACACACAACGAGACGCCTACGCTTTTGAATCGCCTCATCCACATGGCGCAGGTTGCAAAGTCCCATCGCAGCCGCAAATTCATTCATTTTCGCATTGGCGCCGACATACTCCACATCCTCAGGTCCCCGTATGCCAAAATTCTTCAAATCATACAGACGCCGCCCCAGTTTTTCATCGTGATAGCAGACGGCGCCGCCCTCGATGCTGTTGAACACCTTCGTCGCATGAAAACTCAGACAGGAGGCATCCCCATAGGATGCAACACTCTTTCCCCGATAGCGCTCGCCAAAAGTATGCGCCGCATCATAGATCACCTTCAGCCCATATTTCGTCGCAATTCTTGCAATCTCGTCCACATTGCAGACATTTCCATAAACGTGAACGGGCATAATGGCTGAGGTACGGTCCGTAATCAGCGCTTCTATTTTCTCCGCATCCATCGTATAGTCCTCAGCGTTTATATCACAGAATACAGGCTTTAGACCATTGCGGACAATCGCATGCGTTGTCGAGGCGAACGTGAACGGTGTCGTAATCACTTCTCCCGTCAGATTCATCGCCTGCAGCGTCAGTTCGAGCGCCATATGCCCATTGACAATGAGTTCTAAATGCTCTGCCTGCATATACTCTTCGAGGGCGCGCTGCAGCGCTTGATGTTTTTCGCCCATATTCGTGAGCCAATGCGTCTGCCAGATGTCTTTGATTTCATCCACATACTCTTCAAAAGGGGGAAGCGATGATTTCGTCACCAGAACCTGCTTCTCCATGAAAATCACCTCATGTATTCGTCTATTTTACACACAATATACTTCATGTCATCTATATCATATCGCTGATCGCAAGGCAGGGGAACAATGTCCTGTGCAAATGAATAATCCATACTCTCTAACACCGTGTCCCTCACCACTTCCGGCCAGAGACAAGGAACATAGATCCTATGCTGTTGAAGATACTTACGTAGCCGCAGTCCTTGCCCGGGCAAATAAAGGGGGTACATAAAGAGTGCATATAGATTATTCAGCGACAGCACATTGCGTTCCTTTAATTTCTCATGCAAAGTCGCAGCATTCTCCGAGCGCTTAACTATCACCTTTTCATAGTCAACAGCACGAAGTAAATTATGCGTCAAAGAAGACATTGCACGAATCGGCAGCGTGGCGAACCGTTCCTCTTCTGTCACATAATCAGCATAATAGGACGAAGCATTTCGCTCGTATCGTCCCAAGAGAGGAAGCATATGGTTGGCTGAAGAATCCCGTTCCATCTTCTCATTTGAGAGAGCATCCGCTGCAAGGTAAGCCCCGTCTGAAACGCCAAAATATTTTCGACAGCTATAAATCGTATCAACTTGCGGGAGTGGCTTTTGAAAAAAAGCTTGAACATTATCGACAATTATATTGCCAAACTGACTCTGGTATTGCCGCAGACACGTATCCGAAAGCTGTCCATAGTAATTAACGATATAGACAACTTCATTTGCACAAGTATGATGTGTAAGCTGCGGTATAAAATTATCTTGCAAAGAATAGAAAGCAACTTCTACCCCTGCCTTTTTTGCACCCTCATATACGCTGTCACATAGAAAGCGCGGAATGTAAAGTTTTTGGTAGGATCGCGCCTTAAGAAGAAACGTCAACGCATTGCGTGCACAGTTCAAATCAATAAGACCATCATAATATTCTGTGCCGCAAAATTCCATAAGCCCAAAATAACCGCCAATCTCCCTTTTCATATGGAGCACCATTATAAAAGGCTGTAACAGAGCAAAAGCTCCCGTGTTTTGAGTACAGAGTTCTCCATAAGGACATCAAGGATGGATAGTCCAGAGAGCACAGCGTTCTTTCGCTGTGGATATACAATCTCATGACTCCGCAAAAAATGAAGTTCTATGCCATTTTCAGCAAATGTAGTTTTATCATAAAGTTCCTGTCCACCGATTGAATTGTAATATTCCGTTGCCTGAAACTGTCTGCAGATGTCTAAAACACGTTCTTCTCCATGCAAAATATGGTTTTCTGCCCACGCAGAGGAACGTACCATGTGCGTATCAATTTGAAGATATTGAGCAACTATATGCAGGGAATGTGCAAGAAAATCCCCGAGCTTCTCCTCCCCACACATGATGATATTCTCTGCCAGTGGTATTATTTCTGTATAATGCGGCGCTTTGCGATATGCCATCGCAATCGTTTGCAGCAGTTTCTCTCTCCAGCGTAAGTCTGGATTTACACGAATGTCGCAATCCTGGAAAAAGATGATGCACCTTGCATCTGCACATTGATAAATTGGGCTGTCCCATGCACATTGATTCGGTTGCGGTGAATCCACCCACTCTTGATAAAGGTAACATCATCATAGATGACATAGGTATCCACCGCGTTCAAAAGCTGCCAATAACCGATGTATGGCAGAAAATAGGGCTGCATAATTCCAAGTTTCATTGTGCACGCAGCTCCGCAAAACGATTCAATGCCATCTCATTCTTATAATCCTCAAAAAGTTTCCGCACATCGTAGACAGGCGCATAGCCAAGTTCCCGTTTCGCCTTATCCACATTCATACAGAAAGCGCCGCTGTTTTTCTTTTCCGGACAGTAAACAATTTTTGAGGGATGATCTTGTGGAGAAAACACCTCGATAATTGTATTGATTTTTTCCTGTAAAGTAATAGGATGCCCCGTTCCTACATTGTATAATCCGCCATCGCGATCAGATGTAATCGCACGCGCAAACATTTGGCTGCAATCATAAACGTAAACCATATCAGAAGCATAGTTTGGGTCTCCCCATAACTCGATCGTCTTTCCTGCTTTCGCAGATTCGACAAAGAGATGCAAAGGGTGTACTGTTTGCTTTCCATTCGGATAGTAATATGGTTCGGGGCTATACAGATAAATTGAGGGGAAACGAAACACAAAATACTTCAACCCATACTCTGCATGATAATGCTTCAAAAGCTCCCGTCCGGAATTCTTTGATATAATATAAACAGAATGATCTCCATGATAACTAAAGTTAAGAGGAAGATCATCTGTAAGCCCATATTCCCCTGGATTGTGAAGCGATATATCAAAGATGCTTGTAGAGAACAAAATACGGTCTGCATGTACCTTGCGGCAATACTCGAGCACATGATAGGTTCCCATGATATTGGTCTGCAAATACTGCTCCGCAGAATATTCCTTCATATAGGCAGGGATCACAGCCGCCAGCAGAATCACAGCATAGACATTTTCTGTCGGCAGATTTGCAAATTCCTCAGGCTTCGTAATATCGACGGATATATACTCTATTCCCATGGACTGAAATACATTTGCCACTCTGCGCCGCCCTGAGGCGATAACTTCATAGTCACTGCATAAAAAATACTCTGATAGATACTTTGCCATATACGAGCCAACATTTCCCGTCGCTCCGAACAGGATAATCTTCTTTTTCATTTGACTGGCCCCCTATGCCTGATTTCCATAAAAATACTTCTGACATTCGGCAATAAAATAATCAACCGCAGCTTCATTCTCTTTCTTAAAATTATCCAGTTTTTCCTTTAGTTTCTCACGTGTAGAAAGCGCGTATGTGATTTCCTCCTCCGAATCCCCATAGGCAACACCATAGACTGTGTCATCTCCCCTCGTATAGTCCGCCCGCGTTTTTCCCTGTTCCGGTACAACGATGGGAATACATCCACATACAGCGGCAATTGTCGCATAAAAGGTCTGCGTATCATAACAGTAGCAGTATTTCTTCTCATTAAAAATCCTTACAATATCAGGCTCGGAAAAATAATCAATGATCGGACCATCAAACGCTTTCGGCAAATCTGTTCGACCACCGCCTTTATGTAGGATATAACAATTCCCTGTACGCGCACCAAAATTTGTCTGGCGATAAAGCCAATTATCAAAATTACTTAGCCGAAGCTTACGGCAGGTAGGGTTCAATTGTGCATCATTAAAGATCTCCCGATACGAAAAATAAAGAGCATCTTTTTCATATGCTTCCTCATCTCCTGAATAACGATTGAAATATAAAAACCATCGAACAATTTTTTTAGCACGCAACATATTTCCCCAAATACCTTCAGAATAAACAACGATTGTATTATCGTCAATATCGGGAAAATACGTTCTCTTACACTCTTTTACGGGAATATAATTGTACCCTTTATAACGATGTTGCTGCAGAAATTTTGCATGTGGGAACAGTTTTGCTTTTATCACCTTTGTCACATCATGACGAAAAAACCGAATCTGATGCAATATTCTTTCCCAAAATGACGTGATCTTTATAGTGCCTTCTGCAATATAGAAAACCTTTGCATTATATCCGCGATCCATGAGCATCTTACACAGCAGATGAAAAACAATCGCACCACCGCTGTTTTGACGAGGTGTAACAAATAAAAAATTCATTGTGCTCTCCCTATTTTACTCTTACTGCACAGGAATGTATTCAAAGTTCTTCTATAATACAACGGGTTTATTGTAGCAAATCCGAAAGTCTTTCGCAAATCACTCCTCGCATTTGGCTGCTAAAAATTTTACCTTGGCATAATATATTTCTAAGCGGTCTATGCTATAATAAATATAATACGAATACACAAAAGAACGGAGGATTTTCATGAAACGCATTTCACTGTATTCATTCGTATGCACAGCCGTATGCGCGCTTGCCCTCATGCTCCCTGCCGGCAGTGCCGCCGCAGAAGCCGTCCCCCCGACGCTTACGATCAGCGGCACAGGAGGCGCCCGCATCGCCCCCGACACAGCCGCCATCACGGTTGGCGTCGTTACAGATGCAAAGGACGCAGCACAGGCACATGCGGATAACGCGGCGGCGACGGCGCGCGTACACAGTGCGCTCCATGCACTTGGCATCGCGGATCGCGACATTCAGACCGTCCACTACGACTTTTCGCCGCGCTATGATATGCGGGACGGACGTGACGGCATCATCGGCTACACGGTGCAAAACTCTGTTGTCATCACTGTCCGTGATCTCAGCAGTATCGGCAAGGTGATTGACAAAGCGCTCACGAGCGGTGCAAACCGCATAGATTCGCTCGAATTTACGGCGAGCGATACGCTCGATGCGAAAAATGCAGCAATTGCCGATGCCGTACGCGCTGCAAAGAGCAAAGCACAGGCAATAGCAAACGCTCTCGGCGTCCGCCTCGTCCGCATCGAGAATGTCTATGCAGAGACGCAGTCCGACTCGCCGCGCTCAGCAAACTTTATGCCGATGATGATGGCAAAAGACGCCTCTGCCGCCTCGACGCCGATTGCCGCAGGGGAGCTTTCCGTCGAAGCAACCGTAAATATCACCTATGTCATCGAGTAAGCCGCGCCTCTTTGCCGTCGAGGCCATGCGCGGCATCTCCATGATGGGGGTCATCGGCATCCACATCGGTGCAGAGTATCTCATGAACCCAACGCCAAACCTTCATCTTGTGGCGCTCTTTGACATCGGCACGCGCTTCAGCGTGCCGATTTTTTTCTTAATCTCAGCTTTTGGTCTGTTTTATGGGCAAAACCTGTCAGCACCCTTTTCCTACCGGAACTTTCTCGTGCGGCGTGCCCGCACCGTCGTCATCCCATATCTCACATGGTCGCTCTTTTACCTCGTCCACGACGCGTATCACTACGGCGTAGGCTTCCCATCGCTGCTCTCTTTGCCCGGCATTCTCTTTTTCGGCAACGCAAAATATCAGCTCTATTTCATGGTCATCCTCATCTGGTTCTACCTGCTGATGCCGCTCTGGCGCATCCTGCTTCGTGCGCTGACAATACGCTCCCTTACGGTACTGCTCACCCTGCAAGTAGCGTTTGACTACTGGTCAAGTTACTCTACTGCGCTGAACCTCTACGTCTATCAGCTTCCCAAGGACACCCTCTGGCACGATCTGTTGTTTTATCGGCTGAACTACTGGCCGCTGCACTACATTTTCATCTTCCTGCTCGGCGGCTTTCTCGCTCTGCATTTTGATACGTTTCGTTCGTGGATGGCGCGGCAGTGGAAAAATCTTTACGCCGTTGGTGCGCTCAGTCTTATACTGCTCCTTTTGTGGTACTACAAGCTGATTCTATACGATGGCTATACGCCCGTAGAAGCGATTTTCACGGCGCATCAGCTCTCACCGCTCGGCATCTTTTATACCATCAGCGCCTCGCTCGCACTCTTTGCATTCTTCATGCGCCTTCCTGCAGAGCGCCCTGCAGGACATATCTTCCGGCTCCTCGGCAAGCACTCCTATTTCATCTATCTCGCGCACCCGCTCACCATCACCTATCTGACTATGTGCATCGCTGCACGCGGCTATGTCCTCACCGCACCGATTGCCCTCTGTCTTTATATAGCAACGCTCATCCTGACCCTTTGGGGGGCAGTCATCGTCCGCAGGCTCGGTGCACGTGTACCGATGCTGAATATACTGACCATCGGCCTTGCACCAAAACCAAAACGGTGACATGATAAAACAGTCTCAGCGATATGCCGAGACTGTTTTATTGTGGACTGGTCAATGATATAAAACGCAAAGTCCATGATATTCTAACAGAGCCTACGAAGTGCCTCCTCCGCCATATGTGCGAGGTAGCTCGCAGTCTGTGGAATCGCCGCAGGGTCTATGGTAAATTTCGGATGATGATTCTCCGCGCCAAGCCCCGTACCGATAAAGGCAAAACAGCTTTCCATCACCTCTTGATAGTAAGCGAAGTCCTCCCCTGCCATCCACGGAGCAGCATCGACGACCTCGAAACCCTCTGCCCGCGCTATTTCCTCTGCAAGAATGCTCCACCTCTTAGTATTGACGACAGCAGGAGGTCCCGCTGTCCAAAGAACCTCTGCACGCCCGCCAAAGGCGACGGCAACCCCCTCGGCGAGCTGCTCTATGCGCTCTTTGACGAAGGTGCGGTCATCCGCATCAAAGAGCCGTATCGTCCCCTCCATCCACACATGTCCCGGCAGAACATTCCACGTTGTGCCACCCTCGATATGCGTAACGCTCACGACAGCAGGATGCAGCGGACTGACGTTGCGCGCAGCAATACTCTGCGCCGCCGTCACGAACTGTGCCGCCATAACGATGGGGTCACAGCCGCGGTCGGGCTGGGCGGCATGTGTACCGATACCGTGAAAGGCAATCTCGAATTTATCTACGGATGCCATCATACCGCCCGCACACAGCCCCAACGTCCCCACGGGATAAATGGGGCGTGCATGCACCCCAAAGATGGCAGAAACCTCCTGCAAAACACCCGTCTCCAAGATGCAGCGTGCCCCGCCCGGTGCTTCCTCCGCGGGCTGACAGACGATATAGACGGTCCCCGCAAGCGCGGCTTCATGTTCTTTGAGCATAAGCGCCGCCGCAAGCATCGATGCCATATGAAAGTCATGCCCGCAGGCGTGCATCTTCCCATCTGTCTGTGAGCGGTACGGCAGTTCTGTTTCCTCATGTATGGGCAGAGCGTCAATATCTGTCCGCAGTGCGATGATGGGCTTTTCTCCTGTTCCAATCTCTGCGACCAGCCCCGTTGCGAGTGGCAAATCGCGCACGCGAATCCCTGCACGCACAAAATCCGCACGCAGGCGTGCTGTCGTCTCAAACTCCTCATAGGAAAGCTCCGGATGCGCATGCAGCCACTTAAATTCACTGTGCGCAAATGCCATAATTTCCTGCTTTGTCATTGTTCACCTCCGATGTATAAAAGGGCTGCTATACGAAACATTTTAGCTTCGTATAGCAGCCCTATATTGTTAGACGCGGCTCTCAGCACCCCTTCCACCGACGATGGAGGTCACGAGAAAATCAGCAAATATCGTGCGACGATAGCGCTGTCCTTTTTAGAGCCCCGCTTCTTTTTTCAGCAGTGCCGCCTTATCCGTTTGCTCCCAGGGGAGGTCAACGTCAGTGCGTCCAAAATGTCCATATGCCGCCGTCTGGCGATAGATGGGACGACGAAGGTCGAGCATCTTGATGATACCCGCAGGGCGCAGGTCAAAATGCTTTTGCACGAGTGCAACAATGTTCTCCTCGTCCACTTTGCCTGTACCGAACGTATCCACCATAATGGAAACGGGACGTGCAACGCCGATGGCGTAGGCAAGCTGAATCTCAACACGGTCCGCAAGCCCCGCCGCGACGATGTTCTTTGCCACATAACGTGCCGCATATGCTGCACTGCGATCCACCTTCGTGGGATCTTTCCCCGAAAATGCTCCGCCGCCGTGCCGCGCCCATCCGCCATAGGTGTCAACGATAATCTTGCGCCCCGTAAGCCCCGAGTCGCCATGCGGGCCGCCAATAACGAACTTGCCCGTCGGATTGACGAAATATTTCGTGTCTGCACGCAAAAGGCTCGATGGGATGATCTCCTTGATGACCTTTTCAATCATATCCTTACGGATGGTCGGCAGATCGACCGCATCGTCATGCTGTGTTGAGATGACGACAGTATCGACATAGACAGGTTTGCCATCTTCATAGGCAACGGTAACCTGCGTCTTGCCATCGGGACGCAGATAGGAGAGCATGCCGTTTTTACGCACTTCTGCAAGACGCCGTGCGAGTTTATGGGCAAGCACAGTCGTGAGTGGCATGTACTCGGGTGTTTCGTTCGTCGCATACCCAAACATCATGCCCTGGTCGCCCGCTCCGATGGCCTCAGCTGCCTCCATATCCCCTTCACGCGATTCAATTGCACGGTCAACGCCCTGCGCAATATCCGGAGACTGTTCGTCCAGTGAGACAAGAATGCCGCAGGTATCGGCATCAAATCCATAGTTTGCGTTCGTATAGCCAATCTCACGCACGGTCTGGCGGATGATCTTCGGTATGTCTGCATAGCAGGATGTCGAAATCTCACCGACAACATGTGCCTGCCCCGTAGTGACGAGTGTCTCACAGGCAACCCGCCCC
>ERZ773056.504-NODE-504-length-20593-cov-12.185169_pt1 | contig 20593 bp, 15 predicted proteins | sample MGYA00580857_ERZ773056 | MGnify/ENA primary metagenome ERZ773056 (study PRJEB29015, sample SAMEA2737996) | human oral metagenome | biome: human oral; feature: human-associated habitat; material: dental | place: China | collected 2114 ... | reverse complement strand
CTGGAACGTGCGGAGCAGCGCCTGGCCCGGCTGCCCGACCGGCAGCGGGAACGGATCCGGCTCCGCCAGTCGTCGGCCACCTACCGCGACGATGAGCTGACGGGCTTTGACGCCATGCTGCTGGTCGAGGTGATCGAGCACCTCGACCCAGACCGGCTGGGTGCCCTGGAGGCCAACGTCTTCGGGCATGCAAGGCCGCGTCACGTCGTGGTGACAACACCCAATGCCGAGTACAACGCGCGCTACGAGATCCCCGAGGGGCAGTTCCGCCATCCGGATCACCGATTCGAGTTCACGCGCGGCCAGTTCCGGCAGTGGGCTGAGCGCATCGCCGGGGAATACGGCTACCGGGTGGAGACCCGGCCGGCCGGGCCGTCCGACCCGGAGCTTGGCTCACCCACCCAACTGGCGCTGCTCACCCTGGAGGTCTCGCATGACTGAACCCATCGAACTGCCGGTTCCGGAGCTATCGCTGGTGGTGCTCGTCGGCGTCTCCGGGTCGGGGAAGTCCACCTTCGCCGCCCGCGTCTTCGAGCCCTTCGAAGTGGTCAGCTCCGACTTCTGCCGTGGCCTGGTCTCCGGCGACGAGAACGACCAGTCGGCCTCAGCGGACGCCTTCGACGTGCTGAACCACATCGTCGGCAAGCGTCTGGACCGCGCCAATGCCTACGTCGACGCCTTTGTCAACGGTGTCAGCTGGGCCGACATGGTGCATCAGATCGAACGAATGGAGAAGATCACGAAGGCCGACATCGTCAAGTTTGCCAACGAGAAGCTGGGCGAAAACGCCTACGCCGTAGTCTTCAAGCGCGAAGGCCAACCGGGATTCAAGAAGATCGACAAACCGGAGATCACACCCATCGCCACGAATCGTGACACCGCCAGCGCCTTCCTCCGTGAGATTCAGCTGACCGAAGTGAAGCCCATCGAGCCCGTATTCTTAGACTTCAAAAAGGACATGAGCACCGCTTCGCTGAAGTCTGGCCTGCCTCTGCTCTACAAGAAGAACGAGACGACGGATGTGTTTGAACTCATGTACGTCTTCGATATGGGTCGCAACGACGACGCCACCCTTGGCACCGCCTTCGATTATCTCAGCTACCTCGGCACCAGCAAGAAGTCGCCCACGGAGATCAAGAAGGAGTTCTTTGACATCGCCTGCTCCTTCAGCGCCAATGTGACCGATGAGCGTTGCTACGTTTCCGTCAGCGGACTGAGCGAGAACATGCCCAAAGCCCTCGAGCTGATGGAGGAACTGATCGCTGACGCTAAGCCGGACGAGAACGTGCTCACGAACCTCAAAGCCGATCGGATCAAGGCCCGCGCCGATGCGAAACTGAATCAGGGACAGAACTTCGGAGCCCTGCGTCGCTACGTCATGTATGGGCCGGAGCATGTCAAAGCCACCACGCTGACGAACGACGCACTGAAGGCGCTCACCTCCGACACGCTTCTGGCTAAGGTGCGCGACCTCTTCACCAAGCAGCACTCCGTGCTCTACTATGGCCCCGGCGCCGAATCGGATGTACTCAAGAGCCTCGACCAGCTCCATCGCACGGCCGATAAACCCGCTCCGTTGGCCAAGAAGCCCGTCATGCTGGTGCAGACGCCAAGCAACACCGTCATGCTGGCCGAGTACAACGCCAAACAGATCTACTACCTCCAGTATTCTAACCGTGGCGAGCCCTTCGATGTGGCTAACGATCCCGGCGTAACGCTCTACAACGAGTATTTCGGCGGCAGCATGAACGCCATCGTCTTCCAAGAGATGCGAGAATCGCGCGGCCTGGCTTACTCAGCCAACGCCGTCCTGATCACGCCCTCCGACAAGACGCGCCCCTACGCCTTCCAAGCCTTCGTGGCCACGCAGAACGACAAGATGCCTCAGGCTATCGACGCCTTCATGGAGATCATCAACAACATGCCCGAGAGCGAAGCTGCCTTCAAGATCGCCAAAGACGCCATCCTGGCTCGCCTGCGCACCGAGCGCACGGTGAAGGGCGATGTGCTCTGGGCCTACCTGCATGCCAAAGACATGGGCGTGGACTACGACCGCAACAAGGCCATCTTCGAGAAGGTGCAGAGCATGACCCTGGCTGACGTCAAGGCCTTCCAAGAGAAATGGATCAAGGGCCGCACGTACCACTACGCTGTTCTGGGCAATTCGAAAGACATTGACATGAACAAGCTCCGCTCCTTAGGTGAGGTCAAGCTCCTCACCCCGCAAGACATCTTCGGCTACTGACCTTCCCCCTCTCCGGAGGGGGCAGGAACCCCCGATCCAACGAACGAGGCTCCTGCCCCCTAAAGAGCAAGAGGCCCTGTCGGACTATTCGACACATGGAATGGCCGACAGGGCCTCTCCTTTTTCTAATCCCGCTACTAACTATTCACTCTCCCCCTAACACTTTATCCCATGCCTAACCAAAATTCTACCCAAATGACACGGCGTGCTTTCCTCGCCGTCGGACTGATGTTGTTTGCCCTCTTCTTCGGAGCTGGCAACTTGATTTTCCCCGCCGCCTTAGGCCAACGTGCCGGAACGAACGTGTGGTGGGCTGTGATGGGCTTCGTATTGACCGGCGTCGGACTGCCCCTGGCGGGCGTCCTGGCCATGGGCTACTCTGGTTGCCGCAACGTACAGGAGCTGGCCGGACGCGTACACCCCCTCTTCGGCATCCTCTTTACGCTGGCCCTCTACCTCTCCATCGGCCCCGCCTTCGCCATTCCTCGTACGGGCACCGTCTCGTTCGAGATCGCCGTCCGCCCCTTCCTCGCAGCCGATGCACCGGAATGGGCGCAGACGGCTTTCCTCGTCGTCTTCTTCCTCGTCACGCTTTGGCTTTCCATCAACCCCCAGAAGCTGGTCGGACGCATTGGCGGCATCCTGACCCCTATGCTACTGACGACGATCGTTATCCTCATCGTCAAATCGCTGATCACGCCGCCCGGCTCGCCCGGCTCGCCGACCGAAGCCTACGCCACGCCCGCCGTAGCCCTCCAGCAAGGCTTCATCGACGGCTACAACACGCTCGACGCCTTGGCCTCGTTCGTCTTTGGCATCCTGGTCATTGAGTTTGTCACGCAACACGGTGCCACGACACGCCACGAGGTGATGGGCGCCACCATGCGCGCGGGCATGATTGCCATCGGTTGCTTAGGCGTGGTCTACGTCTTCATCGCAGGACTGGGCGCCGCCAGCGTCGAGCAGCTCGGCATCCTCGACACCGGTGCGCCTGTCTTGGCTGGATCTGCCCGACTGCTCTTCGGCGAACCGGGGGCGTTGATCTTGGCCGTGATCGTATTGCTGGCCTGCCTAACGACCAGCATCGGACTCGTCACCGCCTGCGCCAGCTACTTCCACTCGCAGTTTGGCGGCCTCTCGTACAAGGGCTACGCCGTGGCGTTCGTCATCATCTCCTTCGCCGTCGGCACCTTCGGGCTGAAGACCATCATCTCTGCCGCCGTGCCCGTGCTCATGTTCCTCTATCCGCTGGCCATTGTGCTCATCGCGCTCGCCTTTTTGGACAGCCGCTTCGGCAGTCGGCGCAGCGTCTACGCCTGGACCGTTGGCCTGACGCTCATCTCGGCACTCATCTCCGGACTCGAGGCGGCCAACATCTCGCTCGGTGCTTTCGGTCGTTTCTACGGCGCCCATGTGCCGCTGCATGCTGACGGTCTGGACTGGATCTTCTTCGCCCTGGCTGGCTTCCTGATCGGGTGCCTAAATCGGCGCAAGAGCACCTCTTCGGAGCTCATCACTTCGGGGTTGTAAGTCTCAGAGGCGCTTTCTACTTACTCATCGTTCCTCTCCCCCACAAGGGGATATGCAAAGGGGCGGCCACTCCGGTGGTCGCCCCTTTTTGGGCTTTTTTTGCTTCCTGCGTTACGCAGGGCTCGAAAGAGACCCCTTTTTGCTTCCTGCACAACGCAGGGCCCGAAAAAGACCCTTTTTTGCTTCCTGCACAACGCAGGGCCCGAAAAAGACCCCCTTTTTGCTTCCTGCGCAACGCAGGGCCCGAAAAAGACCCTTTTTTGCTTCCTGCACAACGCAGGGCTTCGAAAGACGCCCTTTTTTGCTCCCTGCGTTGCGCAGGAAGCAAAAAAGGTCTCATTTCCCGCGGCGGGAAGGCGTTTCACGAAACCGGAGATTGGCTTTGTGATTTCCGCCACAGATTCAGAGCGACACCTTGCCCACGCGATAGCGCCCCCTCTGTCCATTCTCATTTCCACGCCTACTTTTGCCGCTCATTTGGATAAAGGTATGGGTAAGACGATTTTTCATGATGGAGCAAGCCGCCGCAGGGTGGCACCGAGCGTAGGCTCCATACTCCTTCTTCTGCTCGCGATCGGGTGGACGGGAGGCACGCTCCGGGCCCAGTATCAAGTCAGCGGCGGCGCCAAGACGCCCATCCGGGCAGCGGAGAATACGGCATACAAGCTGGAAGTTTACTTAGTCTACGGCACCGACGGCGTGACCATCAGCCACACCGGAACGGGCACGCACCGCTGGTATCGCTACCGCACAAAAGCGGCCGTGGAGGACGATTGGGAGGCGGTGGCCTCGACCCAAAGCGGATCTACCTCAACGGTCACGAACCCCGCGGAGGGCTACGGCTACTTCGTCGTCGACGGTAGCGGCGAGCTGCGACGCTACGTCTGGATCATCGATTACAGCCGCTACCCGGCGCGCCTCACGAGCCTCAGTGTGTCCCCCTCGTCCGACGCCTGCTCGTCGCTGCGACTGGCGGGCACGGCCGACCTGCCCGCACTCAACTACTACCTGCCCGACGGTAAGGCGATGGAGCTCAAACGCGCATTCGAAGTCAGCTACCTGACGCAGACGTGGAGCGAACAGACCCGCACCTTCACCGAGCAGTTACTTATCGACACCCTCAGCGGCAATCCCTTCGACGTCTCGCTGAGCCGCCCGCCACTCACGGACACGAAGATCGACCTGACGGGCGACCTCTTCGCGCGTGCCTTTGGCGTCGAGCAGACAGCGACCATAGACCACTACCAAGCGGTGGCCTTAGAGGTGCACGCCGATACGACGCTCACGTCGGAGACTCGATCGAACCTCAAACTCAAAACGGGCGAACTCTCGGCCCCGGCTGAGATCCGCTTCCGAGCGCAGGCCAACACCCCGGTGGCATCGCTCTTCGTCTGGCAAGTCACGCGGCGAGAGGCTACGGGCGATGTGCCCATCGTGCGCTTCACGGATCCGGAGATGACGTACACCTTCGACCGCGTGGGCAACTACACCGTCACGCTGGAGGTGAGCGACCGCTCGGGCCGATGCACCAACAAGGACAATAGCTACAAGATCAGCGTCACGGAGACGATGCTGGAGGTGCCCAACGTCTTCTCGCCCGAGAGTTCGCCGGGCGTGAACGACGTGTTCAAGGTGGCCCATAAGTCGGTCGTGCGCTTCAGTGCGTCCGTCTTCAATCGGCAGGGCAGCCTGCTTTATCACTGGACCGACCCGAACGGCGGCTGGGATGGGCGCTATCGCGGACAGTACGTGCCCGCTGGCGCCTATTACTACGTCATCGAATACACCGGAACGGATGGCAAAACGCACCGTAAAAGCGGCGACATCAACGTCGTGCGCTCCAGTTCAAACAAGAATCACAGTAATCAATAAGCATAAGAGAGAGAATGAGAACGAAACAATTCACGGCCTGCTTCCTCGCGGCCGGACTGATCAGCCTGACGGCCTGCTTCCCCGTCCAATCGCAAAACTCCGAACAGCCCCGACAGGACGACGGCTGGATCACCTCGCCCGAAGTGCCGGAGAAGGTCACCTTCTGCGGCCAAACGATCGACTTGACCCGATATAATATGTATGAGTCCATGGACCGCGAGCTGAGCAGCCTGGCCTACTTCCACTCCACGACGATGCTGACCATCAAGCGCGCCAACCGCTACTTCCCCATCATCGTGCCTATCCTGAAGGCCAACGGAGTGCCAGAGGACTTCAAGTATCTGGCCGTCGTAGAGAGCCATCTCGACCCGCGCATCGTATCGCCAGCGCGCGCCGCAGGCATGTGGCAGTTCTTGGAATCGGCCGGACGGGAATATGGCCTGACGATCACGCCCAGCGTGGACGAGCGTTACAACGTGGCCCGCGCCACGGAGGCCGCCTGCCGCTACCTCAAGGACGCCTACAATAAATACGGTGACTGGGCCTCGGCCGCCGCATCGTACAACGCGGGCATGGGGCGCATCTCGGGCGCCTTTGCCTCACAACGCGAGACGTCCGTGCTGAACCTCTGGCTCGTCGAGGAGACGGCACGCTACGTCTACCGCATCCTGGCCACGAAGCTCATCTTCGAGAACCCGCAGAAGTATGGCTTCTCCCTCCGCCCACGCGACCTCTACGCGCCCATCTCCTGCGACGAGGTGACGGTCTCGGCCGGCATCCCTGATTTGGTGGCCTTCGCCAAGTCGCACGACATCACCTACGCCGACCTCAAGCGTTTCAACCCTTGGCTGCGCGACTCGAAGCTCATCTCCAATGGCCGCAGCTACACCATCCTCATCCCCCGCAAACAAGACCTCTATTACACCTCCCCCAACCGCACCGTCTACGACCAGCGCTGGGTGACGAAGTGAATGACTTATGGCAATAGGTAAGAAGAAAGAAGAGGAGACAGACGACCGCGTCGAGCGGGGTGGCACCATTGGCGTATGGGGTGCGCGCGTGCACAACCTGAAGAATATCGACGTCGAGCTGCCCCGCAACCGCCTCACCGTCATCACAGGCATGAGCGGAAGCGGCAAGTCGTCGCTCGCCTTCGACACCATCTTCGCCGAAGGTCAGCGCCGCTACATCGACACCTTCTCGGCCTACGCTCGCAACTTCATGGGCAACGTGGAGCGGCCGGACGTGGACAAGATCACCGGCCTAAGCCCCGTCATCTCTATCGAGCAAAAGACCACAAACCGCAACCCACGCTCCACCGTCGGCACCACGACGGAGGTCTACGACTTCCTCCGCCTGCTCTACGCCCGCGCTGGCGAAGCCTACTCCTACCTCAGCGGCGAGAAGATGGTCAAGTACACCGAGGAGCAGATTCTGGAGCTGATCATGCGGGAGTATGACGGCCGGAAGATGTACCTCCTCGCGCCGCTCGTCCGCAACCGCAAGGGGCACTACAAGGAGCTCTTCGAGCAGGTGCGCAAGAAGGGCTACCTCAACGTGCGCGTCGATGGCAAGCTGATGGAGGTCAGCCGCGGCATGAAGCTGGATCGATACAAGATGCACAGCATTGAGGTAGTCATCGACAAGCTCGTGGTCAGCATCAACGACGGGCCACGCCTCAAGGAGAGCCTCCGCGTGGCCATGAAGCAGGGCGACGGACTCATCCTGCTGCTCGACGCCACGACGGACGAGATGCGTTACTACAGTCGCCGACTGATGTGCCCCGTGACCGGACTGGCTTACAGCGAGCCGGCGCCACACAACTTCTCTTTCAACTCGCCCCACGGCGCCTGCCCACGTTGCAAGGGCCTCGGCGAAGTGAACGTGATTGACATGGAGAAGATCATCCCCGACCCCTCGCTCAGTATTTATAAGGGGGGCATTGCGGCGCTCGGGAAATACAAAGACACGCTCGTCTTCCGACAGATCGAGGCCCTCTGCAAGCGACACGGCGCAACGCTCAAGACGCCCATCAAGGACCTCCCCGAAGAGGCCATGGACGAGATCATCAACGGCACCGAGGAACCGGTGGCCGTCTCGACGGCGTGGCTCGGCCACTCCAGCTTCTCGTACGCCTACGAAGGCGTGGCGAAATACATCGCCATGATGCAAGGCGAAAGCGACGACGAGCCCTCCACCGCGCGCAAAAAGCCCGCACCATTCATCCGCACCGCCGTCTGCCCCGAATGTCAGGGCCAGCGCCTGAACAAGGAAGCGCTGCATTACTTCATCGACGGCAAGAACATCGCCGAGCCGGCCTCGATGGACATCGCCGAGCTTTCCAAGTGGGTCAACGGACTGGAGGAAAAGCTCTCGCCAGCGCAGCGAACCATCGCCGTGGAGATCCTCAAAGAGATCCGCTCGCGCCTTGACTTCATCCTCGAAGTCGGCCTCGACTACCTCTCCCTCAACCGCCCCTCGGCCACCCTCTCCGGCGGCGAAAGCCAACGCATCCGCCTGGCTACGCAGATCGGCAGCCGCCTCGTCAACGTGCTCTACATCCTTGACGAGCCCAGCATCGGCCTCCATCAACGCGACAACATCCGCCTCATCGACTCCCTCAAAGAGCTGCGCGACACGGGCAACTCGGTCATCGTCGTGGAGCACGACAAGGACATGATGCTGAGCGCCGATTACGTCGTCGATATGGGTCCCAAGGCGGGGCGGCTCGGCGGCGAAGTCGTCTTTGCCGGCACACCCGACGAGATGATCAAGACCGACACCCTCACCTCATCTTACCTCAACGGCCGACGCCAGATCGAGGTGCCCGCCACACGTCGCCCCGGCAACGGCCATCACCTCGTGCTCCGAGGCGCCACGGGCAACAACCTGAAGAAGGTCGACGTCAGCTTCCCGCTGGGCACCTTCATCTGCGTCTCCGGCGTCTCCGGAAGCGGCAAATCCACCCTCATCAACGCCACCCTCCAGCCCATCCTCAGCCAACGATTCTATCGCTCGGAACAGGAGCCCCTGCCCTACAAATCCATCGAGGGCATCGAGCACATCGACAAGGTCGTCAACGTCGACCAGTCGCCCATCGGCCGCACCCCACGCAGCAATCCGGCCACCTACACGGGCGTCTTTGCCGACATCCGCAACCTCTTCGTCAGCCTCCCCGAAGCCAAGATCCGCGGCTACAAGCCCGGACGCTTCTCGTTCAACGTCTCCGGCGGACGCTGCGAAACGTGCAAAGGCAACGGCTACAAGACGATCGAAATGAACTTCCTGCCCGACGTGCTCGTGCCCTGCGAAGACTGCCACGGCCGCCGCTACAACCGCGAGACACTCGAGGTGCGCTACCGCGGCAAGTCCATCGCCGACGTCCTCGACATGACGATCAACATGGCCGTCGAATTCTTCGAAAACATCCCCGCCATCCTCAGCAAGATCAAGGTGTTGCAAGACGTCGGGTTGGGTTACATCAAGCTCGGCCAACCCTCCACCACCCTCTCAGGCGGTGAAAGTCAGCGCGTCAAGCTGGCCACCGAACTCGCCAAACGCGACACCGGCCGCACGCTCTACATCCTCGACGAACCCACCACCGGCCTGCACTTTGAAGACATCCGCGTCCTACTCGGCGTCCTCAACAAGCTCGTCGACAAGGGTAACACCATCATCGTCATCGAGCACAACCTCGACGTCATCAAGAGCGCCGACTACCTCATCGACATGGGCCCCGACGGTGGCCGTGGCGGCGGTCGCATCCTCTTCACCGGCACGCCCGAAGCCCTCGCCTCCGCCCAACGCACCCGCAGCCGCACCGCCCCCTTCCTCCGCAAAGAGCTTTCCGAGGGCTAACCCATACCTATTATATATGTGTATGGGCAAACCCCTCGTTCAGCGCCTCGCCACCTCCAAAACCATCATCGCCCCCCTCCTCCCCCTGTTTCTTCACCTATCGTCTGCCGTCGAAAGCGAATCTAACAGGTGCGTACCCCTATTGTCTGTAGGCAAAGGCATCCAATACATATATTCCCTCTCATTGTCTATAGACAAAAGCGCTCAATACATATATTCCCTCCCATTGTCTATAGACAAAAGCGCTCAATACATATATCACCTCTCATTGTCCATAAACAAAGGCACTCAATACATATATTCCCTCTCATTGTCTATAGACAAAAGCACCCAATACATATATCACCTATCATTGTCTATAGACAAAAACACTCAACACATATATTCTCTCCCATTGTCTATAGACAAAAGCACCCAATACATATATTCCCTCTCATTGTCTATAGACAAAAGCACTCAATACATATATTCCCTCCCATTGTCTATAGACAAAGACACCCAAAACGTGTTTTTTACCCCATTGTCCGCAGACAAAGGCAGGCAAAACATATACTCCCTCTCATTGTCCATAGACAAAGGTACCCAAAACGCATTTTTCTCCCCATTTTCAATGGACAGCGAGTCCGTTCATTGCAATTTTCACGCTTTGTTCACCACCAAGCCCTTTATCCTCACCTATCACCAATTACCGACAAGAACGAAATGAAGAATCCCATCCAAATGATCAAGCAATGCCTCGAGGCTGACGAACCTTACTTCGTCCTCCGCGGCAAAGACCTCTGTGCCCTGCCCGCCATCGAGCGCTACTACGAAGCCGTCCGCGACAAAGTCCGCGACCCACGCTTCATCGAAGAGATCGAAGAGATCATGAAAGACTTCCGAGCCTTCCGTGATGAACAAGAAACCCACATCCCCGACTGATCCATCATGGAAGATACCTACCGCACCATCCGCGACCTCTCCGAAGGCTACTACACCGAGAAGCGCAGCCGCTTTCTCTCCTTCGCCCTACCCGTCCGCACCCCCGACGAGGTCAAGACCCAGCTCGACATCTACCGCAAGAAGTACTACGACGCCCGACACGTCTGCTGGGCCTACATGCTCGGCCCCGACCGCACCACCTTCCGCGCCAACGACGACGGCGAACCCTCCTCCACTGCCGGCAAGCCCATCCTCGGCCAAATCAACTCCAACAACCTGACCGACATCCTCATCATTGTCGTCCGCTACTTCGGCGGCATCGAACTCGGCACCAGCGGCCTCATCGTAGCCTACCGCACCGCCGCCGCCGAAGCCATCGCCGCCGCCCGCATCGAGGAACGCACCGTCGACGAAACCATTACCATCACCTTCGAATATCCTCACCTCAACAGCGTCATGCGCATCGTAAAAGAAGACAAGCCCGACGTCCTCACACAATCCTTCGAGCTCACCTGCGAGATGACGCTCCGCATCCGACAAAGCCGCATGGACGCCCTAAAAAGCCGCCTACTGAAAGTGGACAGTCTTCGCATCGTCTAAGCCAACACGCATCCATCGCCAACTATTGGAAGAAAAAAGAGAAAGGATGTTTGCAGGATTCGAAAGTGCCTCTATCTTTGCGCTCGCAAAATGAAAACGCGGGCGGCCCTAACGGTCTGATAGGCGTGATTTCTGAGCGAAGAATTGGCCTGTTCGTCTATCGGCTAGGACGCAAGATTTTCATTCTTGAAAGAGGGGTTCGACTCCCCTACGGGCTACCAAATACGAATCAGATAAAAGAAGAAATAGATTAATAGATAACGATGGCAAATCACAAATCATCTATCAAGAGGATACGTCAGACAAAAACGCGCTGCGCACAAAATCGTTACGGTGCCAAGACGATGCGTAATGCGGTGAAGAAATTGCGTGGCACAGAAGATAAGAATGAGGCAACAGCCATGTATCCGAAAGTGTGCGCAATGCTTGATAAGCTGGCGAAAAAGAATGTGATTCATAAGAACAAAGCAGGCAACCTGAAGTCAAAGTTGGCCAAACATGTCAACGCATTGGCTTAACATCTGGGAAAGCGCCTGAAAGAGGAAAAAGAAAAGAAGGACATCTAAGTCCACTGTTATATTGGTATCAAAGGCCTGTTCGTCTATCGGCTAGGACGTGAGATTCTCATTCTCAAAAGAGGGGTTCGATTCCCCTACGGGCTACATCAAGGCTGAGAGGCGTCAATCGTCTTTCGGCCTTTTTTTCATGCAGTTAGCCATCTCCCAACCCTGCTCTTTCGGAGGGGAACGGCTATATTTGTTTCCGTATTTGATAATGAATAAAGAGAGGAAATCAACATGAGTGACGAAGAAATAAAAGCAGCAAGCGAGGAATACTCTTCCAAAAACATCCAAGTGCTCGAGGGATTGGAGGCCGTCCGTAAACGCCCAGCCATGTACATCGGCGACACGAGCGAAAAGGGACTCCACCACCTGGTTTACGAGGTGGTAGACAACTCCATCGACGAAGCACTGGCCGGCTTCTGCAAGAATATCGATGTCGTGATCCGTGAGGATAATTCGATCAGCGTAACAGATGATGGGCGAGGCATTCCGGTCGATTACCACGAGAAGGAAGGTAAATCGGCATTGGAGGTCGTGCTGACTGTGCTCCATGCCGGAGGTAAGTTTGACAAGGGCACCTATAAAGTGTCTGGTGGACTACACGGCGTCGGTGTCTCGTGTGTCAACGCGCTGTCGACCCACCTGAAAGCCGAAGTACACCGTAACGGCAAAGTCTACGTGCAGGAGTTCTCCTGCGGCAAGCCGCTGGCCGATATTCGGATAACAGGTGATAGCGATCGTACCGGAACAACCATAGAGTTCAAACCGGACGCGTCGATCTTTACCGTGACCGAATACAAATACGACATCCTCGCCAACCGACTCCGCGAGCTGGCCTTCCTGAACGCCGGCATCCGACTGACATTGACCGATCGCCGCGAGGTGAAGCCGGACGGGACGTACAAATCCGAAGTCTTCTATTCGCACGAAGGACTGAAGGAGTTTGTGCGCTACATCGACAAGTCGAAAGAGGCGCTGATCCACGATGTGATCCATATCGTCACCGAGAAACAAGGCATCCCCGTCGAAGTGGCCATGACCTACAACACGTCGTACAACGAGAGCGTCTTCTCCTACGTGAACGACATCAACACGATCGAGGGCGGCACACACCTCTCTGGCTTCCGACGCGGACTAACACGTACGCTGAAGAAATACGCTGAAGACTCTAAGCTGCTGGAGAAAGCCAAGGTCGAGATCCAAGGCGACGACTTCCGCGAAGGACTCACGGCTGTGATTTCGATTAAGGTAGCCGAGCCACAGTTCGAGGGGCAGACCAAGACGAAGCTCGGAAACAACGAGGTGATGGGCGCTGTTGATATGGCTGTAGGCGAGGCGCTCGGCAACTATTTGGAGGAGCACCCGAAGGAGGCCAAAACGATTGTCGACAAGGTGATCCTCGCGGCCACCGCACGCCAAGCGGCACGCAAGGCGCGCGAGATGGTGCAACGTAAGTCGCCACTCTCGGGCGGCGGGTTGCCCGGAAAGCTGGCCGACTGCTCTTCGAAAGACGCTGCTATCTGCGAGCTGTTCCTCGTCGAGGGAGACTCCGCCGGCGGCACCGCCAAGCAGGGACGCGACCGAAACTTCCAAGCCATCCTGCCGCTCCGCGGTAAGATCCTCAACGTGGAAAAGGCGATGGAGCACCGTGTGTTCGAGAGCGAGGAGATCCAAAACATCTTCAAGGCGATGGGCGTATCGATCGGCACCGAGGATGACCCGAAGGAGCTGAACCTATCGAAGCTCCGTTACCACAAGGTGATCATCATGACCGATGCCGACGTAGACGGTAGCCACATTGCCACCCTGATCCTCACCTTCTTCTTCCGCCGCATGCGCGGATTGATCGAGAAGGGGTACGTCTACCTCGCCACCCCGCCGCTTTACCTCTGCAAGAAGGGCAAGGTGGAGGAGTATTGCTGGACTGAACAGCAGCGCCAGAAGTTCATCGACACCTACGGCGGCGGTAATGAGAACCAGATCCACACGCAGCGCTACAAAGGTCTCGGAGAGATGAACGACCACCAGCTTTGGGACACGACGATGAACCCCGAAAACCGTACTCTCAAGCAGATCACCATCGACAATGCCATCGAGGCCGACGCCATCTTCTCCATGCTCATGGGCGAGGACGTCGGGCCACGCCGCGAGTTCATTGAGGAGAATGCGACGTACGCAAACATTGACGCATAACCACGACTTCACATAGCACCACTTTACGAAGTCTTATACATAAACCATCAAACGACAGAGGGCAATCGCCATGCGAGGTGCCCTCTTCTTTTTCTCCCATTCAAACCCAACATGTCACTCACTTTAAAAGAACTATTTGCGCAGGTTGACCGCGCCTCAGCCGTCGACACCGCCACCTCCACACGCCCACGCATAGGCATTTCTGTGAACCGACGAGACGGCAAAGAGATGCTCGCCGACCCCTATTTCCAGTCTGTCATCCTAGCAGGCGGAGCCCCCGTACTCGTGCCCGCCACAACCGAGCTGAGCGTCCTCACCACGATTGTCGAAGGTCTCGACGGCCTGCTCCTGACCGGCGGCGGCGACATCAGTCCCGACCTGCTTGGCGAGACGCCTCACCCGTCGCTCGAAGACGTCGATCCGATCCGCGACACCAGCGAGCTGCAACTGATCCGCTTGGCCCACCAGCGCGGCCTCCCCATCTTCGGCATCTGTCGCGGCCATCAGCTCATCAACGTAGCCTTTGGCGGCACGCTCTACCAAGACCTTCCCTCGCAGTTTCCAAGCCCCGTATTGCCACATAGTCAGGCGGAAGCACGCGATGTTATCACGCAGTCTGTCACTCTCACTGCCCCAGATTCCGAGCTGCAACGCGCAATGGGGCTCGACGCCACGACGCGTACCGCACCCATCCCCGTCAACTCGCTCCACCACCAAGCCGTCCGCGACCTGGCCCCCGGTTTCATCGCCACGGCCGAGGCGTCCGACGGCGTCAACGAGGCGATGGAGCACCCCGAATACCCCATCCTCAGCGTCCAGTGGCATCCCGAGTGGCTCGCTACCACCGGCCACGAGGCAATGCTCAACCTCTTCCGCCATCTTGTCAGTCGTGCGCGCCGCTACGCCCACGCCCGACGCCTGCACCACACCATGATCACCCTCGACTCGCACACGTCGAGGAGCAGGCCATCCGTTATCCCGACTTCCTCGGCATCGCCCGCTCTACGGACGACCTCCGCCGCTTCAAGCGCGAGGGCCGACGCGCCATCATCCCCGCCGTCGAAAACGGTTACGCCATCGGCCGCGACCTCTCCCGACTGCACGCATTCAAGCGCATGGGTGTGGCCTACATGACACTCTGTCACAACGGAGACAACGAACTCTGCGACTCCGCCGCCGGCCAGGGCGAGTGGGGCGGCCTTAGCCCCTTCGGGCGCGAGGTGGTGGCAGAGATGAACCGCATCGGTATGATGATCGACGTATCGCACGCTGCTGATACCACTTTCGACGATCTCGTCAGCCTCAGTCGCAGACCTATCATCGCTTCCCACTCCTCCTGCCGCGCCCTCTGCGACCATCGCCGCAACTTAGACGACGACCGCATCCGCGCTCTGGCTGCGCAAGGCGGTGTGATGCAGATCTGCCTTTATGGCGGATTCATCAACCACGACCATCCCGACAGTGCCACCCTCAGCGACGCCGTCCGCCACATCCTGCACGTCGTTCGGCTCGTCGGCCCGAATCACGTCGGCATCGGCTCCGACTTCGACGGTGGCGGCGGACTTATCGGCTGCCAATCGGCCGGCGAGATGATCCAAATCACCCTCCGCCTCCTCGCCGAGGGTCTCTCCGACGCCGACATTGCCAACATCTGGGGCGGCAACTTCATGCGCGTCATGGACGCCCAGCGCCTGCCCCTCGCATAGCGCGCACACTGGGGGGGTGCATCCCTTCTCGGAAGCCTTCCTAAGCCATCGCGGGCAATGGGCGATCTTGCATCATCCGCACGCAGACCTCGGGGGCATACCTTATATATACAACCGGCTGGCGCCATCTCATTCTTGCGCCTACTTTTGCCGCCAAACCATAATATTCTGACAGATGAGAATTATTGTATTAGCTAAGCAGGTGCCGGACACGCGCAACGTCGGGAAGGACGCGATGAAGGCGGACGGCACCATCAATCGCGCAGCGCTGCCGGCCATCTTCAACCCCGAAGACCTCAGCGCGCTGGAGCAGGCGCTGCGACTGAAAGAACGCTATCCCGGATCGACCGTCACGCTCCTCACCATGGGGCCGGGACGCGCCGCCGAGATCATCCGCGAGGGGCTCTATCGCGGAGCGGACGACGGGGTGCTCCTCACCGATCGCGCTTTCGCCGGCGCCGACACCCTGGCCACCTCGTATGCCTTGGCCATGGCGATCCGCAAGATCGGCGACTTCGACCTGATTGTCGGCGGACGGCAGGCCATCGATGGCGACACGGCACAGGTGGGTCCGCAAGTGGCGGAGAAGCTCGGGCTGTCGCAGATCACGTATGCAGAGGAGATTGTCGGCGTCACGGACGGACGCATCACGGTGCGACGCAAGATCCCCGGAGGCGTGGAGACGGTCGAAGGGCCGCTGCCTATCGTAGTCACGGTGAACGGATCGGCCGCAGCATGTAGGCCGCGTAACGCACGACTCGTGCAGAAGTACAAGCACGCGCTGGGTGCGCAAGAGAAAGCCGAGCGCACAAAGGGTGGCGAGCCCCTCCCCTACGCCGAGCTTTACGACTCGCGCCCGTACCTGAACCTCGTCGAGTGGTCCGTGGCGGACGTGGGCGGCGACGTGGCCCAGTGCGGCCTCTCAGGCTCACCGACGAAGGTGAAAACGATCGAAAACATCGTCTTCCAAGCCAAAGAGAGTCGCGCACTGACGGACTCCGACGCCGACATCGAAGCGTTGATGAAGGAATTAATTAGTAACCACACGATCGGATGACGCCCTTTCGGTCTATGGTGCATTCCTTTCTTCCTTTTCTTGCCTTGATGCAAGAAAAGGAAGCGAAAAGAAAATCAAGGCCTCACGGAGGCCAGCCAACTTGGCCGGATACGAAATCAAATGTGCCGGATGACCGATGAGAGGATTCCATAATCCATAAAGAGAAATAGCACTATGAACAACGTCTTTGTTTATTGCGAAATAGAAGAAGGAACCGTAGCCGACGTCAGTCAGGAGTTGCTCACCAAGGGGCGCGCGCTGGCCGATCAGCTGGGTTGCAAGCTCGAGGCCGTGGCCGCCGGAAGCGGACTGGATGGCATCGAACGACAGATCGTGCCTTACGGCGTCGACGTGTTGCACGTCTTTGACGACGCCCGTCTGGCCCCCTACACCTCACTGCCCCACACGGCCGTGCTCATCAAGCTCTTCAAGGAAGAACAACCGCAGATCGCCCTGATGGGCGCCACCGTCATCGGTCGCGACCTCGGGCCACGCGTCTCGTCGGCCCTCACCAGCGGACTCACCGCCGACTGCACGGCGCTGGAGATTGGTACGTACGAAGACCGCAAAGCCGGCCGCACCTACGAGAATCTGCTCTACCAAATCCGCCCCGCATTCGGCGGCAACATCGTCGCCACCATCATCAACCCCGACCACCGGCCACAGATGGCCACCGTGCGCGAGGGCGTGATGAAGAAGGAGGTGCGCGACGCGAACTATCGCGGCGAAGTCATCCGTCACAACACGAGCGACTACATCACCGACGAGGACTGCGTGGTGAAGGTCATCGAGCGACACGTGGAGAAGGCGAAGAACAACCTCAAGGGCTCGCCCATCGTTGTGGCCGGCGGCTACGGCGTGGGATCGAAGGAGAACTTCCAGCTGCTCTTCGACCTGGCCAAGGAGCTGCACGCCGAGGTGGGCGCTTCACGCGCCGCCGTCGACGCGGGCTTCACCGACCACGACCGGCAGATCGGACAGACGGGCGTCACCGTGCGACCCAAGCTCTACATCGCCTGCGGCATCTCGGGCCAGATCCAGCACATCGCCGGCATGCAAGAGAGCGCTATCATCATCTCCATCAACAGCGACCCCGAGGCGCCGATCAATGCCATCGCGGACTACGTGATCACGGGCACCGTGGAGAGCGTCCTGCCGCGCATGATCAAGTATTACAAGAAGAACAGCAAATAATAAGGAAGCATCATGGCAAACTTTTATACCGATACGCCCTCGCTCCGCCACCACCTGCACCACCCGCTCATGCGCCGCATTGTGGAGCTGAAGGAGCGTAACTTCAGAGATAAAGACACGTACGACTACGCGCCGGTCGACTTTGACGACGCGATGGACAGCTACGAACGCGTGCTGGAGATGGTCGGCGAGATCAGCGCCGACGTCATCGCACCGAACGCCGAGGGCGTCGACCGCGACGGCCCGACGGTGGCGGACGGTCGCGTGACCTACGCACCGGGCACGCAGGAGAACCTCGACGCCGTGCGCCGTGCCGGACTCATGGGCATGGCCATGCCGCGCCGCTACGGCGGGCTGAACTTCCCCATCGTGCCCTACATCATGGCCGCCGACATTGTCTCGCGCGCCGATGCGGGCTTCGAGAACCTCTGGGGCTTGCAGGACTGCGCCGAGACGCTCTACGAGTTCGGCAACGAGGATCAGCACAGCCGCTACATCCCGCGCGTCTGCGCCGGCGAAACGATGTCGATGGACCTCACCGAGCCCGACGCCGGCAGCGACCTGCAGTCCGTCATGCTCAAGGCCACCTACGACGAGGCCTCGCAGTGCTGGCGACTGAACGGCGTGAAGCGCTTCATCACCAACGGCGACTCGGACATCCACCTCGTCCTGGCCCGCTCCGAAGAGGGCACCCGCGACGGCCGCGGCCTCTCCATGTTCATCTACGACAAGCGCAACGGCGGCGTCAACGTCCGCCGCATCGAGAATAAGATGGGCATCAAGGGATCGCCCACCTGCGAGCTGGTCTTCAACAACGCCCCCGCCGAGCTGTGCGGCGAGCGTCGCCTGGGCCTCATCAAATACGTCATGGCGCTCATGAACGGCGCCCGCCTCGGCATCATGGCGCAGGCCGTGGGCCTCTGCGAAGCCGCCTGGCGCGAAGCCGACAAGTACGCCAACGAACGCCGACAGTTCGGCCGCGCCATCATCGAGTTCCCCGCCGTCTACGAGATGCTCGCCCTCATGCGTGCCCGCGCCGACGCCACCCGCGCCATGCTCTACGAGACGGCCCGCTACGTGGACATCTACAAGGCCCTCGACGACATCGCCCGCGAGCGCAAGCTGACGCCCGAGGAGCGCAAGGAGCAGAAGCGCTACGCCAAGCTGGCCGACGCCTTCACGCCGATGGGCAAGGGCATGTCGACCGAGTTTGCCAACCGCAACACGTACGACGCCATCCAGGTGCACGGCGGATCGGGCTTCATGAAGGATTACACCTGCGAACGCCTCTACCGCGACGCCCGCATCACGAACATCTACGAGGGCACCACGCAGCTGCAAGTCGTGGCCGCCATCCGCCACGTCACCACCGGCACCTACCTCGCCCGCCTGCGCGAATACGAGGCCGAGACGTATCGCCCCGAGCTCTCCGACCTGCACGCGCAGCTTCGGGAGATGACCGACACGTACGAAGGGTTCGTCACCCGCGTCACGGAGCCTAAGGATGCGGAGCTGCTCGACTTCATGGCGCGCCGCTTAGTCGAGGCCGCCACGCATTGCGTCTTCGGCTACCTGCTCCTCCAGAGCGCCAACACGGACGACTCGTTCACGCCCTCGGCGCGCGTCTACGTTCGCTACGGCGCCGCTGAGATCGCCCAGATCCGCAGCTTCATCGAGGGCTTCCGCCCCGAGTCGCTCTCGGATTACAAGGCATAAACGATACACAAAGAAGAATCTCCTCTTTTTTCGGAGGGGTATTCATGTCTATAACTTTTTTCATGGGAGCCGGACCCGCTGTGAAGCCCGTCCGGCATTTTTTATCCCCCGACCGGATAGAGGGGGCGTCTGCGGACGGCCCCTGCCGGGGCAGGGAAGTTTGCCGGGTACATGTAGGGGCGTATCGAATACGCCCCCCAGACATCCCGCAGGGATGAATGATCGATCCATGGGGGGATTGATTGCCTCTCTTTTGGGGGAAACATTCTCCCGCATGCCTATCTTCGCAGGCGTTTCACAGGAATACACACCAATAAATTCGACACAACCAATGAACGGAATGAGACTTTTCATGCTTGCTGCGGCTCTCTTGTGCGGCCTGACGTTGGCCGGATGCAGCGATAGAGACGAGGGCGATTTTTGGGTACCCACCTTCCGCCTGCAATACATCGACACGGAGGGGCACAACCTCCTGCCCGACGATGTGCAAGGGGTGGAAATAACGATCACAGACGAGGGTGGCACGGTGCTGAGAGCCGTTCAGAAGCCGGAGATCATAGAAGGCCGGATCGCCTTCTCCATACCCGAAACCTTCAGTTCAAATTCGGACAGGAACAGGAAGGCAGAGAAGAAGCGGTACGAGATCAGCGCAAAAATCCCGTCGCTCTTCGGCCCCGACCGTGTAGAGCGCTTCACCGTCGGCGGTGCGATGGCCTTTTTCATGCACTACGATGAGGTGACGTATAACGGTCAGCCGATGCAGCGGCAGCAGGTACAGCTGGAAAACGCATTCGATCCCATCCGCAGCCGTCCGACAGTCGTAGACCGTCCGACAGCCGTAGAGGTGAGCGACCACAGCGCCGCGCCGACGCTTTACCTCATCATCCCGCTTCAGCCCAAGCCGTAACCCTCTCCCGCCCGCTTGCCCTTTCCCATCGAGGGCTTACATTCGCCGCCGCTCTGCGAAATGAGGCATTTCCGAGGCTCGGAAATGGGTCTAACCTTCGGGAGAGGCCATTTCCCGACTAAGGAAATGGGGCCAACCTTCGGGAGAGGCCATTTCCCGACTAAGGAAATGGGGCCAACCTTCGGGAGAGGCCATTTCCCGACTAAGGAAATGGGGCCAACCTTCGGGAGA
>ERZ773056.502-NODE-502-length-20606-cov-6.989538_pt1 | contig 20606 bp, 23 predicted proteins | sample MGYA00580857_ERZ773056 | MGnify/ENA primary metagenome ERZ773056 (study PRJEB29015, sample SAMEA2737996) | human oral metagenome | biome: human oral; feature: human-associated habitat; material: dental | place: China | collected 2114 ... | reverse complement strand
TGATGTGATACACCGTATGATCAACAAACTGGAAATCCCCGATTACAGCGAAGCGCATACGGTGGATTTTGTGGTTGGAAATTGAATATCGAGGCCGTCTGAAAAACACCTCCGCCCATCCCGATAACCGAAAACAAATAATATGCACATCACACGCAAACACCTTTTCAAATTTTTACGCCAAGCCTTTGCAATGGCGGCAACCTTCATCATCGTCAGCCTTGTTCTGGACTGGTGGCGCGCGCCAAATGTGCCGCCCGGGGTGGTCGCTTTGCCGCTGCAAACCATACAGGGGCGGCAAACCACGCTGGCCGAAGCCGGAGGAAACCGTACCGCCGTGCTGTATTTCTGGGGCTCTTGGTGCGGTATCTGCCGCCATACTTCGCCTGCGGTAGACAAACTGTCGCGCCAAGGCATTCCGGTTATCGGCGTGGCTTTGCGCTCCGGCAGCGATGAAGAAGTGGGCGCATATCTGAAAACGCACGGCTGGCAGTTTGATACGGTAAACGATGCCGACGGCGCATGGTCGGGGCAATGGCAGGTTCGGGTAACGCCGACCATCGTTTTGGTAAAAAACGGCCGCGTGCGCCACAGCACGACGGGACTGTCCGGCTATTGGGGTTTGCGCACGCGTATCGGATTATTGGATTTACTCGATTCTTGAGCATCAGGCAATCAAAAGAGGCCGTCTGAAAACCCGTTTCCACAGCATCCGGGTTTTCAGACGACCTCTCGAGCCGACCGCCCTACTTCGGCGTATAACGTCCCGCCATCGCTTTATACACCATGTTTTCGTATTTCAGCGTCTCATACCGCTGGTTCAATACGTTTTGGGCGGAACCGTATTCCGTGTTCAGCGCTTCGAGCCAGTCTTTCAGCTCGTTTTTGCCGTGTTGGTAGCGCACTTGGTAGTAGCGGCTGTTTTTCTTGTCCAAGGCGTAACGCTGCTCTTGGTTGTTAAGCGCGGCTTGGGCGTTTTGGTAGGCGAGGTAGTTGGTGTTGACTTCGTTCAGCGCGGTGGTCAGGGCTTTTTCAAAGTCGAGTTTGGCGCTGTCGAAATTGGCTTGGGCGGTTTTGTCTTTCCATTTCATGGTCTGCCAGTTGAGGAACGGCAGGTTGATGGTGGCGGAGCCGCCCAAGAGCGGAATATTGAACGCGCTTTTGGCTTTTTCAGACGACGTGCTCAAGCTCGCGCCCAAGGTAATCGAGGGATACCAACTGCGTTTTTGCGCTTCGACGGATTGGAGCGAGGATTGCAGGCGGTATTCGGCGGCGCGCAGGTCGGGGCGGTTCGCCAACACGGTAATCGGTACGTCGAGGTTCACGCCTTTGACGGACGGTAGGCGGAATTGCGCGGGGTCGGCGGCGATGGCTTCGTTCGGCTTGAGGTTGAGCAGGTTGCGTAAAACCTGTTTTTGCGTGTCGAGGCTGCTTTTCAGGGAAATCAGGTTGTTTTGCGCACTCAACAGCGATTGTTTCGCCTGCGTCGGCTGGCTGGAATCGGCTCTGCCGTAGCGGAACTTGGCTTCGGCAATGCGGTTGATTTCCTGATATTGCTTGAGTGATTTTTGCGCCAATTCAATGGCTTCGTTGAGATAGGCGATGTTGAAATAGGCGTCGGCGACATTATTGATCAAAGTCAGGCGCGTGTTTGCCATATCCTGCCGCGTGGCTTGGTATTCCCACACTTGCGCGTCGGCGGTGGCACTGAGTTTGCGCCACAAATCCAATTCGTAGCTCAAACCAAGCTGGCTGCTGAAGGTGTTGCCGTGGCTGCCGGTTTTCAGGTTTTTGGATGTGGACGCACTCAACGAGCCGCTGAACGACGGCACCAAATCCGCCTCCAAAATATTCGCCTGATACAGGGCTTTATTGACGCTGATGGCCGCCTGTTTCAAATCGATATTATTTTCCAAAGCCTGCGCCATCAAGGCGTTGAGCTGCCGGCTTTGATAGATTTCCCACCAGTTGCCGTTCACGTCGTAGCGTTCGGCGGTTTCCGCCGCGCTCATCACCTGCCCTGTCGATTCGAGCGTGAGGTTTTGGTCGGCGCTGTGGACGGCGCACGCGCTTAAGGCAAGGGCGAGCGACAGGGATAAGGCCGTCTGAAAAAAAGGTTTTGTCTGCATGTTGTGTCTTTCGGTTTAAATTTTCAGACGGCATGGAGGGTAGCGGGGTCGTCTGAACAATCTCATCGGCTGCGTTTATTTATCGGCTAAAAACGCTTTTCGCTGTTCCGTAAAATGCCACCACGGCTTCGGTTCGTTCCCCTGCATAAAATCAACCAGCGACAGAAAAATGTCGATCATGCAGGGATCGTGTCGGGTTGCGGTCAGGCTGCACAGGCGGTCGTACATTTCGTAAGCGTCCTGCCCCGCCAAATCCTGCGGCTGCGTGATGCCGAGCAAAGCCAAATCCTCCGCCACGGCTTTGCCGACATTGGGCAGGTCGGTCAATGTATTCAGCTTGCTTCGTTGTACTTTGTCGGGGTTCATGTTTTACCTTTTGGTTTGGAGGCCGTCTGAAAACCTGCAACCGGATGTATCAACTTGTTTTCGTGGGCGAAGCCCGCGATACTTTTGCTGCCGTCATTCCCGCCTGCGCAGTAATGACGGCAAAGGCATTTCTTATTTGAATTTATGTCGGATACAAGTATCCGACCTACTTTTTTCAGACGACCCCTGCCCATTCAAACAAGTCGTCTGAAATCATGAAATCCTGACCACGACGCCGCACTGCTGTTCGGCGGCGGCTTGGTAGAACGCGGCGAGTTCTTGAAACCGCTGTGCCAATTCCGTACGGGTTTCAGCAAAGGCTTTTTCGTCGCTCCAAATATCGGGGTAGATTTGGTTGTTTTGGAAATCTGCTGCGGTTTTGCCGTCAAGCAGCGCGGCGAAGTCGGCTTGGTTCAGGGCTTGGGCTACTTCAGCGGTTTCGGTATCGTCGATCCAGCCGGTGTGTTCGCCCGCTTCTTCGTCCTGCCGCAAAATGTTGCCGATAATGGCTTTGCTCAACGGGTTTGCCGCGTCGGCATCGTCCGAGCCTTTGCCGGTCAGAACGAAATGCAGCGCATCCCATAGTTTGCCTGCGCCGTATTCGGATACGGCGGCAGGAGTGCCGGAGGAAGTTTTGATTTGTTCGATGCCGCTTTGCGGGTAGGCGGCGTATTTTGCGTAAACGTCCATAGGTTTCCTTGTATTGAAGGCTTGAGATGCCTGTTTCGGGAGAGGCCGTCTGAAAAATGTTGCAGAAGGTTCGGACGACGTTCGGGCTGTTTTCGCAATGTATTGTGTTAATCGTGGTCAGCATCACGTTGTGCATCAATGCTCGGCGGCCTACGCTGTTTTCAGACGGCCTCTCGCACTCAAACGCCGTCTGAAAACCTCAATCCTGTGCCAGCGCGTCAATCGGGTTCAGCCGTGAGGCGCGGTTGGCGGGCATAAAGCCGAACGCCACGCCGATAGCCGTCGAGCAGACAACCGCGCCGATGACGGAACCGATGGAAATTTCCATCGGAAACTCGGTGACGAAATGGTTGAACACAAGGCTGATGAGCGTGGACAGCCCTACCCCAACCAAGCCGCCGATGATACAGATTAAGACCGCTTCAATCAGGAATTGTTGCAAGATGTTGTTGCGCCGCGCACCGATCGCCATACGCACGCCGATTTCTTTGGTGCGCTCGGTTACGGACACCAGCATGATGTTCATCACGCCGATACCGCCGACCACCAATGAAATCAGGGCGATGGAGGAAATCAGCAGCTTCATCGTGCCGGTAGTGGTTTCAACCATCTGCTTGATGCTGTCGCTGTTGTTCATGAAAAAGTCTTCCGTGCCGTGCCGCGTTTTGAGCAGCTCGGTCAGCCCTTTTTCGGCGACTTGGGTGTTGGCGTCGTCTTTGATTTTGACGGTAATCGAGTTGGTGTGGCTCTCGCCGGTGATTTGGTGCATTACGGTCGTATAGGGCGACCAAAGCATCAATACGTCAACGTTGCCGAAAGAATTTTCCTCTTTTTTCATCACGCCGATGACGGTCAGCGGGCGTTTCCTGAAGAGGACGGTTTTGCCCAAGGGATCGGTGTCTTCGCCGAAAAGTTTGTTTTTGGTGTTTTGGTCGATCACGACGACTTGCGCGTCTTCTTTCACATCACTCTCGTCAAACAGACGGCCCGATTCCAGCTTCAGCCCGCGTACGTCGAAATATTGTTCGCCCACGCCGTACAGCGAGGCGGACAAGTCGGTGTTGCGGTAGGTCAGCGTGCCGCCGGAGGTGGTCTGCGGCGTGGCGGAAGCGACGTAGCTTTGCTTGGCGATGACTTTGGCGTCGTCAATGGTCAGGGTTTTAATCCTGCCGCTGCGCCTGTCGCCGAATCCGCGTCCGGGGAAGATGCTGATGGTGTTCGTCCCCATCGCGCTGATGTCGGCGAGGATTTTTTTCTCGGAACCGTTGCCCAAAGCGACGACGGACACGACCGAGGCGATACCGATGATGATGCCGAGCATGGTCAGTAGCGAACGCATTTTGTGCGCCATAATCGCCTGCACCGACATTTTGAAGGCTTCGACGAATTGGTCGTAATAAAACAGCCACGAAGATTTTTCTTTGATGCGTTCTATTTTGCTTTCGGGGATTTCAGGATTTTTTGAACTGTCAGAGATGATTTCGCCGTCGCGAATTTCGATGATGCGGTTGGCGATGGCGGCGATACCGGGATCGTGCGTCACCATAATCACGGTATGCCCTTCTTTATGCAGTTTTTGGATGATTTCAATCACATTTTTGCCGCTGGCGGTATCGAGCGCGCCGGTCGGTTCGTCGGCGAAGATGATTTCGCCGCCGTTCATCAGGGCGCGGGCGATGGAGACGCGCTGCTGCTGGCCGCCGGAAAGTTCGCTGGGCTTGTTGCCTTCTTTGCCTTCCAAACCCAAGTCCTGCAACAGCTTCTCCGCGCGCGCGGAACGCTCTTTGCCGCCCATGCCCATATACACGGCAGGCAGGGCGACGTTGTCCCGCGCCGTCAGCGAACCCAAAAGGTTGTAGCGTTGGAAAATAAAGCCGAAGCGTTCGCGCCGCAATGCCGCCAGTTCGTCCGGCTCCATTTTGGCGGTTTCGATGCCGTCGATTTGATACGAACCCGAAGTCGCGCTATCCAAGCAGCCGAGGATGTTCATCAGCGTGGATTTGCCCGAACCGGACTGCCCGATGATGGCGACGAAATCGCCCTTCTCTATCGACAGGCTGACATCTTTCAATACATGGACGCGGTTCGCGCCGCTGCCGAAGTAGCGGTTGATGTTTTTACATTCGATTAAGCTCATAAGTGTTTCCGACCGATAATGATGTATGGAGTGGAAAGGTCGTCTGAAAGGGGAGTTTTGCTAACAAACAAAACTTTCAGACGACCTATTGCCTATTTATCTCGGCGGACCCTGCATGGCGCGTTGCGCCGCTTCAGCCTGCTCCGCCGCGCTCATTTCCGACATCACCACCTTGTCGCCTTCTTTCAAACCGCTTTTCACTTCGGTATTCATACTGTCTTTCAGACCGACCGTAATCTCGCGTTCCGAAGCTTTACCGTCCGCGCCCAAAACGCTGACAAACGATTTGCCGTCGTGTTTTTTAATTGTCAGCGTCGGCACGAGCAAAACGTTTTTCACGCCGTTGATTTCAATCGTATTCTGCGTCGTCATACCGATAGAAAGTTTGCCGTCGGGATTAGGCACCAAAGCGCGGGCGTAGTAGTAAATCGCATTGGAAGTCGTGTCCGTGCTGGTGGTGTAGCTGCCCAGCGACATCGTGGTCAAGCCCGGGTCGACGCTGTCAAGCTTCGCCTTAATCGGCGTATCCGGTTCGGACAGAATCGTAAACGAAATATCCTGCCCCGCTTTAACCTTGGTAATATCGCCTTCGGCAATCTGCATTTTGTTCAACATCGTATCCAGATTCGCCAACTGGATAATCGTCGGCGTGGACTGCACCGCGTTCACGGTCTGCCCTTCTTCCACCGGAATCGCCACCACCGTACCGTCCATCGTCGCGGTAATGCGGGTATAGCCCAATTCCGATTCGGCAGTATTGATGGAGATTTTGGTTTGCTTGATGGAAGCCTTCAGCTCGGCAACGTTCGCCTTAGCCGCAGCCAACGCGTCCTGCGCGCTTTCCAAATCCTCTTTGGAAGTCGCGTTTTCCTTCCACAAAGCCGCTTCGCGCTTATATTTCTTTTCCGCACTGTTCAACGCAATTTCTGCGGAAACCAGTTTCGCCTGATACGTTTCCAGCTTGGATTTTTCCGTATTCAGCGTGTTCACCTGAGTGGTCGAATTGATTTCCGCAATTAAATCGCCCTTTTTAACCTGCTGCCCGAGCTTGACGTACAGCTTCTTAATCTGCCCCGAAGCCTGCGCGCCCACCGACACCAAATTCGACGGCGAAATCTCGCCCGTAGCGGATACCGTCTGGCTGATGTCGCCGCGTTTGACCGTTTCCGTGATGTAAGAAGTTTGAGGTTCGGGCTGGAAATAAGACCATACGCTATAGGCTGCAACCAATGCGACTGCCGGAATCGCAATCCATTTCACAGTTTTTTTCATCATTGATAACTGCTTTCTTCCAAATTCGGTTTAGATTTAAGAAAAACGGCGGAAAGTGTACTGTAAAGCCGGAGGGCTTCCAAGCAGCCAAACCACGCAAGAACCCTATTACCTCATTGCCTCAAAAGTATTTTTACTTTTTTTGATTTACACGAAGCCGAATAACTTTACATATAACACTATGATACCGCTTACATAGCGCATCCATATGCCGGCCGATAGATGCGATACTTAAGGCATTTCCGTTGTTTCACTGCAACGGAAACGGATTTTTCAATACGCCGATTATCACTCAAAAAAACCGCCTATCATCCACTTATCCGCACAAGCCCTAAACTAAACAGAAATCCGCTATACTTACACAATTGCATTGCAACAAACCAGCCTAATACATCACATTAAACGGCGGCTTTCACATTACAGGTTGAAACATGATGAACAAACAATCTCTACGCGGCTTCACTTTGATTGAAGTATTAATTACCGTTGCCATTGTGGCCATTCTTGCCGCAATCGCCCTTCCTTCTTACGACCGGTTCGTCCGCAACTCCCGTTTGGAAAATGCCCGTGCCGATTTGTTGAACAATGCACAGCGATTAGAGCGCTACTATGCTCAAAAGCGTAAATTTACCGACTTTGACAATTTGAAAAATGACAACCGTTTTTTCACTATTGAAGGCTCTTACGAAGCCAACCATTTTACTTTAACAGCCAAACCCAACAGCACCAGCAACAGCAATGAAAGCCGGTTCCTGCAGTTAGATGACAGCGGCACCGTTGTCATCTGCGAAGCCGCTGACGAGTGCGTAATGTATTGATAAAATTATCCTTTACAAATCATACCAAATACATAATACTGCCGATTCGCTTTTACTCATTTTAAAGGGGAATAAAATGAATCGGCAGTATTCCATTTCCGGCTTCAGTTTGTATGAAATATTGTTTGCCGTTGCTATAACGGCTATTTTGGCTGCCATTGCCCTGCCTGCCTATCAGCGTTATGTCAAAGACGCCCGATTAAAACAGGCGGCTTCGGCCTTGCAGGACAATGCTCATGCACTCGAACGATTTTATGCCCAGCATAAAAGTTTTAAAAAGAATTCGACTACTTGGGCTGATTTGGCTGTCAAACAAAATGACTATTTCTGCTTCAGAATGCAGGGAAATGCACGCGGCGCCCTTCCGGACAACTTTACCGTCAAAGCTGTCGCCTTAAACAAAGACAGCGAACCGAGGGTGTTGAAAATCAATCAGGATATGATACTGACACTCTGCGAAACCAGCACTTCTTCCTGTTCGGAAAGCAATACTTATTTCAGCAACGCCAACGGCACCGACAGCAACTGCGTCATTTACGAATAGAACCGTACGGAAATATTAAAGAGATAGTATATTAGGCCGTCAAGAACCTGTAACGAATTTTTTCAGGTAAAGGTATCCCCTGCCGTCATTTCGGCATTGTCTCAATCTACGGCGATTTTAGGCGGCCTTCTGTTGAATCCTTGTATGCCTTTGTTTTTCAAAGGTTGTATTTGTTTTATGCAGGGTATAGGCTACCACGGCCAGCTTCCGCATGATGGCCGTCAGAATTTGCATGATGTGTTTGCCGTTTTGCCTCATATTGGCAACAAGGCGCGGAAATGTGCCGATGCGGTAGGCTACAATGGCGGGACTGAATAGTGCCGCCCTTGTTATGCAATCTCCTACTTTGGATATTCTGTCTTTGCCTTTAACGGATGTTCCGCTTTTGTATTCGGCAGGGTCAAGGCCGAGGTACGCAGTAAATTGTTTGGCCGTTTTGAAATCGTTATTGCCCGATAGTGCGGCCATGATGATTGCCGCCGTCTGTATGCCTATTCCGGGTATTGTGGTCAGATTGGCGGCCTTTTGTTTGAGTTCCGGATTTTGGTTGATGTACGTTTTCAAACGGCCTTCGGCTTCTTTTATTTTGCTGCCGAGATAGTCTATGGTCTCGCCTATTAAGTCTTTGATATTGTCGGATGCGGTTTGCATTTTGACTGTTTCGGAAGCTTTTTGTTGCTTCAGTCTTGCTATGTAGCGTGTGATGCTTTGTAGCTCCTTTTCCGTTTGGTTTTTCGGCTTCCACGTTTTGAGTTTGCGGCTCTTCTCCTCGCAAAATTCGGCTATCGTTTTGGCATCTTGTTTGTCGTTTTTGCTCCTTTTGAGTTCGGATACGGCATAGGCTTTTATTTTCCTAGGGTTTTCCACGCTCATTTTGTAGTGTGCGGCCAAGTATTCAGCGGCGGCTTCGTAGTAATTTCCCGTAGCCTCACAGCAGCAATGTAGTGTTTCGTCGCAGCCGTGGCCGTCGAGCCATGCTTTGAGTTTTTCAAATCCTTTTTCATTGTTTCTTATCTTGCAGGCATAAAAAAAGCCGTCTTTGTTCAGACAGCAATCTAATGTGTTTTTGGACACATCCAATCCTAAGTACATTACATTTTTTCCTTTTTCGTTTGATTTAACCTTGTATTCAGACTTTTTGTCTTACCCGGACACTTGGCCAAGCTGCCCGGTTTTGACGTTTTGTCTAAGATAGTATCCAAACTTTTGTTTGTAAGATGCCCGCGCCGCCAGTCTCTTTACCGAACTTTTATGACGTTCAGGCCGTACTTTCGGGGTCGCGGGCTTGATTGCGGGAGCTACCCTCAATCTGTTTGCAAGCTGGCAGGCAACTTGCAAAGGGTTTGGGGGTATGCGCTAATCATTTCTTTCAATAACAATATTCTCAACAACATCAAGAACCTTAGATAATGAATCTAAAAAACTATCAATAAACAAAACATCATCATGCATAAGATTGACATTATTTTTTAACATCAAAAGTAAAGAACCAATTTTAACAATTTGATTTTCATCTAAAACTACACTACCCAAAACTTTAGCACCTAACCTATTTGAATCATAAAAAAACTGGCTATCACATCTTTTTAATATCAAATTAAAATTATCAAACAAATCATCACTTATAAATATTTCATTCGATAAACCATTAGACATACGATTAAACATATCAAATCTTTACTGTGCAGACGGCGCCTCTCCGAATGTAGGTTGCGCCGGATATTTGTCTTGCCCGCCCATAGCCAACACAGACGGCCTGTCATCTGCCGATACCGTTCGATTTGCCGTAGGTGTTACCGTTGTACCGCCTCTTGACGTTTCGACAGATTTATAGGGGTTATATATGCCGTTTTCGACGAAGTCAATACATAAGCCTTTTTCCATGCCTCTAATGGGCGTTCCTTGGTCTGTATAACAGGTGCATTTGTTGCGATTCTTCACGCAAGCCACCGGATAGGGCATTGTCTGTATGTTGGTATTCATAGGAGCATAAACGGGCGCAGTCCAGGGCTTGCCCTCAATTTCGGGTATGTAGTCTTCCGCTTTAATGGTTTTTACTGTTTCCTTTGTGATTTCGTTTGAGGCATATTGACCCGCTGGTGATGATGCTGCTTGGTTTGTTGTTGCGGCCATCGTTTGGGTTTGCTGCGCTTGAGTCTGCTGCACTTGTTCCGTCTTCGGTTTTTCATCCAGCATCAATAATTTTTTGTTGTACTGCCAAGCGTAATAAGACATGGCAATAGTTGCAATGATTATTATTGGGAATGTATAGAACCATAAGCTCCTATTTACTTTTATTTTAGTGTGTATTTCCGCCGATTTATAAACGCCGAAGGCATCTTTATCAAGGCGGTAGTTTTTCATTTTGGCATCGGCTATATCAGCTTTGCTATCAGGATTTCCGCAACGTTGCCATTCCCACATGCGGCGGGTGCCCAGCTGGGTTTTGTCAAAATGTTTATGGTTTTCGACAAAACTTCTTATGTTGACGTCTATTAAGCGCGGATGCTGTGTAATCAAAAACAAATCGACGCCTCTATGACGATGTATTTCCATCTCTTGAATGGCTTTCGGAACTTTCGAGCCGTTCGGCCTCTGCCTCCAGTATCTTTGACATTCGTCAATTACTAGGATTGCATTAGTCGGCAACCATTCGTCCCAATTTTCCCCGGTACATCCTTCCGGCAATGCTTCGTGGGGTATTTTTTCAGGATCTACGTCAGGAATGCCGTCTATGTATAAAGGACGGTCTCTTAAATCTTTACGCTTCAAGAGCATTGACATCATGTGCAGTGTTTTGCCGCTGCCGGGCTTTCCTGTTATGAGGTATAGCATTTTTTAGGCTTTCTTTAGGGTTGCTGTCAGTTTGCTTGTTACTTTTATGCTTGCGATGAAGGCTATCGCGCCGAATATCCAGTTCAGAACTACGCCGCCACCGCCTATATAGAATATTTGCAGTGCGTCTGCCGGGAAGTTGCCGAGTTGTTCGGACATGTAGCCCGCAAATTGCGTCTGCATGTAGTCTATTCCGGTATAGGTAATAAATCCGACGCCCAATGCAGCTATTAGGCGGCCTGCAAAATTCATCAATACGGCCGTTAAAATCATTCCTATGCTTTTCATCAAGCCAATCCTCCATATTTTTTATTCGCCGACGATCCGGCCATCATTTCTTTAGATTCCCGGTAATTGTTTGCGGCTTATTCATTGTCCATTGCCCTCTCAATTACTCTTCTGACGGCCCCATCAGAAGTGATTTTTCCAATAGAACATAACTCCATATCTCGGATCGCTTCTTTGCAGATCTCCAATCCTTCTATTCTCCAAGAACCCACAATATTTTTTATTACAGCTCTAGCTTCCGGGGAAGTTTCGGGCAAAAATTCAATGTCCATGTTTATTCCTTATGTTGTCTTAAGAGCAGGCGGGGAACGTCCGGCGGTGCAGGGCTTGGCCGGCGTTCCCGGAGAGCTGCCCGGGAAAAGTCCGGCGGTGCAGGTTTCAGCCAACATTTGCCGAGATTCCCGGGTAGTGTTTAAAAAAGTTAAAACCTTTCAGGTTTCAACTTTTTTAAACACTACCCTACCGTTCTTTTGCGGGGACTAGCCCCCGCACCCCCAGTCTCACTTGCGACGCCGCGCGGGCAGGGGTCGCCGCTGCGCTTTGACACCCAGCCCACGGGCTGGAGTGTTGGGTCAGCTACAAGGCATCAAGGGGGTATTCGTAAAGATTGTTCCGCTGCGCTACTCAATCTTTACAAAGCTTCCCCCTTGACACCTTTCCGCTTCCCGCCGAAGCCAAACAGTGCAGGTTTTGGCCGTCGTTCCCGGAGAGCTGCCCGGGGAAAGTCAGGCGGATCAGGTTTCGGCCGTCGTCCCCGGAGGAGCAGGCGGGGAAAGTCAGGCGGATCAGGTTTTGGCCGTTATCCCCGGAGGAGCGGGCGGGGAAAGTCAGGCAGATCAGGTTTTGGCCGTCGTCCCCGGAGAGCTGACCGGGGAAAGTCAGGCGGTGCAGACTTTGGCCGCCGTGGCAGAAGGCCACGACGGCCTTACAACTCCTTGACCGCCGAATACGCCATGTACATGGCCATGACCATGCCGACAAGGATCACAATCGGGCGGGCCAGCCGCGCGAATTGACAAACCGTGTCATAGCTCAATGTAAAAGAGTGTCCCTCAATGGCAAACGTATACGGTCTCGGACATGCTCCGTCAGTGCTGAATATGTTTGCAGGGTTGAAACGCAGATTGATGTTTTGCGTCGGCAAACTGACATCTTGGTAGTCGGCATTACCGATATCCGCACATGCGATACTGTTCGGGTTGGACTTGCAGATATCGGGCTTTTGACCGTCAGACTGCCCGGGGTTTGGCGCAGGCTGTGCTGTGCCCGGATTGTTCGGACTTTGGGTGTTTGTCTGACTTTGGCCGCCGATTGGCTGCCTAGTAGGAGCTTGGGACGAGTGGGGTGCCAAGTCGGGACGGGATATAATGTTTGTTGTGACGTTGCCGTTGTTGTTTACGATAAATTGCGTCTGCTGTGCCTGCTGGCCGTCTGCGGGCGTGTACGGCGCAGTCGTAAAGGTGTTTGCCGCGTCGCCGCCCGTAACGTTTGTTTGGGTATTGCCCGTATTTATTAGGCCGCTGCCCCACATGGCGTTAAGCAGTGCGGTGATGGCGTCAGCGTTTGCCTGCTGGCTGTTGAGCAGGACATCCAGCTTTTTATTTAAAATGGCCTCTATTTCCTGTTGGTTGAGCAATAAATCCCGTACGTCAAGATTAGGCTTATTCTGATTACGCATCTTCTCGCGAATTTCGGGCGTAATTTGGTCGCCAATCAATTGTGACGTTTGATAATAATATGTCTCACCGTAACTTCCGCCCGTCGGCGGCGGGAGAATAAACATGTCCTCTGACTGACCATCAAAAAACAACCGCCCTACATTATCAATGTGATAAGCACTGAGCTGGACGGCTTCGCCAGCCTTAAATTCCCCCTGTACAGTCAATAGCCGACCCTCTTTCATCGGCACATAAAGGATCTCCCCGGTGTCACGAAACTTAATAACGGAAACCCATTTCGTGTTGTTTATATTGTCGTAGGCCTCACGCCTTGCTGCTTCTGCAGCTTCCGCAGCCGCCGCGGCATCACGGGCTTTCTTGGCAGCCGCTTCCCTTACTTCTTTTTGAATATCTCGTCCGTCGTGAGATGCCCAAAACGCATCCCACAATGACCGAGCTCCGCCGCCGATATTAAAAACGTCAAATGCGGCCGCAGCGTGAAACGCGGCATCCCCATAACGACCTTCGCCGAGATAACCGGCGGCCTTTTGGGCGTTGGACGAACCTAAAACGCTACCGGCAATCGAACCTGCCGCGTATGCCCCCGCAGCCTTGGAGAGCGTGGAAGAACCCGGAGTGCGGGTTTGGGTTTGGATTTGGCCGCCTGCGGAGTTGCCGAAATTGTCTTGAAACCTAACGTTAAGGTTTTTATTGCCAACATGGCCGTTAGGGGTGCGAGAAGAGCCGTTAAATTGAAGATTTGGACGACCAGAAGAATCCATATGCCAAGAGCCATTATTTAACTGCCCACCTCCAACTAAACGACCATTTTCATACCTTAAATAACCGTGAGACGGAGACTGCGAAATAGCCTGATTCGGCGTTTGAGGAGGCGGCAAGCCTGTATCAGCGACAGCGCGCAGGGGGACGGCTACGGCCAAAACAAAATACAAAAGGGCAGCAAAACGGCCAAAAATCCCACGATGAAATAGACGCTCATGCGAAACCTTCATTCTTTCTCCTCCGTATAGGAGGTCATGCGAATAATAAAATTCTTCAAAAATCTAAAACCGAAAGCGACGACCATTAAAATTGCAATCTGACCGGCCAAAGCCGAACCGTCACGAAAATCTTTAGCCTGATCACACTCGGGGAACGTCTGAATTACAACCTGACCGCCGAACGTCCACTGATTGCCTTTCTTTATAGGACGCAAAAGACGGCCATCGGCAGTTACGGACGGCACAACCTGGGACATCTGATAATCCATTGCCCCCTCGAGTGTTGAAAAACATTGCAACCCGATTTGATAACCCGCCTGATAATCTGACATTTTTTTATCCTTTTAAATAAAGGGGGCATTTAAGCCCCCCTTACTACCTTCTAAAAACAAACACACGGTACGGTGGTTTTTTCTTTTTCTTAGGCAAAACGCCCTTAACCATGGAAACAATCACCATAAAGGCAAAACCCGTTAACGTTAAAAGCAACAGAGCCAAGCCAATACGCCCATGATGATGGCTGTTTCGTACTGTTGTTGGTTTAATTTAGCAAAGTTCATTTGGTATATCCTTTAAGTCTATTGGTTGGTTAAAACTGGTATCTTCTAAAATTCCGTATTCGTCGGATTGATGACCTTGGCCGATTTGGTGCATATATTTCACGGTTACACCGTTATAGTTGTACTCTTGAGGATTTAAGCCTTTAGGGTATTTGCCGTCATCCGCCCTTAATCTTTCGCAAATCTGATCGGGCTTTATGCCAATATCAAGCATGAAATTCATCATGCGGCCTACTTGCTGCCTGGCATGGCGTTCCAATTTGTCAAAATTGATATTGACCATCCTTTTAGCGGTTTCGACACGTTCGGCCTTGATCTGAAAAAGCGTTTCCCCTATCGGGTATGACCCCGTCAGGTATTGGCCGGGTTTAATCAGCATATCGAGCGGTAAAACAGAATCGGCCTTTCTGAATTCGACTTCAAAACGCACCCAAGGACTATTAGGATCGCCCAACTGGCGGCCTTTTTCATAAATCCTGCAATACTTGGCCGAACCCCGCGAGCCGATGAAAAGCGTCATGCCGCTGAAATCCTGTTTGTGCCACGATGAGCCGCGGGTGTCTTTTTTCGGCCTGCGGTTGCCGTTATCGAAAAGGCCGTTTTCATGGTCGTCATAAGCCTGATTGGGGGTGTACTCGCCATTTAGGAAATCGCAGGCCAAATCAATACGGGTAATGCGGGGACGGTCGGCATGCTTGAGAAAATGGTAGAGGGAGACTTCCCATCCCTGTTTTGCCGCCATACATCCGACACCTTTTAAGTCAATCAATACGGTATCGTTTTGTCCGCCGACATGGATTTGCCCATAGTTCGCGTTATCAGGTCCCAACTGGTAATAGCCGTCATAGAAAAATTTGCCCTTACCCGGCAATTTGCATAAAACGCCGAAACCGAAAATCTGATCAACAACAAGGCTTAAATATTCGATTATCTGGTTATCGCCGATGATTTCATTCGGAAACCAGCTGTAAACCGTTTCAATTCCGAAGGTAAAGGTTAGGTAGTCAATCATCGCGCTGTCGGATTTGCCCTTGCGGAGCGGAACTTCCAAAATACGGCCTTTGGTATCGGTCAGCCAATGGGAGTAATACTCGACGTTTTGGAATTGAGACCAGTCAATTTCATAGGGAGCTATCAGGGCTTCGGTTTTCCTATCCCCCCCTGTTAGACGAGGGGGGGGCACCGTCCGCCGCGTCTGCGCCGCCCGCCAGAGGCGGGCTGTCGCATGCCGCGTCGGACGGTATCCACACTCTGTCTTTCTGATGGCGGAAACGCTTTTGCAAAAACGCCAAACCTTCGGATGCTTCCGCTTCCGCTTCGGCGCGTTTTTGTTCTTCGATTTCGCGTTCATAGTCGAGCAGGTCGAGCCTTTGCTTGCGTGTAAGCTTGGTCATTTCGCCTGCTCCACCAAGTCGGGCTTGAATTTGAGTTCGGTCAGGTTGTAATAAGGGATGTTTAACGCGGCGGCATGGAATTTGCCTGTGATGAATATTTGTTCGTCTGAAATATTCGCAGCGGTCGAAAGCGCGGTATATCGGCTTTTGTCCAGATGGATGAAGATTACGGGTTCGGCTTTTTGTTGGTTAAGCCATTGAAATGTGATGCAAGGATATTTTATTCCTGCCATTTTTAAGCCCCTTCTTGCTTATGTTGAGGAAGGGGGATTTAACGTAAAAATCCCCCGTCGGCAGAACCTACCGACGGGGCGCAATATACAAGGCCGTCTGAAACTTTATTTTCAGACGGCCTCTTGTTTATGCAGGTATATCTCAGTTTTCCGCTATGGCAAACGCCAAAACATGATTATCCTCATCGCTTAGGCTCAAATACACGCGGCGGATGGCTTGCTCGTCCAACCAGTTTTGCAGCGGCGCGGCGTAGAAATATTCGGGCTTGCCCAACACATCGTGGCCGATGCCGATATGTTGCAGAGAGACCGCTCCCCGAATGCCGGTGCCGACTGCTTTGGCAAAAGCCTCTTTGGCGGCAAACCGTTTGGCCAAAAAAACCGACGGCCGCACGGCGGCGGAAAACTCCGTCAATTCCACCGGATGCAGGATACGTTCGGCAAACGCACGGCCGTATTTCTGATGCAGCTTTTCAATACGCTTCACCTCGGTCAAATCGGTACCTATTCCGTAAATCATCTTCATCCTTTCCTTCCGTTTGCCCGGCATTCGTTATCTATCTTTCAGGCCGTCTGAAAACAAGTCAAGCCGTTTCAGACGGCCTTCGTCTTCAGTCTTTGGCTGTTTTATGAAACCCCTGTGACTGACGCAGCCATTCCGGCTTGACGACGCCCTGCAGTTTGTTGGCCGGCAGGGTAAAGTAGGCCGTATCTACATAGCCGCCGAGGGAATAGGGATTAAAGGCGAAATAGAGGCCGTTTTTATCCAAAGCCCAGTTAAAATCCGTTTTTTGATAATCTTGCTCGAAACCGGAAGGCAGCATTTCCAAGGCTTCTTGGCGGTTTCGGGCTTTGCCTGCCGCCACATATTCATCAGCCACTCCTTCTTTTACCAAGGCAATGAATGCGGCTTTCTTGCCGGGCAGAAGGATGTCGTCTGTTGTCAGTCTTTCTACTTTGCCCCGACGCGGAACCGTGCTGAAATATTCGCCGCCATTGCCATGCGCGCCGCCGCCGTAAATCCACATATTGGTGCGTATGGTTAAGTAGTCGGGCGAATAGCCGAACAAGGTGTTACCCGCAATGTATTCCAAACGCAGGTATTTACCCTCGTCGTCCTTGGTTTCATCTACTGTTTCTTTCAATTTTTTCCGCACATGGCTTGGCGAGAAATCTGTCAGCTCTAATTCGTCAAGACTGTCATACAACAAGCCGTCGGAGAATGCCGTCAGGGCCTGCTCGGTAAACATCAGGCGGGTTATCTCGATTTTTCCGCATTCCTGTTTTTCAGACGGCCTTGGGCAGTATTCCGCTTTAACGGTTTCGCTTTTGGTTTTCGGCGTTTGCGCCAAAGCCGGAACGGCAGCGGCCAAAAGCAGGGAAATTAGAATTTTCTGCATTTTTTCCTCACAATTAACTACAGTTTTACTTTTCAGACGGCCTGCCTTGAGAATAAGGCAGGCCATTCGTTTACTTCAATGGGCGGATGCCGACGGCGTCGCGTACTTTGTCCAGCAGTTCACGCGCTTCTTTGCGTGCTTTGGCTGCGCCTGCCTGCAGGATGTCTTCGATTTGCGAAGGATTGGCGGTCAGCTCGTTGTAGCGTTCGCGCGGTTCTGCCAGCTCGGCGTTGATTTTGGCGGCCAAGAGTTTTTTGGCTTCACCCCATGCCAGACCTTCGGCAAGCATTTGTGTGAACGCTGCGGTTTCAGACGGCGTGGAGAAGGCTTTGTAGATTTCGAACAAGGGGCTTTCGTCGGGCTGTTTCGGCTCGCCCGGCTCTTTCATGTTGGTGATGATTTTGTTGATCGATTTTTGGGTTTTCTTGTCGTTTTCCCAAAGCGGAATGGTATTGCCGTAGGACTTGGACATTTTGCGTCCGTCCAAGCCGACCAAGAGTTCGACATTTTCGTCGATTTTTACTTCAGGCAGGGTGAAGAGTTCTTGGAAGCGGTGGTTGAAGCGGCCGGCGATGTCGCGCGCCATTTCGACGTGTTGGATTTGGTCGCGGCCGACGGGCACTTCGTTGGCGTTGAACATGAGAATGTCGGCGGTCATCAGGATGGGGTAGCTGTACAGACCCATTTCTACGCCGTGGTCGGGGTCTTCCTGATTGTTCTCGGCGTTTGCCTGTACGGCGGCTTTGTAGGCATGGGCGCGGTTCATCAGGCCTTTGGCGGTGATGCAGGTCAGAATCCAGTTTAATTCCATCACTTCGGGAATGTCGCTTTGGCGGTAGAAGGTGGTGCGCTCGGGGTCGAGTCCGCAGGCAAGCCAAGTGGCGGCAACGGCTTGGGTGGATTGGTGAATCATCTCCGGCTCGTGGCATTTGATGATGCCGTGGTAGTCGGCGAGGAAGAGGAAGGATTCGGTATCAGGGTTTTGCGCCGCGCGGACGGCAGGGCGGATGGCGCCGACGTAGTTGCCCAGATGCGGGATGCCGGTAGTGGTTACGCCTGTGAGGACGCGTTTCTTGCTCATTGTGTAATCCTTCTTGCTGTGCCGAGCGGTGTGCCTTTTTTCAGACGGCCTCCCTATATATTTTGGCCGTCTGAAAAACGCTTCGGCCGCACGGCTGTTCGGTAAAGCGGGGATTGTAGCAGATTCGGCCGCCTGCCCGCGCGGCATCTGTCGGTGGTTTCCTGCCGCGATTGGTATATAATCCGCCGCTTCATACAGTTTTAGACGGCCTCCCCTGCAAAAATGCAGCCGCTGTGCGGTGTTATGTTTTTCAGACGGCCTTTCGGATGGTAAAGATGGCTCGATCAAACCAAACCCAAATGACTCCCGAAGAATGGCGTGCCAGCACTTCGTTGTCGGGTGTGTACGCATTGCGGATGCTGGGGATGTTTCTGGTGCTGCCCGTGCTGGCATTGTATGCCGACGGCCTGCCCGGCGCGGACAACAACAAAACCCTGGTCGGCCTGGCCGTCGGCATGTACGGTCTGACGCAGGCTTTGATGCAGCTTCCGCTGGGTATCGCTTCCGACCGTTTCGGCCGGAAGAAAACCATTTATTTCGGCCTGCTGCTGTTTGCCGCCGGCAGTTTTCTCGCCGCTTCGGCCGATTCGCTGGAAATACTCGTCATCGGCCGCGCATTGCAGGGCGCGGGGGCGGTGAGCGCGGCGGTAACCGCGTTGCTGGCCGACCTGACGCGCGAGGAAGTCCGCACCCGTTCGATGGCGATGATAGGCTTGAGCATAGGCATCACCTTCTCCGCCAGCCTGATTCTTTCGCCGATGCTGGCCAGCGTCATCGGCGTGAAAGGCCTGTTTATCATGACGGGCCTGCTGACCTTGTCCAGCATGGCCGTAGTAGCGTTTTGGACGCCCGACCCCGCCGTGTCCAAACTGCACGAAGACGCGCAGGCGCAGCCGTCCCGTTTCGGCGAAGTGTTTGCCGACCGCCGCCTGATGAGCCTCAATTTCGGCATCTTCGCCCTGCATTGCGGCATGATGGCACTGTTTACCACCCTGCCCTTCATCATGGTCGATTTGGGTTTGGACAAAACCGTACATTGGAAAATTTATTTCCCCGCCACCCTGCTCGGCCTGATACTGATGGTTCCCGCGATTATCGTCGGCGAAACGCGCAACCGACTCAAACAGGTTTTCATCTCCGGCATCGTACTGACCTTAATTGCGCTCGCCGCCCTGATGTTGTCGTTGCACTCCCTGTGGCTGATTGCCGCCTGCCTGATTGTGTACTTTATCGGTTTCAACATCTTGGAAGCAAGCCAGCCTTCGATGGTTTCCAAAATCGCCCCCGCCGACCTGAAAGGCACGGCCATGGGCGTATACAACACCCTGCAATCGATAGGCCTGCTCTGCGGCGGGCTGGCAGGCGGGATGCTCTACCAAAATTACGGCATGTATGCCGTCCTCTCGTTTACACTCGTATTGACCGCTGCCTGGCTGGTCAGCGCCATCCTCAGCCCCGCGCCGAAACCGGTTAAAAACATTGCCTTTAAAATCGGCACATCTTGGCACGGACGGCAGGAAGCCCTACACTTCGCACTCGGCAAGGTAGCCGGCGTGGAGCACATCAGCTTCAGCAGCGACGGCGAAACCGTCTACATCAAAGCCCTGCAAAAAGGTTTCGACGAAGCCGCAGCCAAAAACATCATCTCAGGAGTATAAAAAATGTCCCTAAACAAAGTCATCCTTATCGGCAACCTCGGCCGCGACCCCGAAGTGCGCTACATGCCCAACGGCGAGGCCGTCTGCAACTTTTCCATCGCCACCAGCGAAACATGGAACGACCGCCAAACCGGACAGCGCCAGGAACGCACCGAATGGCATAACATCACCCTCTACCGCCGCTTGGCCGAAGTGGCGGGACAATACCTGAAAAAAGGCAGCCAAGTTTACATTGAAGGCCGCATCCAAAGCCGCAAATACACCGGCAAAGACGGCTTCGAGCGCACCGCTTACGACATCATCGGCAGCGAAATGAAAATGCTCGGCGGACGGCAAAGCAGCGGCAGCAGTGCGCCTTACGACGAAGGCTACCAGCCTGCACCGCAACAACAATACCAGCAACAGCCCTACCAGGCACAACAGCAGCCCGCCTACAACAGCGAACCACCCGCCGCGCCGCGCCGCCAGGCTCCGGCCGCACCTGCCCAGCCCGTGGACGACATCGACGACGACATCCCGTTCTAACATCCAAACAAACCATA